>Ga0116229_10008330_pt1 | contig 16150 bp, 14 predicted proteins | sample S1TSphgellanicum_3_FD_87313 | JGI IMG/M metagenome (GOLD analysis project Ga0116229, IMG submission 87313) | Host-associated microbial communities from peat moss isolated from Minnesota, USA - S1T2_Fc - Sphagnum magellanicum MG | ecosystem: Host-associated > Plants > Peat moss > Unclassified...
AATGTCATATGACATCCAAAACATATTTTTCTACATGGATATAAATGGCAATTTACTTTTGTAACTTGGTATTGCATACTCCTAATTGCTTCCTAATACACATTGTGCTTGGAATTTTTGAAGTACAATTTGTACATGTAGAAAATTGACACTTTTTAGCAAGTGAGACATGTACATAGCTTTCACAAAATATTGAAAGTATTTAAAAAAAAGGCTAATACAAAATCTTAAACTAAAAAAAAACATGTCCATGTCACATATGATACATTTGTCTAGTTTTGAATATAAATGTCAAATAGTTTCACCTACTTGTAAGCTTCCAAAGTGAACATTTTCACTTTTTGCAAAGTTGTGATTACTTTTTAAACATACTTAAACATATTTTCAACCAATTACATTAATTTAAAAAATGAAATTTATGGCATTTCATGTCACATGGATATATTTATGAGATGACATTATTTGTCACAAGTTGAAAGGGGTGATTGAAGGGTGCAAGCATGATCAATTAGACACAAAAAGTAATTATCATTCATGTCGTCATATTTTTGCATATAAATGCAAGAAAGTAGAGTCAAAACATTTTCAATCATTATCAAACCATCATGCTATTCAATAGTGGGTTTATAATTTGTTGTATACAAAGTTTGAAAGACTTTCGTATAATAAAAGTAGGTGAAAAGTATTTTTGAAACATATTGGCCAAAATGTGTTCAAAAATACTTTTACATTAGAAAGCTTGATATATTATTACTTTTAAAGTAAAAGTTGAAAGCACATAAGTACATTTTGGTGTAGCAATATCCAAGAAAGTAGAAAAATCCAATATTTCTCCTACTTTAAGCCTATTTTCTATGAAACAAATGCTTAGAAAGTAGAAAAAATCTACTTGGAGTTTTGAAAATTCTACTTAAATGGACATTAAATATGCAATTTTTTTATATCATTGGTATAAAATCAAAGAACATGCGCATATTGATCATTGGAATAAATAATATTTTAAAGTTTGCTATATGAAGGTGTATTTTATGTCTATTTTCCATTTATGCAAACAAGGATCATGGAATGTCTAATCAATCATGCTTTCACCTTGAATGGTAAAAACATTAGTGTGATTGAAGATCTAAAGGGTTCAACCCCTTTTGATGACACTAAGTTACATGGTTACATAGTTGAATTGGAAACTTGTGACTACATGAATATATAGTTGATTGAAAGTTATCACATTGGAAAAAAACCCTATGGTCATGGAAAATTCTAGATTTGTAAAATGTGCCCTAATAATCAAATAAGTCTTTAAATTTTGATTGAAGCTTCACTATGAAAATGTGAGAAAGAAATAAGAATAATGCTAACAAGATGGAGGTTTATCAATTTAATAATATCCCTCTCCCCCTTTTTTAATTTCCTTCATATGTTGCCATTTGGTTTCCAATAGTCCATTATTATTTATGTTAATTTCAAATTTGATTTTATTACATAACATGGACATACATGTGCCTTTTCATGTCCATGTAGGTGGTTAAGGGAAAGGAATGAGGTAGTTATTAGGTAAGAAAGTAGTCCATGAAAATACACATGTTATTATGCATTTCATGTTATTTTTTGAAAAGGCATTGAAATAATAATTATTGAATTACAACATTACATATATACAAAAATTGACCACTTGAAGCCATAAACTTTGGATAAACTTCTAGAGAATATATATATGCTTGTGTACATATGACTACCTATTTAATTTTTTTTTAATTATTATTTTTTGTTACAAATATAATTGTAAATGCCATGATCATAGTCATAAATGTTGCGTCCAATGTGACATGTTCTATTCAACTATGTAGTACATGTGTCACATACAACTTTAAACTCAATCATGGATGTAGGCATTTTGGCATTGCGTTATTTAACCAAGTCAAGATGTACTACATTCCTACCAGATTTGTGCTCTATGTGACCAATAGTCTGGTGCAGTCTGGAAAATTCTGGCTGCTTCACTTCAGAAATTTTGAACCTCTGGATTGGAATCGCCTAATGTGCCAGTCCAGAGAACCTAGTTTCGCTTTCATCACCAACACATGTTCCCACATACTTTTATGTCTCATGAACATCCGCCCAAATTTCATATGTTCACTCCCAATTGGAAGAGATTGACATTGCAATGCAAGTAGCTTCATGGAGAGTGGGAACTTACAGTACAAATCCCTTCTTCCTCCATTTGACAATCCTATGGCCATGTGATTTGCTTTAATGTTGCTCCCCCTATTCGATATTGCCAAGTATTCAATCCTTCTCACACCAATACACTAAGCCCCAACTTTGTACTTGGCAAGTCAGCAACCAACAAAGAGCACATCCGCAAGTAAATAAATAAGTGCAGCAGATATAATGCCTTTTATCCAAATCACTTCACACTTAACATATTCTATTCTGCGGATAAACAGGAGGCTTTTCTCCACAGCTACCGAAATACCAGTCCTCCGCGCATATATCAAACTTGGCTATGGACCGCATTCAGTCCTCCGCGCATATATCAAACTTGGCCATGAGCCGCATCCTGCAGACACCACATGTACCAAATAAGAGGCAATGTCAGTTCACCATCTGTCAACTTTCTTACGTGCAAGACCCCGAGTTCAGCCTCTTTCATTCTCACTCCCATCCTCATTAGTTCCAGCTACACTGGGGTGTTGGTCTCTAGTCATAGTTACTCCCGCTGTTCTACCGTCGCTTGGTTGTTGGTCCCCAGTTGGTAGGTTAAAAGTGTGACGGGAATCACCTGTAGAAATTTCCGCTTTTGGCACCAATGTCTAGGAACAGGGACTGTGTTGCAATAGCCCTTCAGAAACACCAGCAGTCAGAGGTCTGCTGCTGTTGCATCCCATACCTCTTGCATCAATGGAAACAGTCAACAACTACCAAGTTGAAAGCCCTGTGGGGGATGGTTATTCACCACCATTCCATTCAGGCTCTTTAGAACTTAGTAGCTATTTCTTCTAGTGCTTAGGCTGTCCCAACTAGAGAGCATTAACTGTTCAACATGCCATAAGCATATGGGGATCAACTGCCACTAAACAGTTGCCATAGAGTGCATGAAAAGAGCCAAGCTATAGCCTGGGTGCACATTAGGAGCCCCTGGAACCTAATACAGATTACTGAGAAAAATCCGCAAAAAATGCTTTGACACTAATGCAACAAATAATGAGTGTGACACCTTGTGAGTGACACTCACAAAATATCAGACCATCACCTTCATCATGAATAGCAGTGATAAGCAGCCATGACTGCCCACTGATTTCCTTAGCACTTGATGGTGGGTACACAAGTATGTATTATCCATGACCTAGCTAACAAAAGAATCAATAGCCTCCTCATTCAAGCTTATGAGCCCCTCAAACCTGTGCACATCTGGCCTGAAGATAGTGACTTTTTGGCAATCTTCATACAACGTTGCAACTGCACAAGCCCAACATAACAATCCACTATTTAACTTCCTGGTCAACCAAGGATGACAAGGAAAAGCTGGTTGGACATACAACTCATATGTGCTGACCTAGATATAGAGAATAATCTTAGAGAAACGATCATCCCTTCATAATCTATCTTTGTTGAGTGAAATTCACCTCCTTGTTGGACAGACACCTCTATTTCTATTGCATCTTCATCCACGTCATCTTATGACTTTATTGTTTTGCACTTCATTCTGGGCTGCTGTTTCTGCCTTCATGTCCTCATCCCATGTAGGCATTTCAACAAATAATAAGATTAGCCATGGGATGCTTCCTTCTGTGCTCCCTTGAAATAGCCTTTCTTCACTACATTGTAGCCTTCAAACAGTCACTCTTTGAAGAGCATTAGATAGCCAAGAATACCATGATGAGGATTAAGAGCAATGCCAGGCACAGAAAATATTGTCAGTGACAAAAGTCAAGGTTCATGTAACACACTTAGCTACAGGGAACATTTCTTCAGCAACTGAAAATTTCTTAAATACCCTAAGGAAGTCCTGAATGTCAAGGGAACCACTGGCATCCTCAAAATCTGCTTTCTCCAACATGTATGCCACTTCAACTTTCTCTGCTAGCTTAAGTGCAAGTGTGCAACATTCACTGTCTATACCAACCTTCCTCACCTATCTCATTACAAGACTAGGAACAGTCATGACAAAGAACAATACTGGAAGGTGTGGTAATCTCATGCCAGGATGACAATTACAGCGAGATCAGGAGATTGCATCCATGGAGGACAACAGTTACAGAAACACAAGAGTGATAATAAACAAGGACTAGTAACCAAGGTGTGCTTTAACTCCAAATGGATATTGGAAGGTGAGGATCATGAACTGCGACAATCAGTCTCATGTCCAGAGGGAAAGGAGTCAATACAGAGATCCATACTTCCAGATGTCAAACAATACAGCCGCTCCTTGAAAGAACATTGGAGCCACAGGAGGAGTGGAACAAGATGAAAAAGTTCAGATTTGAAAGCTCACAGAGCCAACAGAGTAATCCACATAGGCCAATCAGCAATCTGAAACTCCTATCACCCAAACACTCCCTAAACTGAAGGTAGACTGGAATGCACTGTTAGTCCTTAAAACAATCCTTGCTGCTGTACCCACCATACACAGCCATTGACCATGAACACCATACTGAATCAGCCATGGAACACAGCATCAGCTCCCTGTTTGCAAATGCACTGTACAACATAACTTCTGTGGTTTGATCCAGAAATGTCCCTGGCTGCCAACCAACACCCAACAGGCAGCATAAACAAAGCCAGGTTCCACCAATAGTTTTGAATCAAGCACATATTCATTGAAGCAAATTTGGGAAACGTTACCTTGTAGTGTCACAACAGGTTATCTGGAAAGGGTTGGCTTCAAAATACACAGAATCTGTATGTAGCTTACCACCAGAACATTAGTGTGCATGGAAAAAAACACAAACCTTCTCACAAATTAAATCCTTACAATTCTTCAGGAATTCGTATTTTCAGCTGCTTTCAAGAACACTCCTCCTTTCTATAGAGCCTATGATTGCTGGTGCAAAATCTCACAACTGCAAGAAACAGATGAATAAAACCATGTGTCAAAAGTAAGCATCATCACCTCTCTTGTTTGGACCCAAGACAAACAAGTACAGTAACAGGTGCAGCCTAGACCCAGTGCCACCCTCAGCATTTCCCATGACAAAGAATCAGCAGTAGCTCTAGTTCTTTCATACAGCTCAAATGGAGTTCATATTAGTGGTGACCCAATCCCAAGACATGAGCTAATTCAACAATGCAAAATTCACTCTGTGACAACCTGCTACATCACCCTAAAGGCAGCATCACTGATATGTAGTTCATTGTAGTTGGCCAACCTCTAGATGCAAAGACCTAAACATATATCTTGGCCAACTACAAAAGCACTAAAGGAGTGGTTTGAATGATAGTAATAGATGCCAAGACCTGAATCCATGCATCTTCAGCCAGCATATTTTCACTCTGTATAGAGACCTCTAACTAACAGTAACAACCTGTGACACACTCTTATCCAACCTTTGGCACTTGCTTGAAGACAAGACATTGAAGAGCTTGAACGTGTGAGCTAGGAGCAAGAAGAACTTCATCATCACTTAATTGTGTTCCAGTCTGGTCATTGATCTCATAGCCTTCACAAAAGTACAGCAGATCACTCAGTTGGCTAAACAAATGGCCCCTGGGGTGGGCATACAAAGCACTTGTTCTACTTTTGACAACTACTTCTGCATCCTCCACCAAGGCCCATACAAATTTCCAAAGCACAGAGAAAACATCATCACCACATCTGAAACAATAGATAAGAGAAAGTAGAGTTATTTCATATGCACTGAAACAAACATATCCCCTTCAACCACATTTTACTATGACATTGCAAAAATGGTCTAGTATGGAAGTTGCTAGATTTGGTTCGGAAGCTACAAAGTATCAAAAACAGTCAATCACATCCATGTGACCAAATACATAACACAATGTGGGAACATTCCTGATTATGTTATAGATATGTCACCAGGTAAAAAGTCTGCAGGGTACCTTCATGTAGCCAGCTGACCAAGCAGATCAATCAGGACCTCTGCAATTGTTCATAGTGTAGTAGGGATATAGGCTCTACTGATGGCCCAGTGTCCTCTGCAGCATTTTCGATTGCCTCACTGTCATTATCCACCATCTCCTTATTGTCATTAGCAAAGATAACTGAGCACTCCAAAACCTTCACAACAAGGTGAAAATGGTTTTAGGCAAAATGTGGACATTGCAATTTGTTGCTAGTAACAGAAATAAGTTTGAATAAGTTTGAAGAGCAGCAATTTTCAGAAACCAGGAAATCTGCAAATCATTCATAACATAGTAACGATATCAAATCCTATGAGGTGATACAAGGAGACCTACTTAAGAATCTAATATGCAGAGATGTACTGACCTCCAGAAATTCTTGCACCAAATATGCCAAAAAAATTAACCTCCAATTTATCCATTGTGCCAGTGCCACTTGAAGGGCTTGTTTGCCAAATGTGCTTCCTTTTCCAGCAACTTTTTCCAGTGACCCAAAAGCTGGGAATACTGCAACAATTCCATCTACATGCCCTACCCCATACATTATTGCTGAACAACTTTCTCAAGTTCTCACTACATTTACATGTAAACTTGACAACAATTGCCAAAATCCTACAAATTCAGGTCTATTCCTGGGTGCCGTATTCTAGAATCACAGACTGAAGAGAAATGGTGACACAAGACATGAATACATTTGCACACACCAAGGTTTACAAGACCTGCTGGATGTGGACCTCTCATATGTGGCACATCTGCTTGTAATATCTGCATAGTTACAATTAGCTTGTGCAACAGTATTGTCTCTGAAGATCACCAAGGTAAAGGGCATTCTGAAGCTGCAGTGATACCAACTTCAGGACAGCTACTTGCACATTCGAGCATGCTCAAGGCATTGTACCAAATACACAAACTTTCTTACAAGGCTCTATCTCTTCCAAATTATAGCATGGCTCATGCACATGCAGTCAAGCTAGAGCAAAGTATGGCATAATCTATGCCTATCTGCTAGCAGCAAGTAATCCTGTATTCAAACTCTATGGAAAATGATGTGGAGTGAAAGGGCCCAGGTCACAATAGAACATACATCTATAAGAATGCAGAAAAATCTCAACAACAACACTATTCATCAGTGGCAGCTTGTCACAACAACCTTCATCATGAATATCAACGAGCTACCCTGGCTATCCACTGATTTCATCAACTCCCAAAGGTCGGTGTAGATAAATAATCGTCAGCTAAAACTTTCAGGCTAACTTTTCATCATTTATATTCCACAGATATTTGTAGACAGATGCCTAAGAATGAATTTGCACTGACTGACAAATACACAAGTAAATCCACTCACAAAGTCTCAGGTTCATTGGATCTTGAAGAAAGATTTGAAAAAAACCCTCAGAACTTCAAGGTTCCTTGAGAATGATAGAACCTTTCTTTTTCCTGGACCTTTGCATTAACCATGAGGATGATGGACATGACATGCTCAAAGGTAGCAGTGAGGATTGAAATGCAGTCACAAATTATTCTCCAAAATACTGACTGATCTCCAGCACCATATCACCTGAAGATGGAAGCTTGCAAAGTAAGTGTAAAATCTCCTCAGTAATACCTGTCCAATGCTGGGGATGCCCATGAAACACTTGCATGCTACCTAGAATTATCAGGTCCAGAGCAAAATTTGTGAACTACTGCAAGGAGACAAACTCATAATATGCAATGGTTGTCACAAGCTTCTGTTACAGAGGTGAAAAAAATCAGTGCATGGAATTCATAATTATAACAACTGTAATGGTCAACTTTGCCAACAATTTGGTTCCTTCAATTCTCCCATGTCTATTTTTCACTGGAAGTTATTGTGCTGATGTGCTGTGAGGTACTTGCTTCAACAATATGGACAGTTTCATAAAATCGTTGACAAAAGCTATGAATCTGCTTGTCGAGAGTTTTCAACATCTTTTCCCTGTAAATCCCAGCACCTGCACATGGTAGCCAATTGCTTCCCAGAATTGGAAATCACCAGTGACTTACTTTCTGTATGAACTCACTCTCTACTGTACTACATATTGACTGAGGTTCTGGGACTTGCATTCAGGCTGCCTCCTTTCATCACACATTTCAAGCAAAGCACCTTTCATACACTCCCTTGGGCAGATACACAGAGACAACTCTGCTTAATGGACAAGCACATTCAAGCAGCCAGCAAGGTCAAATGTGCTCAGGATGCATTTGATGTCAGGAAGCCCTGTTTACAAGAATATATGAGAAGGAATGAAAGAAAAGGGTTTAGGATTGTGCATATGTGAAGGAATGAAAGAAGAGCATTGCAAACAATCTTGTGCTAAACTCTTTAATAAGGGGAAGGATGATCAGCCCACAGTATGGACACAAATGCAGTAAGGATGACCTTGAAATCTGTGTTAGAGAGGGATGCATTTTGGTTAGGATTCCCATTTCAGAACAGTGCCCTGGTTACTATCCCATTACAAAATACAAAGTCTGAAACTGTTTAGATTCCCAGAAAAGGTCAGCTGCAATTCATGTTTGCAGAGGCTACTGGACACTCTCAACCAGGGAGCCTCATGAATGGCATGACTAGTTGCCATTACTCCCTGTTGCCTTCATCAACTCCAGATGGCAGGTGTAGATTAAGTATATAAGAATAGATCTGCTCAAAACATAAGGCAAACAATAATGTACAATTCTGCATCCTGAGTTTCTGTCACATTCCTAGAAGCAACAGGAAAACTTAGTCATCATGTTGAACAGCACCCATGAGGCATAGCTAATGACAAAATGTTTGAATGGAAAGCAAATCATGGTGCTACACACTGTGCTGCACATTAACAATTGCCTTGATGTTGTGGGACATTATTATCATGCATATAATATGCTTAACATAGACTTGACCAATGACTGTTTCATGTTGAACAACTGGAGTAGAACTTTATGGGGCCTTGGTTTGCATTGCAGCAGATGAAGTTTTGAGCAGATTACAGGAGCTCACCACCTCAGAACTGAAAACTGCAAACCCAAGAATTTGAAATACAGGTTCATATCAAACTGCATTGCAGAGAGAACTCAACTGTCCATTAATCATTACCTCTCTGGAACCCCCTTTCTCACAAGCTCCTCCAGCTTCACCCATCTTATGTGCAGTCAATTCTTCCAGTGCAACATATCGCTCCACCCCAGAGTCTGCCAACATCAACCTCAACCTCAGTGCTATGTATGATCTTATGCATGATATTACAGAAAATTTTGCATGCAGAAGGATGGAAAAGTTAACAAGCAACTGAATGTTGAAGTACCTGATAACTTCCTGTTGTCATTGATCATTTTTGGAATCATTTGGGATTCATATGCTATCACTTCCCCCTAAACATGTTTCTGCATGATCCTATTTGTCAAACTTGATCTAAACTTAAAGAAGAAGCTCCTGTCAAGTTTCTATAAACAAGTTGGCAGAATGGAGTAGTGAGGGTACATGAGCCATTGATGTTCCTTCCACTGAGGATGGTCCATCTTGACAGAAAACAATGGGTAAGTAGTGTACCCAAGGCTGCTGGTGAGGCAGACCTGTGATGCCTGTAAAAAAGTGGGGCAAATACTGTTGGTAGATTCATGTTAAAATAAAAGTACGGTGGCTCCAAATGTGTACAAGTTCAGCCAGCTAAAGAGACCCAATCTTCAACTCTCCATTCACAAAGCTAGCAATGTATGCACACAAATGCCATTCAGTGTACTAATACCCACACATTTCTATGGCACCTGGAAGAAGCAACTCCTTCTCTTGACTCCACTAGCCTTGAATGCCTATATGCCATAGTTCCTGGAATTCAATGTTGGATCAGATTTACAGAAGGATATGCATCCGCTTTTCCATGGCAAGCACTGTTGGACCTGATTCCATGGCAAATATCATGTCATCCCAAATACCTGACCAGGATCAAAGAACAATTATCTGTTTGCTGAACCAAGACTACACATGCTTTTTCATCCTTTCTATTGCAAACACCTTGTCTTCAGAACATAAAAGCTCATATGATCCAAGGCTAAGTTGTGACTCATAGCCCATTACATTTTGCTTGTTTTGTGCTTGATCCTGAGTGGAAAGGCAAGAGATAAGAGTGAGATTGAGAAGTATGAAAGGGTCCAGAGTTGTAAGAGATAAATTCTACCCTGATGTGAAGGATTAGGTCAAAGTTGAGAAGCAACCGCTTGCCTATAGAAAGAATGAGGGATTGTTTGCTGATTCTGCTGCTAGTGCTACAGCTAGTGAAGTTCCTAGAGTCATCAATAGTGAGAAGCATTTGGTGCAGAGACACTAGAGCATCAAAATCTTGTGATGAAGGTCTTGACCCAAGTTACTTGTGCATTAGCTTGTGAACGCAAGTGGTCAACATTTGATTTCATTCACTCTAGAAAGAGGAATCGTTTGACCTCTAGCAGGTCAACAGATTTCATTTGTGTTTAGGAACATTAGGTTGAGAGACAAAGTCTTTGATCCAAATTACAAAGAGTCTTACATTGAATAGACAGATCAGATTGAAGAAGAAGGTTTGTAAAGTTGTAATGTTTTTGAAGTTTTCTGGTTTGAGAGTTCCATAGAGTAATTATGGAATTCTAAATATTTCCCCTTTTTTTGTTGAATCATGTACTTGACGTCCTCGGACTTTTGATGCATCATGTACTCACATATTGGGGGACTCAAATTCTAGTACTCGTACTTTGTTCTCTATAACCTTGGTTGTTGTGTTGTACTAAAGGTGTTGCTTGTAAATGGTGATAAGCTGTAACAATCTCACAGTTCAATTCGTACGAGCCACTTGCATGCCATCTTCAACCAATTACTACAATTATCTATTGGAGAGAAGATCCCATAAGACCCCAAGTGCCGTGCAAATGTGGCATGAACAAAAGATTTGAAGGTTTATACAGGGCAGTAAAAGAAAGCTAAATTTGTTGTCTAGGTGCAAACAGGAAGTACAAGTGGCATCACTTGATCTATCAATAGGAGAAAGACTGTTTCTTGGCAGGGCAGAAGCATCTCATCTAGAGATATTGTCTCACACCCTAGCCATGTCTAAATATGTTTTAGTGAATAAACCGACAACTTCATTTGTGTGCAACCATTGACAATCACTGTCCCCCAGGGAGAGGCAATCAGGCACAATGTACACAGAAGCAAACTAATACCTATTCCTTGCATATATGTTTGGGCATGCCAAGACCTGTCATGATCATTAAGGAAATTTGAACAGACTCCAGTTCCAAAATCGTAAAATTTTCAGCATCTACCTTCATGGCAAAGAGTGCAATCAATCAACGTGGAGTAGAACTGCCAACACAGAAAGCTAGGGGCCTGTACGGAGGATGGTGCTCACCTTCGCCTATTCACAAAATGTGAATGAGGTGAAGGCTGGACAAAGTTTATGTTGTGAAATATATGAACGCACCAAAGTTCAAAGCCAAAAAGTTCATAGTAGTTTTATGAGGGCTTGAATACCCCATCCATCTTCACCAACACAAAAGCAGCAGGTTGCTGAACACCCAAGTCTACTTTCAAAAGCATTGGCTATCCCTTTATCGTGGAGAGTCGAGACTGGAGAGGGCTACAGGAAAATGGAGGGAACTGGACTTGGAATTGTTTAAAGTTTAACCACAGCAAAGGATGATGAGATACAACAAATATAAATAGCAGGGTGCCCTGCAAGGCACTGCAGCGTTCTCTAGTATTTTTAACGTTAAAAAGTTCTAGGGTTTTAGTGTAGGGTCTCTAGGGAGGTAGGCAACCTAGTGCCACTTCCAATTTTGTGGGCAGTCGATGAGCAAAAGCCCTTCTGTTTATGTCTCAACTTCACTATTAGTGGGTGTCAAACCATGGCTTATGTTTTTGAAATTGTTGTTTTTTTTTGTTTATGGTTGCATGAATTTGAAAGGAATCAATGAGAGGAGATCATCCCCAGTTAACTTTAATGCCCTTTTTACACAACAATTGCGTGTCTTATTGCTTATGTCAAAAAGGTGTAATGTGTGGTGAAGTATAAAGAAACATTCCAAGATATTAGTGCTAAGCTAAAAGTTGACTTTGCAATTCCATGGTGTGTACCTCAATAATGAACTATCTACATAAACATTAAAAGCTTACACAAACAAACAATTGGATCCATTTAGCACTTGAAGGATGGAATCCCTTTGAGTACAATACAAGTCATGACCTCTTGAAATGTTTGAAAACTAATTTGAATGTCCTAGCCAAGGTGGGGTTTCAATCATAAATTTGGGATCTAGTTTCCAAATCAATACTTTCAATGTTCATTGGATCTCTTCAACCCTATTCCCCCATCCCATTGCATATGTAACTTGTTGACAAAATCTTCATTCTTTCAAGTCAAATCACCATAGATTCCCTAAACACTTTAATCACATTCACTTCCACCTGTAAAAAACCCATAGTTCCAAGATAATGCAAGGCCAAAGCGACCTAGGCACAAGTTCAACTTTCAATTGTTTCCAATTTCTTGTGACATTCAACTTTCTACTCTTATGGAACTAATGCAAATTTTGACCACACTCTCTTTTGCCCTAAGGATACCTAGTCCAATAATAGTCCAAGTTTCTTACATTTTCTTCTTTCTCCTTAACCTAATTGTCATGCCTCTAGCTTTGGGCTCATGACCAAGGTAAAGGTCATGAAAAGGTGTGGGCCGAGAGTGTAACATGGGAGTCACATTCACATTCTTGGGAGTGCGGGAAGTGTGAAGGAATGAGTTCATATACTCCCAAGTGGGCTCCCACTTTGAGAATTGGACTTTCGATGAACTTTCAAAATTTCTAGACAATGATTTGACAAGTCAAAACTCATTGGATTGAAGAGTTCCTCATACCATTGGAAAGTTGTTGAAACATAAATGTCTAAAATGGGCTTGAATGATCCATTTGAGTACTTGCAACATAAGTTATAGTCGAAAGGAAGGTTGAGAATCAAAGTGTCAATTTGACTTTTAACCACTAAAAGTTGAGAATCATTCTGAATTACGTGCATTTAGGTGGTGTGGCACATGTCGTTGAAAAACTCTCGATGAAAACTACAACTTTGTATAAAACTCATTTCAAACGAAGGTCTAAACAACAAGTTATGGGCTTCCAAAGTGGTGAAAATTCTAATTTCGGGACTTTCGACTTGGGAATCTTGGGAAAAATGACATTTGGGTGCAGCCCTTGTGGCTAGTCATAAAAAATACTATAAAAGGGAAGGTGGTGACTTCCCCCAAGTTTAAGTCCTGGTGAGTCTTCTGAATCCGTGTATGCTCGCGGCTCATTTGCGCACCAAAAGTGTTTCAATTATGCACTAACCAACTTGTTGTTTGGTTTATGTAAATCCATATGAATAATTGATCTACTTGTCACTCTTGTTAATCCCCATCTCAAAATTCTAGCAAGTTTTTTTTACCCTCGAAATGTTATGAATTAAGGAATGTACCTTAATTCTTCCTTCTTTCATTATTTTCATTTTTAGATTCGTATTTGAGTCTTTCAAAAAATTTGAAGGTGCGTCATTGACAATCGATGTTCTTTTAAAATTATGCAAGGTGGTCAATTTGGTTACACACTTCAACTATTGAATAGTTTAGTGAGTTTTTTTATAATGAAGTGGAATTGATTTGGCAATGTTTTTTCATTTGACAATGGTTCAAATGGTGATTAACTTTTTTCAATTATCCATAATTTGGTGACATGAATATCAATTGTTATAAAAAATTCAAGCAACATAAGTCTTAGGTAGGTCATATATTTGGTTAATAGGTGACCAACAAGGGAACAAATTTGGCTACACACAATTAATTAATCTTCAAAATAAAATAAAATATGGTGACATACAAACATTCATGATAAAAAAATTGACAACATACAACAATCCACATTATGTGATTATGTTGTTCAAAAGTTCAACAAAATCAATTATGAATTCTTTTGTGAAGGAAATTGGAAATATCTTAGAAAATTAAAAAACCATCACTATGACAAGCCTACAAATAGAGTGTGTAGGTTATATGTGTAATATTCACCACCATACCCTTGCTACAACCATGTGACAAATTCAATTGAATGTATTTAAAAACCATTCCCTTTTTATTTATAAACCAAAATACTTAAATGGAAAAGATGAAAGTCTTCCTTTTATTAAAACCACATGATAGAATTACATCATGATCAACCACCATTGCCATTGGACTGTTGAATGGTGATAAATGGAAAGCCTTCAAAATGGTAACCATACCAAAATGGTCATTGTTAATCTATTAACAAATTCAAATGATGTAAATGACTATAAATCTAATGCCCCATTCTGCCTAGCCCTACACATGACATTCCAAAATCATAGCCATACCTTTGTTACAGTCATTTGAAGCATTCAAAAATGATGTATTGACTAACATTTCAACTTTGTAAATTAATGACAGAGTGATGAAAACAAAAATAGTAGCCATGGATATACTTCATATTAAGATATTGTCAATGCAAAATGAACCCTAGTTACATCAAAGTCATAACATCGTCAAAACTTCAAGCTTCTAACCACGAGCTAGGGCTTAAAAACCCTGCAACTACATATCTGCATAGTAGCGGTGTTGGGCTTGCCCCTTTAGCAATTACGTGGTCATAAGGAAAAGTTTGTAATGTAAAAAAACATTGATTATGAATTTGGTGCACAAGTCTATGTGTGTTAAGTAATTCCATAGTTTGGTCTTCATGAAGGCCATGATGTTGAAAATGTGTTCATCTTCAACAAAACCAAACACTTGGACACCTATAATTTTAGCAAGTTTAATGAATTTTTAAAACTTGTGGTTGAGAAGTGGAGATCCAAGATCAATCTCCTCACACAAAAATGGGTCAAAATTATGTCCCATGGTCAATTTGAAAAAAAAATTTGTTCAAATCTAAGGCATGAATTGAAAGTAAAACAAGGACCACTTTCTTAGACTCACCCATCGTGCAAAGGGCACAAAGGTAGCCCTCAACACAATTAATTGTTGATGAAATTCCTCATTTACATGAATTGGATTTCTTGCCCAGAATTGGGGATAAACCACACATAGTGCTATCATAATAGTATACTTTGGGAAACGTCACTCAAGTTTTTTGATAAAATTGTTTGTTATTCCTTCACATTGTTATTTCACTTTGTCCATAATTACCTTGAAAGCCTCCCTTGTGATAAGCTGAAGCTTTTTAACACCAGAGAACTCATGCTAGAAAAAAAGGTATTTGTGCCCAAGAAAAAAAATGCCAAATACATGGCGTCCTCTTGACCATTCAGATCAAAAAACCAACTCATGGGTAAGGCATCATTACTAAGGGTTTCAATAGCATTAAAGTCATTAAAAGTTAGATTATCAAACCTAGTGTAAGGATCACAATATAACATGTATAGTTCTTGTTGCGATTGTTTGACACTTTCCACAAAGTCACACAAAAAACATTTTTACCTTGAACAATTTTGGTGAATTTATGCGCACACTCAAGTAATGGCAAGATATAAAACAAACCCAAAATGAGTTCAACATCACACATGGCATTCAAATTCCTCAAAGCTTGATCACTATTGGAACTCTCCAAATGCATCTTGATAATTATAAAATGATATTTAACATATTCCCATTTTGTTAAGGAAAGCATGGAAATCTAATAAGTTTTCACATTTTGTAACAACTTGTTATTTTTTATGTTGATCAAATTTGCCAGCTTCTAAAATTCAAGGAATTTCTTTAGGCTATGAGTAAAAAAAACATACAAGTTTTGTAATACACCTTCCAATTGATGCACAAATGGAAGGTTAGACAAAATGATCATTGCCAAATTTGTTTTGTGGGAAAAAAAATGAGTTCCATTCATAAAAGGGGCAACAACTTCTTTGAACTACATCGTCACACCTATTTGATGGCCTTGAAAGACAAAGCTACCATTGCATCCCATGTTAACTAGCTTCCTTGCCAATTCCTCCAACCCTAACCCACAAAATTCAAGCAAGCCTTTAATCATTAGTCCAAAAATAGTATTCAATGTGGTA
>Ga0116229_10008331_pt1 | contig 16149 bp, 10 predicted proteins | sample S1TSphgellanicum_3_FD_87313 | JGI IMG/M metagenome (GOLD analysis project Ga0116229, IMG submission 87313) | Host-associated microbial communities from peat moss isolated from Minnesota, USA - S1T2_Fc - Sphagnum magellanicum MG | ecosystem: Host-associated > Plants > Peat moss > Unclassified...
GACGACGACGACGCGCTTGTCGGGCAGCCACATCACGAACGCGCCCATGCCTTCGGATATGACACGCAGCGGCACGAGGACCGAGCCGCCGTCGATCTCGGGCGGAACGTCGAGTGGGCGCGTCTCGCCGTTGATCGTGACTTCGGGCTTGCCGACGGTCACCCGAACGGTCGCGCCGGCCTTCGTCACGTCGATCGTCTTGCGCGTCCGGTCGTACGCGACCGATGCGCCCATTTGCTCGAAGAGCGAGCGCAATGGGACCAGGATCGTTCCGTGGCGCACGAGCGCGGCCAGGACGCGCCCGGAACGCAGGCGATCGGGTTTCGCGTACACGTGCCGGTCGTTGAAAATGATCGGTATCTCGCCGGAGGGCGGCGCGCCAAAATCCGCTTGCGCCGCTTGCGCCTGACATGCGCGGAGCGATGCAATTTCGAGGACGGAGACAAGCGCCGTTGCGAATGCGACCGCGCCGAGTCGAGTCAAGGGTTTCCTCCGGGCGGAAATTCCAGGCCGCGTGCGACGCCGGGGCACACGCGACAACGCGTTTTACGACGATACGCGCGGCGCGGCCTATTGTTTCCCGGCCACAGTTTGCGCGGGCCGGAGCGCGCGCGCACGTACTTTTCGGTCTTGGCCCGGTACGCGTCGGCGTCGGCTTGCGGGACGGCTGCCCCGAACGTGCCGCGAAGAACACGGTTGCGCGTGCGGCGTGCCCGCTCACCGTCGCTTCACTGCCGGCGCGAGGCATAGTGTTCCGCCTTGACGCGGTACGCATCCCGGTCGGCGGCCGCGATCGCCGCATCCGCCGAACCAGAGTTCGTCGCCGCTCGGCCGACCGAGACGCCGATGCGAATCGGGTTCTCGCCGAGCGGGCGGTAACGCGCGATCTTGTCCGAGATCCGGCCGATCACGTCGGTCACGCTCGCCGGATCGAGAAAATCGACGAGTACGACGACGAACTCGTCCCCGCCGACCCGGGCAACGATGTCGGGCAGGCGTACGCATTCGCGCAGGATGTGGCCGACGGCCTTGAGCACCTCGTCGCCTGCTGCATGTCCCCCGGCGTCGTTGATGGCTTTGAATCCGTCGAGGTCGACGAAGAGCACGGTCGAGTCGACCGAGTGTAGCGCGCTCATCCGGGCCGCGAGGCCGCGGCGGTTGAAAAGACCGGTTAGCGAGTCGTGAGTCGCATCGTAGGTGGCGGTATGTAGGACGTGACGGATCCGGGTTCGCTCGACGGCGTCGAACTGGAAGCGCATCAAAATCGCTATCGAGAAGGCGAACACATCGAAGCTCGAGCCGACTTCGAAGCCCCATTGGTTTAGCGCCGGAGCCGCTATCCCCAAGAGCTTCGCCACGATCGTCGCGGCCAAGATTAGCGGAAGACCGAGTAGGCCGATACCGAGATACGTCGCGGACTCGTACCCCTGCCGGCGCCGAATGATCGCCGCCACGAAAAGCGTCACGATACCGACAAGGTCGATGACGGAGAGTGCCACGATCGAGGCCGCTACGCGCGTCACGAAGGCCTCGAGCGCGATGAAGATCGAGGGCACGGCGATGACGGCAGCCGCGAGTGCGAACAAGCGCGGCGCGGCCGTTCGCAGTTTCAGATACGTCGTACTCAAGCCGAGGATGCAGAGCATGAACGACGCTCGCAGCACCAATTGCGCGGGCAGGTCCAGACCGACGGGCAACGCGTCGTTGCGCGCGAGCTCGAGGCCCAGCAACGAGAGCGTGAAGCCGAGATACCACGCGATCACCGGATCGCGCAAAACAAGAAACGCCACGATTTGCACGATCGCGAGCGTCGCGAGGATCGCGTAGTAGGCGCCGCTCGCGATGCCAACGTCGCGCGCGAGCCCCACGACGCTGCCGTCAGCGAAGCGCAGCGTGGCGTTCGAGCCTCGCACGGTGATGCTGATGCGGTCGTGAGGGCGCAGGTTGGCCAGCGTCAGGGTCGGCGCCGCGTGGCCCAAGGGTCCGACGCCAACCGACGCGCCGCCGCCGGCTTGCTGACGCACGATGCCGTTGATCTCGAGCGTCGCGTCGCGAGTGCCGGCCGGCAAGAGCACGACGACCGTGCGATCGTTCGCAACGACGCGGATGCGATAAACGTGCGCGTCGCCGGCCATATTCGAGCCGGTCACGAGCGCTAACCCCGAGTCGGCTTGCGGCGAAGCGCCGGCGCCGGCGGTACCGAAAAAGAGCCAGCTAGCCACCAGTGGCGCGACGGCCAGCACCCTGAGGAACCAAGTCACACTTAGGATGTCGGCATCGAGTGGGGCAGGCGGACCCGCGCCAAGTTAAAATTTAGGTAGTGAAGCGTTAAGGCCCTTGGCAACTCGCTCCACAAAGGAAAAGCCCCTCGCTCGATAGCGAGGGGCTTTTCCTTAGCCCGCCCGGCGCGGGGCCGCCACTCGGGTTAAAAGTGGAGGCCGAGACCGCCGTAGAGGGAGTGCTCGTCGATGTCCGACGGAGCGTTCTGTTTCACCGTGCCGCGGTCGCCGAGGTAACCGAAGTCCAGGAACAGCGGGGACTTCGGCACGTTCAGCGTGATACCGGCCTGGTACTTCAGGAGACGGTACTGGAGTTGCTGGCCGTTTCCGAAGATGTCGGTGTAGCCACCCGAGATCGATGGGTAGTAGAGGACGCTGCCGTAGACGTCGATCGGTTGATCGAAGGACGGAAGCTTCTCAAGACCGCCACCGACGCCGTTCAGGCGCGGGTAACCGTAGTCGCCCCAACGCGTGAGGTAGCTGCCGACCACGAAGATCTTCGGATTGGCGATGCCGATACCGAAGCGGCCGTCGAGGTCGGAGTCTTGTGCGTCAAACGACGGCACGTATGCGGATCCGGTGATCGGGCCGAGGGTGCTGACGCAACCCGTGTCGCCGATCGGAGCCGAGAGCGGGTTGCCCGGAAGTCCGCACGGGACGTTCGGCGAGTAGAACGGTCCGCCCGTGTTCGAACCGGTCGAAGAGCGGTGCGGGTACACGAACCGGGTGTAGTCGCCTTCAGCCAAGAACGCGATGTTATCGTAGCTGAAGGTGATGCCGCCGCGGGCCGTGATGTTCGTCCGGCCGGTGTTGCCGGGGCTGAACTCATTGTAGACTTTGGGGCTGAACAACGCGTCGGCCGCGATGTAGACTTCGACCGACGGTGTTGAGACCGGAGTCGGGGTCGGGGTCGCCGTCGGTGCCGCGGTCGGAACCGGGGTCGGAGGAGCCGTCGGCGCCTCAGTCGGCGGTGGCGGGGTCGGAACCGGCGCCGGGAGATAACGAACGACCACGAGGCGCTTGTCGGCGACCCAGAGGACGTACGCGCCCATGCCTTCGGAGATGACGCGGACCGGAACCACGAGCGAACCCTTGTAGATCTCAGGCGGGACGTCCAGCGGACGGCTCTCGCCATTGATCACGACTTCGGGCTTACCGACCGTCACCTGGACGTCGGCACCGGGCTTGGAAACGTCGACGGTCTTCGTCGACGCGTTGTAAGAGACCGTCGCACCCATCTGCTCGAACATCGAGCGAAGAGGAACAAGGATCGTCTTCCCGCGTACCAATGCGGCCAGGACACGACCTTGTTTCAATTTGTCGGGTTTCGAGTAGACGTGCTGGTCATTGAATAGGATCGGGACTTCTCCGGACGGCGGCGTACCGAAATCGGGCGCCGGCGTCGAGCTTTGCGCGAAAGCCGGCGATAACGCCGACACCGCAAAGGTCACGATCCCGAACGCAACCATCGCCAACAGGGCGAGCGGTTGCGAAACGAGTCGTTTCACTATAAGCCTCCTAATAAAGTTTTTTTGGAGCTGTACCTGGGGACACCCCGGTAACTCAAATCCGGGCTTACCCGTTCCCACTTGGACCGAAACGAGGCTTGCCCGCCTCTAAGGATCATGGCCGAATTTGAGCGGTACGATGCGATCGTTGTCGGGGCGGGGGTCGCCGGATTGACGGCAGCCGCCGAACTGACATTTCGCAACGTAAGGACCCTTGTAGTGGAACGCCATAACGTACCGGGCGGATGCGCGTCGTTCTACCAGCGCGACGGTTATCGTTTTGACGTCGGAGCGACCCTCATCGGTGGGTTCGGGGCGCGCGGCGTCCACAGGATCCTCAACGCTCGACTTGGTATTGATGTTTCGCCGGAGTTGGTTGAACCTTCCATGGTCGTCCATTTTCCGGACGAAATCGTGGTTCGCTATGGTGACGAGCGCTGGCGGGCCGAACGCATGCGGGCCTTCGGGGCCGCCGCCGAGCCGTTTTTTGAGCGCCAGGAACACATCGCCGACCTGGCGTGGGACTTCTCCGCGCGCGCCCCGGCGCTGCCGGCCGACGTCCCCGGAGTAGTCGCGCTGCTGCGCGCTTTTCGCCCGCACCACGGCGCTTTGCTCGCTACGCTAGGCCGTTCGGTAGCGTCGATAATGCCCGCCGGCGGATCGCAATTACTACGTTCCTTCGTCGACGCGCAGCTATTGATCACCGCGCAAACGGACGCCGCCCACGCCGATCTCGCATACGGCTCGACGGCACTGGACCTGGCACGTGAAGGAACCTTTCATTTAGCTGAAGGGGTCTCGACAATTTCCATCGCTCTTGCCCGCGCAGTCAGGCGGCGAGGCTCGGAAATCCTGTACAACCATAGTGTTCGCGAGGTCGAGATCGGACGGCGCGGCGTCCGCGGGGTCGTTCTCGATAGCGGGCGCCGCATCGCCAGCCGGCGCGTCATCATCGCGCTGCCGTTGCACGATGCCGTCCGGCTCGCGCCCGAACTCGCGGCGGTCTATCGGCGGCGGCTGGCCGCCGCGCCGCAACATTGGGGCGCGTTCGCCGTCTACGTCGGCCTGCCGCCGGGCTGCGTGCCGGAGGACACTCCTGCACACCACCAAGTTATCGCGTCGTACGCCGCGCCGCTCGGCGAAGGGAACACGACCTTCCTCTCCTTTTCCGGCCCACGCGAGCGCCACCGGGCGCGCAACGGCGGCCGCGCGGTGACGGTCTCGACTCACACCGACGTCGCCCGCTGGGAGCGCGCCCAAGCCGACGGGCGCGAACCCGCGCTCCGCGCCGCTTACACCGCCAAACTGCTGGCCGCTCTCGACAGCGTCGTCCCCGGCGCATCGGCCCGCGCCACCCTGATCGAACCCGCCACGCCCCACACCTTCGCCCGCTACACGGCCCGCCACCGCGGCCTCGTCGGCGGCCTCCCCCAAACCCCGCGCACCGCCACGCTCGGCGCCGTCAGCCACCACACCCCGATCGGCGGCCTCTATCTCGCCGGCGACGAAACCTTTCCCGGCCAAAGCACCGTCGGTGCCACCCTCAGCGGCCTCGCCGCCGCCCGCGCCGCCGCCTGGCGCCTCTGAAGGCTCTATCGCCCCCTCTCCGCGTGCTCGCCGTCTCGGCGTTCCACGGTCCAAGTCGCCGTCAGGGTTCGGTTGGTCCGCGGGCGGCCGTCGGGGACGCCCGCCTTTTTGCATCCATGCAAAAAGGCTACTAGTCCACTTCCCCGCTGCCCGAGCCGGAGGCGAGCCTGCCGCTGCAGCCATGGATGGCGGCCGCAGCGGCCCCGCCATCCTGGCTCCGCGGGGAAGCTGTACTCCCCGCCGTCCACCCACGCACCAACCGAACCCCGCCAAGCCACGGAAACGGATCCGACGAGCTCAGAACCCGGCACGCACCTCACCCCCACCCCCTCGATGGACGTCGCCCCCACCACCGACCAGCAAGGGAAGCGAGGCGTCGCCGAGGCGCAATAGTCGAGCGAAGGCAGGCGGCGCTGCGATGCATCCGGCGCCGGACCGAGACCGCTCGCCGTAGTTCAGCAAGCGAAGCGAGGCGCCGTGGAGTGGGTTGCCGGCACCGGCGGAGCGGTTCGCTCGCGGCGGGCTGCCTCAGGTGAGGCTTGGGGGCGCGACCGTGTGGCGACGGAGCTCCGACGAGGAGCGGAGCGCAGGATGCGCGGGAGCGACGAGCGGAGCAGCGGCCGATTCGCCATGGATGGCGAATCGGCCAGCGGTCCGGCGCCGCGCGGTCGCGCCCCCAAGCCGTCGCCAAACGTTCGGTCGTGCCACCAACAAAACGCCAAAAACGGCGGCAGCGCGACTAAGACATCTTTTCTTCGAGGTTTCCGAGGAAGCGGGCTTTGTCGATTACGTAGCGCTCGTGGGTGCCTTCGGCGATTTTTTCGCGTTCGTCGAAGGCCGCGACCGCGAAGTTGACGCGGCGGCCGTCGACTCCGATTACTTCGACTTCGGTGCGCACGATGAAGCCGACCGGGGTCGGCGCGAGGTGCGTGAGGTCGATGTAGGAGCCGAGGGAGACCTCGAGCGGGGTCATCGTCGGCGCGAGGCACTGGACGGCCGCCTCTTCGATCAGTTGGAGAAGCATTGGGGTCGAAAGGACGTCGACTCCCTTGTTTCCGGCCTTTTCGGCCGTCATCCACTCTTCGACTCGGGTCTGGCTTTGATACGTGCGCCCGATTTCGACTTTGGCGGCCATACGGGCCATCTACGTCCGCAGGCACTGCCGCTCCCGCTCGCCCGGCCCGTGAATCAAATCGACGCTCCGTGCCGTACTAGGGACCGGATGTATCGAGCACCGCCGCGAAGCGACGGCGCGGATTCGTCAAATCATGCTGTGGGGCGTGGGCCCCGTTTGAGGAGATGTATGAACGTACGCGGGCTCGCGGTCGCCGCGATCGCGGTTTTGGTGACGAGCGGCTGCGCCGGCGGCGCGAAGCAGCAGCAGGGTCCGCCGCCGCTGGCGGTCGACGTGGCGCAGGCTTCTCAGCGTGACATCTCGACCGACATCACGCTCGACGGCCAGATCGCGCCGCTTCTGGAGTCCACCCTGAGCACGCCCGAATCCGGAACCGTCGCCGACGTTTACGTCAACGAAGGCGACCGCGTGACCAAGGGCCAGCTGTTGGCACACTTGGACGATTCGCAGCTGCGCGCTCAGCTCGCCGCCAACCAGGCGACGGTCGAGCAGTCGCAGGCCCGTTTACGCAGTTCGGCGGTTCAGGCGCCGATCTCGTCGCAGCAGTATTCCTCCGCCGTCAGCCAGGCCCAGCAAAATTTGCAGGCCGCGGAGAACCGGATCCAGACGGACGAGGCCGCGCTCAAGAGTGCCGAACTCCAGAATCGTAGCAACCAGGAGCTTGCCTCGCAAGGATACGTCTCGACGACGGCTGCCCTCCAGGCGCGGGCTTCGTACGTCGCGGCGGTTCAGGAACTCAACAACGCCCGCCAGGCGTTGCCCGCGGTCCAGGCGGCGCTCGCGACGGCTCAGACCAACACGGGGCAGCGGCAAGTCGATCAGGCCACGATCGATGCCAATCGTGGGGCGCTCGCCGAGGCGGTGGCCAACGTGAACTTGCTCGAGACGCAGATCGCGCAGTCGAACATCTACGCCCCCTTCGACGGCGTCGTCACCCAGCGGCTGCTCGACCCTGGGGCCTTCGCCGGACCCAACCAGTCGATCGTGCGGGTTTCTCAACTCGATACCGTGTATGTAAACGCCAACGTGCCGGACGAGGATCTGGCCTACGTGCGGCCCGGAACCCCGGCCCGCTTCACGTCGCAGAGCCTGCCGGGCCACGTGTTCACGGGCCGGATTTTCGATGTGAACGCGACGCCCACGACCGGAACGCTTTCTTACCGGGCGCGCATCCGTCAGCCCAATCCGGGCGATACGCTGCGCGGCGGAATGCTCGTGTCGCTCATCGTTGAGAAGGAACGCCACCCCAATGCGATCGTCGTGCCGCGAACGGCCCTTTTTGAGAGCGATCAGGGCACGAACGTTTACACCGTCGTCGACAAGAAGGCCAAGGTGCTGCCCGTGAAGGTAGGCTTGGAGACCGATACGCTGGCCGAAGTGATTTCGAATGAAGTCCATCCGGGCACGGTCGTGATAACGACGCGGCCGGACGCGCTTCAAGACGGCAGTGTCGTCGCGATCGGAAACGGGCCTCCGGGGACGCTTCCCGGCTCCACGCACTAAAGGAATTCGACGATATGTTCAATCAGCACCGAGAGCGCCTCGGCCTGGGCGTATTGACGCTTGCGCTCGCGACCGTCGTCGCGCTCGGACCCAGCGGGGCGAAGGCGGGGCCCGCCGCGCAGGGTAGCCCGAGCCCGTTGCCCGGATTTTACGTCACGCCGGCGCCGACCGTCAGCTCGACCCCGCTCAACGTTCCCGGAACGCCCTCGGCTGGCCGATCGCTCAACGCCGGTCAGCCCACGCCGTTTCCCGTCAATACGTTAGCCCCGCTCAACGGGTCGACGTCGCTGCCCTATCCGGCCTACGGTACGCCGGTGCCCGGCGTCAACGCCGGCCGGCTCGAACCGGGCATTCCCTTCAACATTTCGCTGCAGCAATCAGAGCTCGTCGCGTTCGCCCGCTCGCCGGCACTGGCGATCGCCCGGGGCGACGTCGGCGTGCAGGCGGCGCTCGTGCGCTTGGCCAGAGCCGGGCTCTTGCCGGACTTCTACGGGTCGATCAGCACCGGCTACAGCCACGAGCAGCCGGGTTCCACGGGCAGCTCTTTCACGACGAGCACGGGCACGGGCACCGGAACCGGCACGGGCACGGGAACGGGCACCGGCACTGGTACCGGCACGACGGGAACGGGCTCGAGCGTGACCAATGCGGCCAACATCGAGACGACCCACTCGTTTTCCGCCGATTTCGGGCTCGAGCTGACCCAACTGATCTTTGACGGGGGCAAGACCGCGGCGGCGGTTCGCGCCGCGCAGCGCGGCGAGACGTCATCGGCCGACACCTATCGGCGCCAATTGCAAACGGTCGCGTACAACGTTGCCACCGCGTATTATAACTACCTCGCCGCGCAACGGCAGACGCAAGTCGATCTCGAGATCGTGCGCGAGGACCAAGTCCAGGTCGACTTGGTCGAAGCTCAGGTTCGGGCCGGGACCGAAGCGCGGGCCGAAGTTGCGACCGTTCTGTTGCCGCTCGCGCAGGCCCGCCTGGCCGTCGTCCGATCGCAGGGCACGGAACTCGCCGACGAGGCGGCGTTCGTCAATTCGATGGGTCTCGACGCTAACGTTCACGTTCAGCCCATCGACGATGCCCCGGTCTTTACCAGCAACCAGGTTTCTTCGATTCCCGTGCCCTCGTACGACACGGCGGTCCAACGCGCGCTCGCGCTGCGGCCCGATTACGACTCGTACGTTCAGACCGTCGCGCAGGACAAGTACAGTCTACGGTCGGCGGGACTCGGTCTCTTCCCGACCCTCTCCGGGACGGCTTCGGCAGGCGACGACTCGAGCGACACCACCGCCGGAAGCTTCCGCAATAACCAGCAGATCGGGTTGAGCCTCACGATTCCGATTTTCGATCAAGGCACGACCGCGGCCAATGTGGCGGAGGCGAAGGCAAATCTCAACATCGCATACGCGAACCTGCAGAACGAATTGCTCAGCGTCCAGCTCAGCGTCAAACAAGCGCTGACGAGTCTAGTCAGCGCGCGAGCCGCGCTCGATCAGACCCAGCAAGAGTACGCGACGGCCGTCGTCAACTTGCAGTCGACGCAAGCGCAATATCGCGCGGGCGTGACGACGTTGCCCCTGCTCCTCAACGCCCAGGTTCAGTTGACGCAAGCCTTGACCGACCAAGTCACGGCGGTGTACACGCTCCGCCAGGCCGAGCAAACCTACTTGTACCAGGAGGGCTCGAACTTCGACGTCTCGCCCGACAACGGCACCAACCGCGTGCGACCCACGCCGGGTCCGGACTCGCAAGGCGGCCAGATGGCGCACCGTCGCTCGTCGGCGACCGTCGCGCACGGCGCGCCGCTGCGCAGCACGTCGGCCGTCGGCAGCGCGCCGGTCTTGCCGCCATAAGGGAGCTTCAAAAAGCGGCCTTTGTTCGCGCTTGAGCCAAGCGTCGGAAATGGCAACCTTCCGTGCGTGATCGCATACCGGCCCCGCTTGCGAGCCTCGCGCTTGCGGGGCTGGCGCTCGCGGGTCTGGCGCTCGCGGGGTGCACCGCGGTTTCGACGTCGTCAGGTGTAGGAGCAGACGTACGGGGCGGCCGTTTCGTCTACGGTGAGAACCAGGACGCCAAGTCGCTCAACCCGATGCTGGCGAGCAGCGCTCCGATCATCGACCTCTCGATGTTTCTGTTCTCGTCTGCCGTGCGGTACGACGACAAAGCCCGGCCCGTGCCGGACGCCCTGCGCGAGGTTCCGACTCTCGAGAACGGCGACGTCAGCAAAGATGGTTTGGTGCTGAAGTATAAGCTTCGGCCCAATATCTTTTTCCACGACGGTGTCCGCCTGACGTGTCGGGATCTGGCCTTCACCTGGAAAGCCGCGCTCAATCCCGCGAATAACAACATCACGCACGACGGTTACAGCGACATCCGCGGCATCGATTGTTCCGATCCGCTGGTGGCGGTCGTGCACATGAAACGCGTGTACGCGCCCTTCCTGCAGCAGCTCTGGGGAGTCAACGGCAACGTTCCGATCCTGCCGGCGCATCTGCTAGAGAAATTCAACGACTCCAAAGGCTCGTTCAATACCGCGCCGTTCCAATCCGCGCCGGTCGGCAGCGGACCGTTCGCATTCGTGCGCTGGGATCGCGGGCAGCAAGTCGAGCTCAAAGCCTTCGACCGCTACTTTCTGGGCAAGCCGAAGCTGCGCGAAGTCGTCTTCAAGATCTTGCCCGACGATTCGACGCTCGTGGCGCAGGTCAAGACGCACGAGATCGATATGGCCGCGCGCCTGGGCGCAAACGTCTGGCCGGAAGTTCAGGGTCTTCCCGGAACGGTGGCCGTCGCGGCGCCCACGTTCGAGTACGACCACGTCGATTTCAACCTCAAGCGACCGCTGTTCGCCGACGTCCGCTTGCGCCGCGCGCTCGCGATGGGCATCGACCGCGCCGGCATCGTGGCGAAGATCGCGCACGGTCAAGGCGATCTCTCGCGAACGGCCATCGCGCCATTCTCGCCGTACCACGATCCGAACGTCGCCGCCAACGCCTACGACCCGGCCAAGGCGCGGGCCGCGCTCGAGGCGCTCGGCTGGCGTGCCGGACCCGACGGTATTCGGGTCAAGAATGGGCAGCGGCTGGCCTTCGAGTACGCGACGCAGACCGAGAGCGTCACGGGTCGCGCGATCGAAGCCTTCATCCAGCGGGGCTGGCACGACATCGGCGCCGACGTGAGCGTCAAGAATCAACCGACCGCGCAGTTTTTCGATAATACGGCCAACGGCGTGCTGCAGGGCGGCAAGTACGACGTCGCCGGCTTCGCCTGGATCGGCGCCGCCGATCCGGACGATGACGCGATCTACTCCGGCCACAACCTCGCGCCCACCGGCCAAAACGCCCTCTTCTGGAACGACCCCATCGCTACCAAAGCGATGGATGACGGCCTTGCCACGGTCGATCCGGTGGCGCGCAAGCGCTTCTCGTGGATCGAGCAGGCGCGCTTCGCCGACCAAGTACCCTCGGTCGTGTTGCTTTTCCGGCGCGAACCGTTCGCGTACACGACGGCCTTGAAGGGCTTCACAGCCTCGCCGGTGATTTCTCCGTTTTGGAACCCGCAGACGTACTCGATCTAGTGGGGGGATCGGGGGGACGTGTCCCCCGTCTAAAAGGGAGCGGCTTGAAACGTTTTGCACTGTTTGCGCTAGTTGCGCTCGTACCGTCGGTGACGCTCGCGGGCGAACCGGTGCGCGTCAACAGTTACACGCAGCCGCACGTGTTGCGTTACGCGGAAGCCGAGGACATCCAAGGCCTCAACCCCGTGCTCAACCAACAGGGCCCCGTCAACCGGCTGAGCCAGCTTACGATGGCGTACCTGTTCCGCTGGGACCGCGAGAACAAACCGGAGCCCGAACTCGCGACGGTGGTTCCGACGATCGCAAACGGCGGCATCAAGGACGGCGGACATACCATCACCTTCCACATCCGCCGCGGCGTCAAGTGGTCCGACGGCGCGCCGTTCGACGCCGACGACGTCGTGTTCTCGTTTGACGTCATGAACAACCCGGCCAACAACATCGTCTCGCGCACGGGTTTCGACCAGATCTCGAAGCTCGACGAACCTGATAAGTTTACGGTCGTCGTGCACATGCGCAAGATATTCGCGCCGTTCATTCCGGTGTTCGACACGGCGGGCGGCGGGCCGAGCATGCTGCCCAAGCACATCCTCGGCGCGCTGCCCAATATCAATGAGGCGCCGTACAACAACCTGCCGGTCGGGATCGGGCCCTTCCGCTACACGGCTTGGCGGCGCGGCGACGCGGTCGAGCTCGAGGCTAATCCCTACTATTGGCGCGGCTTGCCGAAGCTCAAGAAGATCGTCTTCAAGATCATCCCCGATCGCAACACGGCCTTCACGCAGTTGCAGACCGGCGAGCTCGACCTGTGGTATCCGGCGACGGGCGCCTTCTTACCCCGCTTGCAGGCGCTTTCGAACGTCGCGATCATCCGCCAGCCCGGCTATCTCTACAATCACATCGATTTCAACCTGACGCGGCCGGCGTTACGCGACGTCGCGGTGCGCCGCGCGCTGCGCATGGCGATCGACCGGGCGCTGATTCGGGACAAAGTCGGGCACGGCGTCGGCATTTTGCAGGAGAGCATCGTGCCCGCTCCCTACCCCGGTATCGAGAAGGTGCCGTTCGTGCCGTTCGACCTGGGCAAGGCCAACGCGCTGCTCGACGCCGCGGGCTGGAAGCGCGGCCCAGACGGCGTGCGCGCCAAAGACGGCGTCCGCCTCTCGCTCGAGTTCGCTTCGAGTTCCGGATCGCCGGACGTCGACACGCAGATCGAGATCATCCGCTCCAGCTGGCAGCAGATCGGCGTCGAGATCACGGTCAAGCGATATTTGGCCTCGATGATCTTCGCGCCGCTGGAATCGGGCGGCGTGCTCTACGGCGGCAAGTTCGACGCGATCGCGTACGCGTGGGGCGTCAGCCCGGTCGACGACCTGATCACCGGTTTCGGGTGCGACGACGCGCCACCGAAGGGTCAGAACGTCATGCATTACTGTAACCACGCGCTCGACGCGATCATGACGGACTTCGATGCCGAGTTCGACAAGGAAAAGCAGAATGACGATCTGTCGAAGGCGGTCCGCATGATCGCGGACGACGTTCCGACGATCGTGATAAACAGCCGCGAGGACATTTTCGCCTTCAACAAGGACCTTCAGAATTTCCATCCCAACAATTCGACCCGGTTCGACGACATGATGAACGTGGATATCTAATGCATGCTCGCTTGACGCGCGCGCTCGCGCTGCTGACCGTCGCCGCGCTCGGAGCCGGCTGCACCAAGGTCGGCACGACCTCGGACGGAGGTTCCGACCACTCCTACACGCACCCGCACGAGTTGCGGTTCGCGGCGGCCGAGGATCTGGTCGGCCTCAATCCGATGATCAACACGCAGGCCGTGCTCAACTACCTGGCGTCGATGACGATGGCGTATCTGATCCGTACCGACGCGCACAGCGAACCGACGGTGCCGGAACTCGTGACGGTCGTCCCCAGTAAAGCCAACGGCGGCATCGGCCCGGACGGCAAGACGATCACCTGGCACCTGCGCCACGGCGTCGTCTGGTCCGATGGCGTGCCGTTCACGGCCGACGACGTCGTTTTCTCGACCAAGCTGATCCTCGACCCGCACACCAACGTCGTCAGCCATGAGGGCTGGGACCAGATCGTCAAGATCGACGAGCCCGACAAGTACACCGTCGTCTATCACCTCAAGAAACCCTACGGCCCGTTCGCGGTTACCTATTTTTCGACGGCCGGCGCGAACCCGACGATCGTGCCGAAGCACCTCTTGGCCGGTAAGGACATCAACACCGATAGCTACAACAGCCTTCCGGTCGGCATCGGCCCCTTCAAGTACAAGGCGTGGAACCGCGGCGACTCGGTCGAGATGGTGGCCAACCCCAGTTACTGGCGTGGCGCTCCCAAGCTGCAGCGGATCGTCTACAAAACGATTCAGGACCGAAACACCGTGCTCGAGGAAATGCGCACGCACGAGTTGGACCTGTGGACGCCGGTGCCGCCGCACTACATCCACGACGTGCAGGGGATCGCGGGGCTGAAAGTCGTCTTGACGCCGTCGTATTTCTACGACCATCTCGATTTTAACAACGCTCGGCCCGTCATGGCGGACCCGGCCGTGCGCCAAGCGTTACGCATGGCGCTGAACCGCAAGCTGATCAATGACAAGATCCGTTTCGGCGTCTTCGATCTCGGCGAGTCCGTCGTTCCGCCCGCGAGCATCTTCCACATAAACATGCCACTGGTGCCCTTCGATATCGCGGGCGCGAATCGCGTGCTCGATACAGCCGGCTGGCGGCGCGGAGCCGACGGCATCCGCGTGAAGAACGGCTTACGTTTGAGTCTGGATTTCGCGACGTCGAGCGGGTCGCCGGATACCGATACCGAGATCGAACTGATCCGGGGCTGGTGGAAGCAGCTCGGCGTCGACCTCCAAGTCAAACATTATCTCGCTTCGTTGCTTTTCGCGACCGTGTCGGCCGGCGGCATCATGTACGGCGGAAAGTTCGATATCGTCGTCTTCGCCTGGGGCGGCGACCCGTTCCAGAGCTTCTCGAACACGTATGCGTGCGATCGCTTCCCACCCAATGGCCAGAACGACCTTCGCTACTGCAATCAGGCGGTCAACGCGGCGATCGCGCGCAGCGACGTCGAGTACGATTCGGCCCGCCGGTACCCCGATCTGAAGTTCATTCAGACCCAGATCGTCAAGGACGTGCCGACGATCGTGCTCGACACGCGCCGGGAGATCTACGCCTACAACGACGATCTCAAGAACTTCCACCCCAACCCCGTCGCGCCGTTCGACGACGTGCTCAAGCTCGATATCTAGTCGGCCCTTCGCCCTTCACCCTTCACCCTTCGACAAGCTCAGGGTGACGTCGGTACGTTCAATGTCGCCCTGAGCCTGTCGAAGGGCGCCAAGCTCAGGATAAGGTTATGCGCGGATTCATCAACGGCATCGTGTTTACGATAGCGCTTCTCGTCGGGGCCGTGTACGCGGGCGTCCAGTTCGGTGCGATGCCGGCCGGCGCCGATGCCAAACCGTTCCCGTACGAAGAATGGGCGGCGAAGCATTCGCTGCACGCGGCGATGGCCCGCGAGGATGCGGCCTTTACGAACCCGCTGCAGCCGACCGACGCCAACCTGACCGACGGCGTTCACCTCTACGCCGTCAACTGCGCCGTCTGTCACGGCGCAGCCGATGCCGCGCAGTCCACGCTTTCGAAAGGCTTCTATATCGAGGCGCCTCAGTTGGCCAAGGACGGCGTCGAAGACGACCCGGAAAAGATGACGTTCTGGAAGCTCAAGCACGGGATCCGCTTCAGCGCGATGCCGGCTTTCGGGTCGACGCTTTCCGACGACGACCTGTGGAAGATCACGATGTTTCTGTCGACGATGGATAAGCTGCCGCCGGCCGTCGAAGCGGAGTGGAAGAAGGTCCCGAGCGCGGCTGCATCGCCGTTGCCGTAACGCGCGGTTCGGCCAGCGCCACGGCGGCGACGGCCCACAGCAGCGCGCAGCCGGCGAGCGACGTCAGCCGCAACAGGCCCCAGACGGGGTCGAGGCCGCCGATGCCGCTGGCGATCTGTTCGAGGTGCCAGACGGCAGGCGCCGGCACCGTCCGCGCCACGGCGAACCCCGGCGGCAAGGCGTCGGGCCACGTCGGCAACGGGTGGGCGCGCGCGACCGCCGCGGCGCCGGCTACGGCGCCGCACGCCAGCGCCGGGAGCCCGTGGTACCAGCGTAACGGTTCGCGCGCCAGGACCGACAGTCCGAGCGCCGCGGCGAGCGTCAGCAGGACCGTTTCCGTGCCGCCCGTCGGCCGCTGCGCGAGGCCGAGCCAGTCCGTGGCGACGGCGAGGACGGCGAGGGCCGCCAGAACCCAAGCGCCGCCCGAGGCGCGGCGCAACACGAGCACGCCGGGCAGAAACGCGATCGTCAGGTCATGTTCGTGCGCGAACGGCCAGGCCAGCGGCAGCGCCGCGCAAGCCAGCGCCAAGCGGGCGTCGGGCGCGTAGCGCCGCGAAGCGCACTGCACGACGACCGTGACCAGCGCGATGCCTGCCGCGGCAAGCCCCAGTAACCCGGCGA
>Ga0116229_10008333_pt1 | contig 16146 bp, 11 predicted proteins | sample S1TSphgellanicum_3_FD_87313 | JGI IMG/M metagenome (GOLD analysis project Ga0116229, IMG submission 87313) | Host-associated microbial communities from peat moss isolated from Minnesota, USA - S1T2_Fc - Sphagnum magellanicum MG | ecosystem: Host-associated > Plants > Peat moss > Unclassified...
TGCTAATTTTTCTTTTAACCCGGTGTGTTGGAAGTGCCATGGTGTGCTCCTTCCCTTTCCCAAGAAAAAAAATTCTATCTTCCCGTTTTTTTTTTTTTAATAAAAAAATTCCCTTTTTTTATTTTTTTTTTTTTTTTTTTTTTTTTTAAATTTTTTTTTTTTTTTTTTTTTTTTTTTGTTGCACTTCAAGTCTGCACAATTGCCTCTTTTTGGCCACTCTTGTCTACACCCCTACTTGAATTTTTTGCTCCACACCTGAGGTTCATGACACCTCTAGGTTACCCTCACATAGTACCCTTGTGTTTTTCTTTTAATTGGAACCGAAATGCGAAGGAGAGTGATCGTCTTAACCAATGCCTTACATACTAGTGTGGCCTGTGCTGTTGGCAAGTGTGAACCCATTACAAAATAGGGAAACTCAAGATGTGAACATCGTTTTGCAATGTATGTTTCAACTTTTTGAACAGCCAAATATGAAAGGAAATCATGCTTGAATTGAACAGGAAGCCTTCAAGTGTTACCACATTCTCAACTGATTTTTCCTTCCAAAACCTGGTTTTTGGGAATTTATTTGAATTTTCAGTGGAAAAAATCACTTATAAATGAATATCTCCCACATTCTGAATCCAAATCTCACCAAGTAAATCCCATTAAATCGTGCTCATCAAGATCTTTCCAGCAACACCAAAGGCACATTCCAATTCCTCCAAAATTTTCAGCTACGATTTAATTTAATTTTCAGTGAAAAAATCATTCAATATCCAAGAACTTTAGGACCACACATCCAAACATCATGGATCCAAGCCCATGCACCCCTCCTTGTAGAGAGCTTTCCAAAGACACCAAGAACATGATCTGAGGCATCCTCGTTCAGTGAATCTCATAACCACAAAACAAAACAAACTACCTCCCTTCCTAGATAGATCTTTTTTTTGTTTCAATATTCTGAATAATGTGGATGGGAGAGAGTACATTGTGGAGGAAGAGTGTGTGTCTAGAGCATTTTGAAAGATTTGTGTTGTGTGTTTATGGTTGGCACTCAAATTGACTTTAGAATGTGTCCATGAATGTGTAAATCCCATAATGAAATTTATTTACACTTGTGTAAGTGTAAATATAAAATACGAAACATGTAAGTGTAAAAATAAATATATTTATATAATTTTACATGGTCCAATATATAGACCAGGGTTGACAAATCAACTTCCTGCTTTTAAATTATATATATATATATGATTTTACATGGCTATGTAAAACAATGTAAACATATAACAATGAAAAAAGTGTGATTTCTACTTGCGGAGGGGAGATTTCATAATATTTTTGAAGATAAGCCAGCTAGATGGCCCCATTGCACAAAAAAAAAACCATCAAAACATACACCTGCAACTAATTCATATGACTTTGCAAGAAGGTCTGGTCATTAAAGATTTATAATAAAATTGTCTATAAAGTGAGGAAAACAACACTAGAACCCTGAGTTTCATCATAAATAGGGTGAGATTCAAAAAAATTAAAAAATCAGCATTCAAGGGTGGGAGGATCTCAGTTTTTGTGTTTTTTTTTGGGTGAACTGAGTTCCACCCTGTCTTTCCTTTCTCTTCATCTGCATGTTAAGAATACAAAATTAAGCGCCTCCACTCTTGCTGCATAAAATTTCACTGCTCCTACTTGTAAAGCTACTATAATTAATCTTGAACCTTGTGCATTAAATGTTGATTCTCAGCATTTCATTCCCAGATTTAGTAAAATTTCCTTACTTTATGGATACCCTTGAAAGAAGGGTTTGGAATGAAAGGAGGCACAAAGACAGGGTGACTTTACAAATAATTTTAGTATTTACAGTTACACTTACACTTCCAAAAACATTGACACAGGCCATGCGTAAGCGTATTTGACAAATATTTACATTGCCCTCATGTAAGTGTAAAAGAATATATATACACTGCAACAGGATAAGTGTAAGTTTAAAAAATTTGGACATGTAAGTGTAAATGATTTACAGATACACTGGGTGTACACGTCATATGTACGGCTCTTGACACTTACATGCACAACACTGGTTTGTATGTAGCCTGTGATCTAAGCATGGATATATGAGGGTAAAACACACACGAACTGAACACTGCTTGAAACCAGAGATGACAACTCCTTTGGAATTGTTATGTTAGTTGTAAGGTAGATAACAGTGTTGAGCCATTATTAGAAGCGAGAACAGACTCCGAGCAGTTTATCAGGGTTATTCTTAGAAATCATCTCATGCTTCTCAAAAACCAAAGACGCAGTTCTGGCATATAACCACGACTTGCAATTGTTTTGAAAAAAACAGAATTAAACATTCTTTAAGTTCTTTAATTTACCTTCAAATGACCATACAACACCAGAACATATGTCCAAAAAAAGAGGGAGTAGAAAGTTCCCACATCTCAAGCAAAGTTCAAACCATAATAATAAACCAATCCTGCCAAGTACAACTCCAAAAATGGTTCTACCTTGTCGCTTATTCATAGAATTTTGCGGGCTAAAAGTGTTAATGCAACAAGGTTTTGCAATCTTCATGCACAATTCTAATTCAGGACTCCTCATGCTTCACATGTTTGGGTTATTTGCGGCTTTCTACTAGGTATAAGCTGATCCAGGAGTGCTTTTTTTTCCAACAAATTTAGCTATTTTGACACAAAATTGGGAAATTTTGTGAATTTTTTTTTCTGATTTAGATTTTATTATCTTTTTTATTTTTTGGGGAAAAGAATCGCTAAATTCTTCATATCACCAAATTGGGGGAAAAACAACCCCTCTCTGCTCAGGACATTTTCCAGTTCATTTGCAGGTTTTTAATATTATGGCAATGCACCCTAGACCTGGGCTACAAAGGTCTTAAGCAAATAGGTTCTGGATTTGATTTTAGGAAGGAGGGGCAACATTCCCACATAAACAACTCCCATTTTATTTCTATGTGTATTTTGAGGGATCTCCCCCAGCAGAAGAACCCTAGAGGGTTATGCTAGGGGAGCTCCCCCAATTTAGATGTTCCCATTTTCCCATGAAATTTTGTTTTTCCCTACTAAATGGGAAAGAAGCAAGAAAATAGAAAGAGAGTTGTTAAAACGTAAGGGGAGATGCTCGTACTCATGTGTTCTCCTGAGGTTCGAGAACACCCTTGGGTGCCCCTCCCTTAGGAGAATGCACTCATACAGGAACCTCCCCTACAACCCAACTTCATGATTCAAACAAAGAAAAGTCAGGAGAAAAGAGAAAAGAACTGAGCTCTACCCAACTTTTTCACCCAAGGTGACGACAACTGCTCCAATTGATTTTCATCAAATATTGAGGCTGGCACATCCCATGACAAAAGTATCTCCCATGTCATCACAAATAATTAATTTACCTGCATATATACCTCAGCAGCTTGGTCACTAATTGGTTATATATATTAATTTATAGACATTTTCAAAGAGCAAAATTTTGTGAAACAAAATAACAAATGTTCAGGAATGTTCAGGAATATTTTAGTGTAAAATATGGAATTTTTAAATTAATTAATTACTTATTAGTCAAACATGTGTTGAAGCTACTACCCTTGTACTAAGGCATTTTTTAAGTTTCAAACTTGGAAATTGGAATGCATGCCGAATCATCTTGGATGTGTAAATTCTATATTTATAAGACATTTTTAAAAAAAGAACAAAAAAACCTCCAGCAAGAGGTGTGTGCAAGCATGCCAGGCCACCATATATTAAAAGCCTCTTCTAGATTTAATTTACTGGTGGCTCTTCACCCCTCAATTTATGGGCAATTAGGTGTACACCAAAAACAAAAAGGCTAGAACCATCTTTTGGCCTTGGCATGTCAGAAAAAGTGTGTGATCAGATTTTGATTTTGGAAACACTCTGTTGGAGTCTTTCACTTTGGCTATCTTTGTATGAAACAAGGAAGTTTGTTTTGTTTTGTTATGCTGAGATGAGATCCTCCCAAACCATGGTGCTTCATGCTGTGCTCTCTCATATCTTCAAAGAGCTTTTGATGAGTAGGGGTGCAATGACTTGGTTGGAGACAGTTTGGAGCAACAGTGTGGAGAAAACTATTGATTATTGAATCATTTTCTCAATGAAAATTAAATAAAATCAAAACTGAAAAACTGTATTGGAATTTGGGGTGGTTCTTGGTGTTGTTAGAAGGCCCTTGGTGAGTCAGATTTAATTGAGTTTATTGCACAATTTTCAGAGCTAAGATGTGGAAGATATTGATTTTTGAATGGATTTTGTTGCTGGAAAAATTCAAACAAATTACAAATATTGGGTTTGGAAGGAATAATCAGCTGAACCCTCAATGTGTTCACATTGTCAAATTTAAAAAATCTCAATTCTGAAAATGTGAAAAATAAAGAATGTGTTCACACTTGGGCCAATGACTCAGGCTACACTAGTAGTATAGGTTATAATAGTGAATCTTTGGGCCAAGGGTATCTATATATTAAGGAAGGTGGTTTGTTTGTTTGTGTTGTCTGGTTGAGATCTCTCAAATGATGAGACCCCCTTTCATGCTCTTGGTACTTGGTACTGTTGGAAATCCCTTGCTTGAGCAGGAGGGTGCATTGAGGTACTAGTTTGGTAGTGTTTAGACGTAAGGTATAAAAGGTATTGACTATTTTTGTCATTGGAAGTTCAAAACTAAAAACATTAGGGAAATTTGTGTGCATTCTAGGCATTGTTAGAAATTCCTTGATAAGTGGAACTTTATGGAGGTGATTTCTTAATTTTTAGGCCTAAGATTGGGGGGATATTGAATTTTGAGCAATGTTTTTGTCACTGAAAATTAATTTAAAATTTAAAATATTTTTCACAATCATCAGGGTCTTATTCACGTTTGGAACAATTACATAGTCATGCTCACACTTGAGCCAACACCACATGTCACACTAGTATAAGATAAAGTGTGGCTAGTGTGAATGAGGTAATTGCTGCACTTCCATTAGATTGGCCATGGTTTGAACGTTTTGATAACATTTTTTTTAGTACTACCAAAATAAATGGCATACTTAATGTCATAGATCAAGGTGTGCATTTGATGAATTTTGAGATTGAGGTTATGAATGTTAGTGGTGACGAAGATGTTTTTGGTGCCACAATGACATTAATGTCAATGAAGATGCAATGGATGAAGACTTGAACCTCAAAGCGAAGGTGAAAGGTTCAAGTCCTCACTCTTGTAATTTATGATACATAGGTCATTTTGCTTATATTAGGTAGCCTAGTCTAGGTTTCTTAGGTTAGAAGTCTGACGTTTGTTTTTAATTTAGGCCACCTAGCGAAGCTTAGGTAGCCTACATTGCCTAACATAAGTAAATAATTTAGCTAGATTGACTTTTGGCCAAACAAGATAGATTAGGCTAGGTTGATTTTTAGTTATGCTAACTACATGGGTTAAACTAACTTGACTTTTTGTAATGTGCAATGACTGATAATGTGTTTATAGATTTTTGACACATGTCATCCATCTATCAAGGTGTTTTTTGTAATACTTAGTTAAATAAAACGACTAAGTTGAGATGACATGCACGTTACACATCATACCAAGGTAATTAATGACATGAATTCCAATATTAAGCCAAAATAAAAAAAGTCTCATTTGATAAGATGATTGGGCTTTGTAATTAATGGGTCAAACGACATGGGTTTATCAACTCATGAGTGACTAATTGCATATGCCCTTCATGATTAAAACGTAGTCACAAAGCCCAATTGTAAAACCCAAAATGCTTTATTATGCTTCTTCTTTTGCATGTTTTCCTTTTTTAATAATAAACAATCTATCAACATCAAACCCTATTAAGTTGTTACTGCTTAAATTTTTTCATTTACCAATTTAAATTTTGGTGCTCCTCACATTTCACAATATTTATGAAGTACATAACAAGCAATTGTAATTAGTGATGTTCTATTAACTTTAGAGTTGAAATGTTTCAAAATACACCCATTTTTTTTCAAAAAACTTAATGCATTTTTTTTGGCCACCCTCCCAAAATTCATGTTGGAATCATATTTTATTTTGTCCACATTTGCAAGATTATGAGTCTTTCAATTATTTTCCAAGTAAATACAAATTGGATAAGTTGCATCACCAATTAAAAATGGAGTGCATTTTCATACTTCGAATGGTAATAATTGGTTCTTAGAAAATTTCCCAAAACCTCAATTGTGCATATAGGCTACACCTCTTTAATTGTCCACCATCATGAAACCCTCCAAGTTGGCCAACACAAACGTTCCAAATATTTTGTTTACATCACATGCAACTTGCAACACAATACCATGGAACTTTTTTTTATTGAAAAAATCACCAATAATAAGTGTAACTATTTTGCTTGGAAGATTCACAAAAGGAATGTGAGTTCTATTTATAACTCCACAAATGTTAGGTATACCTCTAAGATTTTCAAAACAAAGATTGATGTCCCTCAAACATTGACCTAAAGGAATATTGATGTATTTATGAAACAATTTGCCTTTGTTAATTAACACATCACAAACAATATCAACATATTTTTAAATTGTTGATGCACCCACATTGAATTGATTGGCCATATGCAAAACATTAAATCCATGAGCAAATTGATAAACAACAATAACCACAATCTTTTATCTCTAATTGTGGATTGACATGGTTTAAACAACTTGATTGTAAAAAAGGTGTCAATTTCAAAACTAGGTTATTGAAAGTTTCAAAATTCATTCTATAATGCAAGAAAAATTTCTTATCTTTCATTTCAAGTGTGGTATGCCACACATTAGTTTCCACAAGGTCCCAATTTGTGTATCGTTTAGGTTATTTCCACCAAAAATGTGGTGGATGTCCTTTCCTATTCACATCGGCAAAGAACATTGGAGAAACATTGAATCCTATTATATTCCTATTTAAATTTGAAAACACATTACACACTTTAGATTTAGATGTTGCACAATTCCCAAGTGTAATGGAGAATAACATCCAAATAATAAACAATTGCCCAAGTGAGGCCATATCCATTTCCACAAATTTTGAAAACAATTAAAAACCCCTAATATTATGAAATGCATTATAATAATCCCAAAACAATGCAAATTTCACCCAAAAAAGCTTCTAAAAACCAATATAATTTTCTTAAAACATCCTTTATAAGTTCGAATTTAAAAGAGAGATAAAACATATTTTTAGTAATAAGCAAGTCAAAGTTGGTGTTAACTATAACAAAATACTCAAGCATATCATTCTAGCACATCCAACTAGCCAATCACAAGATGACATTAGGTACATGCATTAAGTATAATGAAAATTACAAAAATTAATATCTAGAAACATGTAATAACTAATGATGATATAATGACATGCATATGCATCAAATATAATAGAAACAACAAAAAATCCATATAACCACATTCAAATGGTGAAATGATAAAAAAATAAACATGTATATGCATTAGGTGTAATCACAATAAGAAAACATCAATATTATAAACGAAAATGTTTTTTTTTTTTTTTTGAATGCATTTATCATTCAATTTTTTGTATTATCATTTTTTCTCTTTCTTGGGCAATTTAAGGTTGTTTCCCAAAGAGATGAATAATTTTTTTAATCCTCTTTTTGATTCGAGGCATCCCTAATTCTTATGTAATTTCTCCCCTCATTTTAGGGTCGTAGTGTGTTATATAAATAAGAGGTAGTAAAAATGTTGACAAAATGTTTTATATGACATTTTAAGTTCATATTTAACACAAACACATTGTTGAAATATTGAGCTGAAGAATTCCAATTTAAGCCTAGGGTCCCAAAATTTTAGTAATGTAAGACATGTCTAATATATCATTTTCCTTAACATGGTTAATTCCATTGTTTATTTAATGGGTTGAATTGTGAAATTCAAAAATGAATTGATCAAAGTTAATCTCAAATGCTACAAGACAAACAACATATCAAGTACAACATAAAGGGTTGTAAGAAATGATAGAAGATGTGATAAATATAACACACGAAAAGATTCATAAGATAGGTAGCATGTTAGATATAACAATTTAAATAATTGATTTAGTTGTGGAAGTGAAACACATGAGTGTTATACATGTCACAACACTATACACTTTCATTTCAAATTGTTACAAAAATGGGTTTGAGTCAAAAATAATGATAAGTGTTCTGACATGTATAACACATAAGATAACAAGAAAAAATAAACATGATAAGCAGTGCATTAGATATAACAATAATGCAATGAATTATTGACAACATGCATTATATTTATGTAAGTTATAACATTCAAGTGGTATCGTCCCCATCAAATATTTGTGTATTAATGAAAATGTGAGGAAATAGATGCAACTTTAAAATTCATAAAAAATCAGTGAAATAAATATGAGCTCAAACAAAAGATGAACATATTGAAATTAACGAAGAAAAAAATTGCACAAGAAACATAACTAACAAAAAAACGTTTCATGACATAAGAGGATAACACATGTAGGAGCTCACACCTGCTAAACACTCTCATGGAAATAATTTAAAAATGTTTCAAGCTTATACAATCTTTCGTTTTCAAACATGGGAAGATGAACCTTCACCAATTAAAGCACTATTCAAAGATAAGGCATAATCATCCTCAAAGTTTTTTTGTTCTTTATTTGCATCCTCCTTATTTTCATCTCAAACCTCTCCTTTTCCTCTAGTATTTTCGGTTTTTTCAATTTTCTTGTTAGGTAAATTAGTTTTTTTTTTATAATTTATCATATCCAAGTTTCACATCCTAAAAATCATGATATTTTCATTTAAGTAGCTTGTGTTTGTCCTTTTGTTTCATATTATAATCAAGATGAGTTGACAAAGGATTTGTAATACACATATTTCACAAATTGCATTTTTTTCCACATGGTTTATAAACATCTTTTTAAAAACTTGTAAGGAAACCCCATAAAAGGGAAAAAAAGAAAAAAGACATTATAAAATTCTACACATGCATATGTTCTTCATGTTTGTTCCAAATGTAATTCCTTTTGAATAAGTTCTTATCTTTTTTGGTTGTGGTCATTTCAAGTCCCGGGATCCCATAGTTTTTTTGAAGCTTGAATTCTAGTACACTCACAAAAAGAAGATGGCAAAAGAAAAAGAATATGAGAAGAAGAAGATGACAATAATGACAAAGAAAAAGATGAAAAAAAAAACTAATGAAAAAGAAGATGACATGAACAAAGAAAAAGATGATGATAAGGATGATGATATGAAGATTAGAAAAGAAGAGGAGAAAAAAGGAAGATGATAGAAGAACTAGAAGACAAGAGAAGAAGAAGAAAGATGATTAGAAAAAAACACAAAATAATCTTGCTTGAACTTGAATTTTTGTAAACACAATGGAGAAAAAAATAGTTTGCTTGAGCTTTTGCAAAAATAATGACTAAAAAACAATGGCCATGAGAAGATTTTGCCTCCTAGTTTAAAACATTACCTACCTATCTTCCTTCAAAATGTTACCTACCTACATTTTGGTTTGGTTGGGGTAGCTTATTACCGTTACCCAGGTGGGCTAAGTTAACTAACCTCAGTAAATTCTCAAAATGTCCATCTTGCAATATCATCCATCCCTCGCTTGTACGCTTGCAGAAACGTGGGTGCTTGGTCACCCAAAGGACTTCTAAGCATGATAAATATCCCATCCTAAAATTAAATCAGAGCCTCAGAGTCCAAATATTGCTCATTTCATAGGTTAAAACATAGCCACCAAAATGCAGCCCTCAACGAGGTGAAGGTACCAATGTAGGTGCTGGTGCACCCTAGCCCACCCACTCCCCACTATTGGGCCTTTTATATGTGACTACCACATTCAACATTCAGTACTAGTTATTCCACCATCCCCATAAATGAACATGAAAAGTTCCACATGACAAAGTGAGAGACTAGGTATTTAAATGCCACCATATGGCACAACCATTATGGTTTGTCAATCATGAAACAAAAAATCCAGATTCACACCGTTTGAATACTAGATGTACTTTGTTCAATTATAGTTTACAAGCCATTTTACCGATGTGGTGCAGATGGTTGAGCATCTCCAGCGGTACACATCATGTGATCTTGAAGAGTAAAATTGGATGAAGAAAAAGATAAAATATGCGTGAAATATGCCGGTTTGGATCAGGAAAATAGTTTTGGCTCATGATAATTATATAGTTTGCGGTGGCTTGTAAAAGGCGCAGCAATGGTCTCCGCCAAGAGTGCAATAAATATGATCTGATTGCTGCTGAGTGTTTCTGATTGGTTAATCATAATGATTGTTCCAAGTGATTTGCTATTAGTAGTCGCTCACCTATTTGATGTCCCACTTTCAGTTTTACCTGTGGGGTTGCAGAAAAGTAAATAACCAAACTTGGATGTGAAAAATACGTGAAAAATCACATACTGAGCTCTGCTGGAGATGCTCTAAGCCCCATACTTGATAGGCCCAACCTTACATTTTGGGGTGTCTAGTGGCATCCCAATTGTGGTTGCAGGCCCGCAACAAAGCGTGTGCATCCATCATGCGGTGTGGCACATGTTTGGTTGCTGGATGGGAATTACAACCTGGGGTGCAGGAGAGCAAAGCGTGACTTGGGGTGGGTGGGTTCGGGCTTGTGGGTATGGGATGACCATATGTGGTAGGTAAAGCCTCAGGACAACTGTAGTACCTTGGCCATTTCAACACATGTTCATCAAATAATTAATTAATTTTTGAAAAATTCATTTCAACAAATAAAATACTCCTAGATACTCACTATTATCCTTCACAATATTTTTTGATTTGCAAGAAATAATTTCTGAAAATTTCAACAATTCTTAAATTAATATAATTAGTGTCGAATTGGCCAGGGCACTAGGGTAGTAGTGCATTACTGAAATGAGGGATTGCAAGGCAGGAGCCAAGGGTGTTTCCCCAATTTCACCAATGTCTTGGTCTGGGGCTTTACTGCACGTAAAAACCTGTCAAGTTTTTATTTATGAAAATGGGGTGGGCTCCATGTGTAGGGCAAAACCCTTGGCCATGGGTTTTGTCTGAATATGGGCTCCTGTCAGGTGGAGCTGAGTGTGAGCCCCATTTCAATAAAGCCAATGGTTTGAGGATTTATCTTGCATAAGGTTTTTCTATAAAATATAAAATGTGTGCAAGTGATGCTAGGACAGCCCTCTGGTATATCTAACTGGCTTCTTCTTATGTAATTTTGACAGAGGATTGGGTTTCTTCTTGATTCTTTGTTGAGTTAGTTTTTGGTATACATGGATATTTTTAAATAGTCAAAAGTGGCTATTCATCTTTTTAAAAAATAAGTTCAAGTGACACTCACAATTTTATTTTTTCAAGTAAGTCTAATTGGCACACACCAAAAAAAGAAGTGGAGAATGTGGCTCCAATGCTAAAAAGGAAGGAGAAACAAACACAAAAAAATGAGCATCCAAGTTCAAAACTTCAAACCTATAAACTTTGAGGGAGAGTTGAACCCTAGTCTGATAGTAGAGTTCGCTCGATGCAAATCTCATAAAGAATCAAACAGAATCACAATTCAGTATATTATGGAAACATGAGCATTTGAGGTTTGGGTTGTGAAAAGAATAGAACCTCCTTAGTGGTAGCACCAATGCAAACTTTTTGATCTTTCCAAGTTGTAATAGCCTCTTGATCAGGAATGCTATTTTGAGTGTATAAATGTGTCCAAATGTGAACTTAACTAATCACACAATTTCATGAATGCAAGTGTGGAGAACCTCTATTCATCTTCAATAGATTCGAGCATTGACACCATTGCAATCTTAACCAACTTTAAGTATTCACTTAGTTATTGAATGAACAAGCCATCGTTGTTAATTATAATTCACAACTTGGCCATTGGATTAAAATCAAATGGCTTAACCATGGGCTTTAGTGCATGTGTCTTCATGGTGAGCTTAAAAAGTCACATTTGCAAAAAATCCAATAGGTTGATATTCAAGTGTTTTTCAAACTACATTTGTGAGGGTTTCACCTTCGTTGCGTCACAATAATGGCTTTTTATGACATCAAAATGTAAGGAAAAAGGTAAGTCGACATTAAGCTACATCTGAAATTGTGGATGCAAAATGTCAAAGACATCCATCAACTCAATCTAGAAAGTGCCAATTCAATTCATTGATAAACATATCAATTGAAACAAAACATAAACCTTTCACTTGCATGATGGATGTTTCAAAAACACCTTAGCACATAGGTTGGTTAGCTCAGACAAATATATTGAAAATGTGAGTCTAATAATTGTGACCAACCATACAAAAAAAAAAGTTTCACTACTATTGTTGAGGCTAGTAACCCAATTTTGGTTGATTGTGGCAAAATTATTTTCCACCACATTTGAAAACACTTGGAAATAGTTGGTAGTTAATTGCTAAATGTGAATACATCATAAAACAAAATCATAAATGAAAACATCTTTCCTTTGCATGAACTTGATCAAGTCATTGATTTACCTTCGACAATGGCAACAAATAAAACAAACCCAACAACATGTGGAGATCACAAAGGAGGTCTAGATTCAATTTTATTTGACCGACATAAACATGTCTTATTACATCTTAACAATTAGTGTCTTATATTTTGCCATCACATGTTAAAAAAGTTCCAACATGCTTTTGCACTAAGTCTTCACCTTTCACAAAATATTCAACCCCCTTATTTTCACAATTTTAGCAAGTTTAGTGAATTCCAAATGTCGTTTTAAAAAGTTGAAAAAATAATAATATAATGACTACAAAAAATCTTCCAACTTAACCATGTTCGACAAATTTGACAAAACTTAAAAAACATGATTTGTCCTATGAGTCATGCAATATTATCCCATCACATAAAAAAATAAAATTCCTTCAATTGAGATGTCACCCTAGTACCGTAGCCTTGGAAAAAAGAAGCCCCATCAACACCAAAATAAATGAGTTTCGTACATGTCAAACCCCCTTATTGCATGAAGGGTTGAACAATCACAACAATATGATGATCTACATTTCCACCTTCAACATGTTGGTGTGAGTAGAATAAGAATTCTTTTCCATGCACACATCACATACACGTGTACAAAAAGCTGGGACTCATTGTCAATGGTAGTGTTTTCATTTGCATTCAAATAAAGAAAACTTGCTCATCAACAGCTCATAAGAATTTAGCCACCATCACTTTTTCTAAACCCTTTATCCCATTCATAGGCCCTAATTTGTGCCCAAAAAAGGAAAAGAAAAAGACACCGACTTTGCACAAAGGCCATGTTCAGATTTTGTCTATTAGTTTTTTCCCATCTTACCTGGTGGGTATCATAGGGAAAAAAAATGATGTGCAGCATTTCATAAAGCCGAATGCCCACGCCAATGAATGTTTTATTTTTCAAAATGCCTTGCAAGTTTTTACTCTTTGCAACATGCTCTTTAAATGTACTAGAAAATATTCAAGAACATCTTGACATTTTTTGTAAAGCGCATGCAAGAAACTTACTTAAAGCCCGCTATCACGTGGAGGGACTTTTATGCTATTTAAGGTGCCCTCCAATGACACATCAAGTTTTTAAAGGGTTTGTGGGGGAATATGGCCAAAATAGCACCCCGATCTCAGGTTGGAGGGGGCCCATATGGTGTTGAGCAAATATCTGGTAAACTAAAAAATTCTTGAGAAGAAGAGCATGAGAACAACAAGCACATGAATGGTGCAATTTGTGGTCAATTTTGAAGAAAAAAACTTCTACGGGTTTGTGATTTTTTTAATAGCCAAAAGAGACCATGTCCCACACTAGGTTGCAAGCTTATAGGCGATTTCTTAAAACCACAAGTAGAACCTACTCCACACTAGATCTACATCATAAATTATAGTATTCAGAAACCAAGGGTGGAAGTGAAAATAAATGGCCACCAATGAAAAGAGAAAGGGGAAAGGAAGGGGGGGTGGGTGGATGAAATTTTGTTATTGTTGTTCGGTTCTTACCAAGGTCCAGGGCACTACCCCACACAAAGATCTGCCAAATTTGTGAAAAAAGGAAGATGCCTCAAAGAAAAATAAAAATAAAAATCCGGAAGATCCTGTGGAAAATGGGAGATCCCCAGAGATACTTCAGTAAAAAAGAATGCCCTGCAATTTCTCAGAAGTCAAATTTGAGTGTAGAACACATTAAAAAAACATTTAGCACGTCTTGATGAGGAAAATAGAGGCCTCAAAAAATAGTTAGGTATTACCTTCAAGGTCCTTCTTTCCTTGGGAAAAGAAATTCTTTGTCAATGTACAAACTTTGGTGTGGCCACGTGATATTTTCAATGACTTTTTAAATGTCTTGTAATTGAAGTCCTCAAATGGTCCGAGAACTTGTTGGCATTGCTCTTATGTCAAGAACACGCAATAACGGATAATTCTGACTGCAGCTTTGAGGTTTGTTTATGTTTTGCATTTGTACTAGGAGCGTCTCCACCGCTCCTCAGTGTGTCACTCTGGATAATAAAATTAAATATCTAAGTTTAGTTAGCTGTTTTGTTTTGGCAACCCCACCAATAAAGCCTCACTGCATATACCTAGGGACTATTAATAGCAAACCACCTAGACCAATCAGAAATACTGAGCCGCAGTCAGGTCCAATTCATTACATTCTTCCACGGCAAGCTGCGCGAATTTGGTGCAGAAAAACTAATTTCCTGAGCTAAACCGGCACATTTTGGCTTTTTTGCAATAAAATTTTCACACACTGAGCACCGGTGGAGATACTCTAAAAGAGTGACAGAAGCCATTGCCCATGCTCTTGCGCCAAGAAAACCACAATTGACAATTCTGGCTGCTGCTCTGAAGTTTGAGTTCCTCAAGCTGTTCTCAAATTTTGGTTCCAAAAACCTTGAAGAACCATTTTCATGAAAGAATTGGTAAAGAATCCAGGGTAGAATAGCCAGCCATTTTTTATATTTTTGGAACAATTTCCAACCGCATAAAAACCCTTTTATTGTTGCCACCAGTGTTGGGTGGGTATTTGATTTTGTGTTTTGAAACTATTTCAAAAATCAAAGAACAGCCGGCTTTTAATTGAATTGATTACTGTAAAAGGCAGGCAGTGTCATTTGAGATTGTTGAAAACATCAGGTAGTTTTTTTTTTGGGGCTTGCTGAAACCAAATTATTAGGCACTTGCAAAAATAAATAAATTATGGCCTAAGTTGAAGCCGCCCTTGAGGAAGGGGTATTTGCAAACTCAGCATAGGGACTATGTATGGCAAGAAAGAATCATGAAGCAATAGAGAGCACAATTGAACTAGCAACAACAAGGGAATAACAAACAAATCAGAAAGTGGGAAATTGGAATGGATGTGGGTCCTCCGTGCTCTGAACTGGAGATGGGTGAGAATAAATTTTGTAACAACTTCATGTACAATTGTTTGGTCTAGACATGAGTCCAGTTTGTAGGACAAACACCTCTGTCACAAGGTATAAGTGATGACCCCGTGCTTGGCCTTTTTATATAAAATCATCTGCTCCCTTGATTGATTGACCAAGGAATCGAGAAATATGTTTAGCAAAGATGAGTCAAATTTACAGTTGAAAAACAAGATTGTCCAAATTTTATGACAAAATTTGTCTGAACAAAAACACTAGTCATGATGCAACAAATGTGTTGTGAAGTATTTTTCACCAAAGCACACAAAATTTTAAATAATTTTTGGCTTCCAAGGAGATGACCAAAACCAGCTTTGCAAAAGGGGGGAGACCCCATAGCAATTTACATAGGCTACATAATAGTATTTGCTTCATGAGATATATTTATAGATGCATGAATGTATATCTATGTAGCCTATGTAAATTGCAATGGGATAATATGATAAATAGGGGTAATATGGCAATGGGATTTGGAAAACAAAAGATAGACCTATTATAATGTCAACTTGAACATATGGTTTTTCAACAATTGGCATCTCATGGAGAGTGCTCTTCTTTTGCACACAACATGACATCCCACAATCAGGGTGTTCCCCCCCCCCCCCCCCCCCCCCTTTGTTTTCTAATTGTAATTATTTTCTTCCCAAAAAACACAAATATTCTTTTTTAAACTACTAAACTCTCCCAAAAAACACAATTTTGTATTAAAAAAAAAAAAAAAATAAAAAAAAAAA
>Ga0116229_10008335_pt1 | contig 16144 bp, 18 predicted proteins | sample S1TSphgellanicum_3_FD_87313 | JGI IMG/M metagenome (GOLD analysis project Ga0116229, IMG submission 87313) | Host-associated microbial communities from peat moss isolated from Minnesota, USA - S1T2_Fc - Sphagnum magellanicum MG | ecosystem: Host-associated > Plants > Peat moss > Unclassified...
CTTTTTTAAAAATTATTTGTTATTTGTGCTGAAATTTTGCTTGGACCAAAACTTAAAACTGAATATACACTAGACTGTTCCATAACTCTAACAACGGTCTGTTTATTTATTTATTAATAACCATTACTGAAAAATTGCAAAATTAAAAAACCAAGTACCGAAGTTAATATTTAAATTTTAATTAATTATTTGGCAACAAACTGCCAAAATAATAAATGTACTACAATATCCTTGTCTTGGTAGCAAGGCCAAGAAAAATTATGTTATGTTATGCACAGAGTCCCAGATTTTATTTTATTTTTTTATTATTATTATTATTATTATTATTTGGGTGTGTGGTGGGTTTTCGCCATTTTATGAAAAAAAATGCAAAAAAGAATTTTCTGTCACAAATTCCCTTTTGTTTTTTTTTGGAAAAATTTCGCCAAAAAAATGATTTTTTTTTAATTTCAAAAATTCGCCACTATTGCGTACAATATGATATGAAAGGGTGCTTAAGAATCTATAATTCCATATTTTGAATATTATCAAATTTGGCTAAATATACTTATGGACTATCGCCACTTGAGCAACAACACAAAATTGAAAAAACAACATTGATGCACATGCAGGCACATACGGAGAGAGATGGTGGGCTCAAGAAAGGAAATTTGGCAAATGGATTGGTTGATGGTGCATAAGAGCCATGATGGCTGGCAGGCATGGAAACAACAACAACAAGAAAAGAGTGGAAGAAGGGTGTCAGCCTTCTTTTTTTTCCTGGCTATATATAGCCAAAAAGATAAAATTAAAATTAAAATAGCTAAAATCAAGTGCTTTATGATTTTTGATTTTCAGTAGCCAGAATTCCACCAAAATTTAAGTAAATATTGCCAAATTTATATGCATGGATTCAAGTAGGTGGCCACAAATATAGAAGGATGTTTTAACTAGTGTTGGTAGGGTATATACATAGGTATGTAAAACTGGAACCAATTGGTATCACTTTATGAAAATCTAGGACATATTTTGGTTTGTTGCTTGCCTCCATGATTATATTTGTTGTACGGGATAGGAGCAGTGAAAATATATGTAGCAGCAGTGGAGGCGCTCAGGAACAAGGAAAGACAGGTTGAAACTCAATTTACCACCAAAATTGGTGGAAAAAGTAGTTTGGGTCCCAGCTATTTTGCTTTGTGAAATTTTCATTCCCAGTTACAGGTTTGATGCCCTATTATGCTGAAACTGGCTGTTCTTGGCCCCTAATTGCGAAACTTTACAGATTGTGTGAATTTTGGTTTTGTTTCTGGGTATGAATATGTCAAGTTTAGTAGTAGATCTACAAAGCCCTAATTGTTGTCTATTCATGTTCAAACTTGAGATACCCCAAAACATGTAGGATGTTATATATACTTGCTTGATATGTATATTTAAAGAACATTTGAATACTCATGTTTTAACCCGTTGTCCAAATTGAAAAAGACTTTGATACCCATACATAGTTGGTATATTAAAATGGACATACCCATCCAACACTGGTTTAAACATTTTTATTTTCATGTTTAGCTTGTAGCCAAATTTGGTTAAATCTTCTTATTCTTGATCATCATTTTGGCTACATCCTAAAAAACCATTGATGGGTGTCATCATTCTAGATGTCAAGTTTTAGGGTATCCGAAATTGGAGGTACAAAAATTTGCTAAAATTGGATTTGGTTCCATGTCATGAGGTCGCATGTTGAAACTAAAACACATGTATGACACATGTATGGTTTAGGTCTAGGGTTGTAAGGTATCTAAATTGGAGGTTTTGAAATTTGTTGCAATAAGATTTGCTCCGAACCATGATTTAAAGCCTTATTGAAGGAATTGAAACCCATGTATTAGGCAAGTTCTAAGTGAAGTTTTGGGGTATTTGGACCTAAGGTTTAGAAACTTGTTGAAACCAAATTTGAAACCAATGGGTATGGGTAGGTTATATGTATACCCATGACTAACGATTATCCAAAATCAAAAGAACCAGTTCTCACCCTGGTCAAGGCAACATAAGAAATCAGCTGGAATAAGATTTTTCTATAGAGTTGAGCACATTGAATATAATAATCAAGCTAGGTTGGCTCATTTGGGAATATAAATAAATATAATATAATATAATATAATATATATAAATAATCAAGCTAGGTTGGCTCTTACTAATTATAACAACATTGCCATTGGCATGGTGTGCAAATTGTAATAGATATCGAAATATCATAATTGAGTTGGCAATTTATTTATTTTTTAATTTGTCAAAATTTTAAAAATTATTGCACGGATTGTTGAAATTTTGAAATTTGGTAATGGCAAGCAACTCCAAGTCTCATTCACCTTCAAACTAGGCTTATCATATATAATGCAAATTAAAGAAATGAAATATTATTCATTTGGTGAGGTATTTTGATTTTGAGTGTTATTTTTTCTAATTCTTCTAAGGAAATGGTTGATCATCATTTTTATTATACTGATTTAACCAACAACTTGAGAATGTTTTGTGGAAATTCCCAATAGATTGTTTAAGGACAACTTTGTTTTTCTTTTTTATTGCTACAAAAAAAAAAACCAAATCATGAAAAATAAGCTATATATTTCACAAGCTAGAGATGGTTGGCAAATTTGTTACTATTTCACATAATCATGAAAGTAGTTGTGTCTCAAATTTCAATGGCGTATGGGATCCTATTGGCAAACAAAGAATTCTTGTAAAGGCACTTGCAAGCAAAAACCAAAAAATGTAGCAAACAATTGGTGTGCATCAAAATGAATGAAAAATGATTATTTTTTTAATTCATGTTGAAATTATAAATAATTTTGGAATGTGGGCCAAAAACATTGAGAATAAATATTTAATGTGCTAAATTGCCTTCAATAAACAAAAAAAGCATTTGGCATTAAAGTGTTCAATTTATTTGAATGTTACAATAATCTTATTTTGAGTGACATCCAATGCCCATTTGTAGGGACCTTGACTATAAAATCCAAGGTGATTTTGTGTCTTCGAATTCTATGAATTTTATTAATGTCAAATTTCTATTTTAATATAATATATGCCATAATAAACACCAACACAAAATTTGCATCACACATGTGTGATGAGCCATGGCTATTTGTGCAAAGAAAAATCACATCCTCTTTTGGCAACATTACACTCATAATTTCCAATTTATTAACAATTAAGTTAGGCTTTTTATCTAAAGGATTTTGACACCCAATGTAAAAGAAAATTTATTACTATAAACATGCTTTGAAATTATATGTGGGCCTTTCAACATTGATGGCATCGTAAGCTTCTAAATCCCTTCAGAAAAATTCATGAGTTTTATTTTTTTGAATTAAAAAAAAAATCAAGACCAAAAATTTGAAGACATGGCACCATCACAATCTTGCTCCAAATGAGATTTTTTAATGAATACATGGAAAATGCCACTCGTAACTATGTTTTGTTGCAAGTACATATGCTAACATAGCCTATTTGCCATGGGTTAGAATTTTTTTGAAAGCTTATCACAAATGGCCAATTCCTTTGCATAACCATTGTTAGAATTTGTTGATATGATATTGGATTAGTTGTAGCCCTAAATTAGGGGTTTTTCAAGTCTAAAGCATGATGAGTGTAATCAAAGGTCACATCAACTTTTGGTGTTGGAGGTTTGAATGTTGTTGATGGTGTTTGGTATGCAAGGGTTTAGGGTTTATCTATTTAGTTTGACATTCTAATGTAAAGAAAAAGGAAAAGTCACATTTGTTTTTTTGTTTCTTGACAAGCTTGGTTAAGGCCATATTGAAGATTTTATTTGTTTGGAAAAAAAGGCTATAAAATGGTTGTTCTATAGTGGAATTTGGGTGTGAGATAGGTGTGTCTGTTGTTTTTGGAAATGAAGTTGGTGATGGAGGATGTGGCCCCTTGACAATGATGAAAGTGAGGTTTTGCAAGTGGAGAAAAGGAGAATGTGAGAAATGATATGAGGACTTTAAAAAATGAGAGATAAGGGGTGTGTTGGTTGGTTGCACAAAGCAAGTCAAAGCAAAGATATCTTTCTTTTCTTTTGTGGGTTGGTGTGTGAAAATGTTCACGGTAAGTTTTTGTGTATGTCCAATTTAATCTATTCTACATGGAAAATTAGGACAAAGTGCAAGATTAAACACTTTGATGTTTCAATGTAAATTACATGTGAAAACAATGATAATCTCTAGATATGAGTTAGTCTGGTGGGTTTTCTTTATTTCAAATTTAGTATATTTAAAAAGTTATTGGTTTGTGTTTTTTGGAACTGAAATGTTGGGTGATCGGAAATGAAACCCATGTTTATGGAAACTTCGAAAATAAACTTGGATCCAACATGTTAATGTAGCACTACATATAGAAATCCTTTCATGTCCTTCAAGTTGTAGTGAATTTTTCTTGGAACCCTTCTTTTTGTAAACATTTCCCTAACAATGGGATGGAAATTGGGGTATTTTCTATTTGTCTTCTGGGTATGGGATTATATTAAAGTAGGTATGTGTGTTCACACATGCATGATGTTAAAGAAAATATAAAGGAATTTCATGTATGTGGTTGAATTGCAAACGGAAACCTCAATTATTATATTTGAACATATTATATGGTGGGAGTTGATGTTTAAAGGAAACCACATAGAAGACCATGATAGCTCAAGAAAGGGAATTTGGAATGATTTGATCCAAACATGTGCCTATAAAATTGCCTAGATTTTTAGGGTTGTATGCTCACATTGAATTGTTTATAATGTTCATGGTAATCCTTTCCCATGCAATAAACATATGTTTTGAGATTTCTTTTTTAGGAATGTGTTATTGAAAAACTTTTGGACTTTAGTAACCCTTTTATCTTTGGTATCAAAACATAATTTTTTTTTTATGGATTAAGTTTGAAAAGAATGGATATTGAGGTTTGATATTAATGATGTGGGAAGAGAGTGTCACGGATGACAATGCCATGGGGTTCATTCATTTGAATGTTCATCCATCACTGATAATGAACTTGTACCTAACTCCTAGTTTAATGTCAGTTCACTTTTAGTTAACTTCTAATTAAGTTGTAATTCACTTCTAGTTCACTTTCATTTAAGTTTTAATTAACTCTCAATTCACTCTTAATTCACTTCCAGTTCATTTTCAATTAATTCTTAGTTCATTTTTAGTTCACTTCTAATTCACTTTCAATTAATTCTTAGTTAACTTTTAGTTCATTCTTAATTCACTTTCAAGCAACTCTTAATTAACTTTCAATTGAATCCAAGTTAAGTTATAGTTAAGTATGAGTTAATTCCCAATTAACTCCTAATTAAGTCATAGTTAACTCCTAATCAATTTCAAGTTAAATCCTAGTTAACTATAAATTAAGTTTCAATTAATTCATAATCAATTCTCAATTAGGAAGGTTCTTTAAAAACTTATTTACTTGTTGCACACATAAAAGCTTCGTTGGAAGCTTCCTTGAGGTCGGTCCTCAAATGGGTATAAATAGAAATAGGACCCTTCATTTCCTTCAATTTGTTCAACATCAGTTTTAAGCACGATTTTGCATCATAACCTTGTCGCATTTTTTCCATGTTCATGTTTGCATATGTTAACAAAATAAATATTCATTTTCACATTTGTCTTACACGTTTCATGTTGTTGTTCTTAGTTGTTGTGTTCTTATTTTTGAATCACATAATCTTGTCTTGTTCCTTATTTGAAAGTTAAACTTAGACCTTTCTTTTAACCTTTGTTCTTATGTTCTTTGTGTCCTTGACAAGGAGGGAGAACAAAATGATATTAAGAAACATAGTCATAGGAAACAAAAAGGAGCTTGCAAGATGACTACAATTGGTGTGATGAACATACAAGTTGTGATATCATGAATGTTGAAGCGAGAACCATAACATTTTATGAGATCAAGTTTGGAAAAGATCTTCTTTTTGGTTTTGTTGTTATGCATATCACAAGCTTCACAACCACAAATATAGTTAATTTTGATCTAAGAATTGCACAAGCTAGTGATTTTATGATGATTGTAATACACATAAGTTTTCATATGGAAGCAGTTGTTTGGTTGATGACACCACAAGATGGCTAAAATTGAGTACTCCTATACACAAACAATGTATGTTTTTACTTCCCATCTTGGTAGCCCTATGTGTTGATTTGAACAAAACATGTTAGCCATGAGAACCTAAAGGTTATTTTAGGATGGGAGATATTTGGATTCTAGTGGCTAATGATTTGTTTGAAGGTGGATTAAACCAAAGTTTAAATATAGATGACAAGAAGGAAACAAGGTTGTTAGAGTTGAAGTCATTGGTCAAGGAACACATTCATTATATTAGAAACTTTGTAAAATTGGAGATGGCAAGCTAAACTAGGTATATGTAGGACATAATGACATTGATTTTAGTTTATATGTGGATGATAACCAACAATGGGCTATGAAATCTAAAGAGGAGGAACATGAAATAAATCTCGAAATATTGTGAAGGTGGGAAGAATGAAAAATTGGGAAAAAAAAAGAAAAGGATGGACAACAAAGCTGAAAACAATTACAATGTAGATAATCTTTTTGACCCTTCTATGTTTAATTTTACAATTCCAACTTTTGAGGATAACATATATCTTTTGACATTTGGATTCTAGTGGGAATGAGGTATGAACAACATTTTGTTAGATTTTATACGCTAAGAATGGAAATGTTTAGAGTAGGAGAGGGAACTATCAGGGTAGAACATGTTGGAGTTACATCTAGGTTGATGAATTGGAAATTATATGTAGAAAAAGGTTGGGTATTAGATAACATGGACAATGTGGAATTTGTTGTGCTTTTTGATGGAACAAGGAGATCATTCTTCTAATGTGGTAAGAATTGGGAAAGAAACAAAAAATGTTGGTAGGTTTGGATAGGAAATATGACAAGCCCCTAGGGCCTAAATGAAATCTTTTGAGGACAAGGATTATGAAGATGTTAATGACTAGGTTGAATGATTAATAATGCTTATGGAAGTGAGGGAACTTGATGCCACCAAGCTTTTTAATATTGCCAAACTTAGTTTACATGGTAAGGTGAAGGAATGGTTTTAAAAACTTAATCATGCGCATGCTAATCGGGTTGTCTTGAGAACAACCATGGTACACATATGGTAAAGTGGACGAAGATGACATCAAGGCAAAATTGGATGTTATCAAATGTGAACCAAAAAAGAGGGTGTAGAAATATTATGACTGTCTTAATAAGTTATTCCTACATGGTAAATGGTAAGCTTCAAGATGTGGAATAGTGCAAGATATTTTTTACCAAGCTCATACCCAAAATCAAAAAATTGTGTGGTAAAGTTTTATACAAACATAAATCAAATGGTTGAGGTAGAACAAATGTTTAGTGATTTGGGTGAAACACCATTTGAACCATTAAAGGAGCAACCAAATGAAGGAATGCATATTGAAACAATTGTTGAAATGCAAATCACTACCATTAATGAATCTTTGTTTAGCTTCTTTAAACAAGGAATTGTGATTACTACTAGAGTTAATCCTTTTGGATCTAAGCCATCTAAAACATGCTATATCTACATAGCTATAAACCATATAGCCGTAACTTGTCCAAAAATAGGTGACTTGAGGTTTAAATGAGCCAAATGTGGGTTGTCACATACTCTATGACATATTTATTTTGACACAAATATATTTCATATGTTCAAGTTTGTAACTGTTTCTTGGACTTTTTTTAAAATTAAATTAGCTTTAGTTAGCTTTAGTCTAAAGCTAATGCAATATATTTGAATGAACAAAAATAATCCAAGATGTGATGTCCACATGTACCACAAAAAAAAATAATAATAAATGCATAATTTATGTGTTTGTTAGAACAATTTTTGGGGGGCATAGTGTGCTTTCACCCGTTAAATGTAGTTATTATACAAGTTTTAGGCATATGAAAAAAAAAATGTTGTAAAATTGGGAAAGATGGAAAAGGTCCATCTACAACAATTAATTTCTTGGAGGTATTAATTAATGATGAACATGCCACTTTGGAAAAACTTAATAGTCTTTGTGGAATTAAAGTTGATGTGTTTTCATAAACTAGAATACCTAGGAGGAAGATGCCATTTGGAGTAGTTGATGACGAAGGCACTACTAGAAATGAAGGAAGATTTAACTAAAAAAAGAAATAACAATGAGATCAAAAAAATTATCACATTTTATCAAAGGAAAAAATTCATTCATTTTAATTGAAACAATGTTTTCCATTTTAAGAGAACTTGAACATTTGGAAATTTTGGTGAAGTTGGCAAAACAAAAGAGGGATGCAAAACACAAGATGGTGAAGGTGGTGAAAATTATAGGTGGAACAAACCTACCAAAAGTTTACATTCACAAAGCCAAGAATGGGAAAATGATGCATCTATCAATGGAGGTTCATAACCATGTTGTGGAAGGATTGGTGGACATTGGGGCTTCTATGTTACTCATCACAACATAAGTGGTTAATGAATTAGGTTTGATGCACCAAGTGACAATAAATGAAAAATATAAAATCATCTTTGGAATTCTTACTTAAGCAATGAACAGATTGGAAGACTTATCAATGAAAATTAGAAACATTGACTACAAAATGATTTTCAACGTGGTAGACATTGATAATATGACTTGCTAGTTGATCTTGATTTTTTAATTAAAGTGGGAGTGACTGTTGATGTTGAACATGGATTAATACAAATTTAAAGTGATCTTGGTGATAAGGTACAAGTTTTACCTTTGAACATGTTGAACATGCTTTTGGTTTTGGAAGAAAATGGCAATCATGATGTATTGCAAAAATATTTGGAAAAATTACAAATTGTTGTGAAAGATGAATGTGAATAGAAAATAGTTGCCTTGTTTGGAAACATTAATTTTTGTGGTGAAAGTGATGCAAACTTGAAATGAAATGTTGGATCCAACATTGAAAAAGATGATGATTCTTCATAGTCAAAGGTCATACAACTATAATTTCATGTTTTGCATAATGATCTATAGGATAAAGGTTTGGAACAAATGGTGGAAAAAGAAAGGCCTAATCAAATCATGAACCTTATGTGTCATGACCAAGGAAACAAGATTAATATTGATAAGATGTTTGCAAAAGATGAACTTCAAAATAGGATACATTGGGCAAATGAGGAATAAATAACCATAATGACACATATGTGCAAATTAAAGGAACAAAAATCTTTTGATTATCCAATGTTGATGCAACTTGCCCAAGTTTCTATCAAAAAGGTACATCACTAATTACCTTTTAAACAATATGACATAATGTGATTGGAGATCAAAAGCAAGATTAAGTTGGATTTGAGTCTCAAAGAAGGACATGTACATGAACTATGGAACATATTATAACAATTTTCAAGTGTTTTTACATGGCATAAATGGGAATTAGGATGTTGTACTTTTGGAGAACATGCAATGGACACTTGGATTTCTTCCATGTAAAACAAGTCACAATAGACTTTCTTTTTGGGAACAAGCCAAGGAAAAATGACAAATTGAGGCACTAGGGTAAATAAGCTAGTTAGTGAACACTTAATAATTCGAAGGAGGTACAATCCTCACATTTGGTTGTAAATTCAAAAAACATTTGTAGCCCTCCACCTATTCTTTCCAATGTTGTAAAATTTGTTCAATTTGATGAAGGAATGAGAAAAATATGGGGTGTTTGGTGTAAGGGAATTCAATGTTCAGTGATGGGTAAATTAAAACATATTAAAATTTCAAGCTTAAAATCTTTGACCATTGCATCTTTGTTTATGGAATACAAATAAGTTTTGACAAGCCTTAATTTGTGCACCCATCAAGTTTTTAATTATTCACAATGGACAAAAATTGAGGAAGATATGGGGCTAGAACTAAAGAGGTGTCTATAGTTATTTTTTCAAAAAATTGAAACAAATTATCATTCATCCTCTTCTTGTGTTTTATAAGTTGTTCCTTTACTTATAACATTCAAAGAACAGTTGTAGCCTTTTAGTTTGAACTTTGTGTGTCTAATGACACAAAAATTGCTCAATTTGGTTAAGGAATTTGGAAAATATTAAAAGTGTTCAATGATAAGTAAATGTTTAGTGATGGGTGATTTTACCCCAATTGTTTTGGGGAATATGAATAAAAATAATTTTAAATACACATGTAGGGTGACATTGTTGAAGAAAAAATTAAAAAGTTGAAGGTTTTGTGACAAATATTGGCTAATCAACATGGTCCAAACACAAGTTAATTCATATTGAATGCCTTTAATGGACAATGTGATCAACCAACTTGGCAAATCAAACTTTTTAAGTGCAATAGATCTACAGTTTGGGTTTTAACAAACTAAAGTGGCCCTAAAAATATTTTAAAAGACAAGTTATCATAAAAGCTAGGTTGTTTGATTGGAATAATATGTCATTTGGCATGAAAAATGCCACCATCGCATTTTCCAAGACAATGGATCAAATGTTTGGAAGTTGGAAGGAGGATTTCATTTAAAGGTCTTTGTGGATGATCTTAATATACATAGCAATGATTAGACACTTGTGTAAGGTTTTGAAAAAACTTAGGCAAGTGAACTTGAAATTAAATCCTACTAAATGTTTAGTTGAAACTCAACAAAAAAAATTTCTTGGGCATGTTGTAATGATAAGGGAACATCTCCAGATTTGGAAAAAATTGATGTAGACTTCTATTTATTATCCTCCTTTCAAGACCACTAGAGATCAAACTTTTACGCCTTTAACAACTTTTTTGAAATTTTTATAGATTGAAAAATAATTTAATTTATGCTAAAGCTGCCAAGGTACTATGATACTAAAATCTTCATCATCTTCAGCCTAGTCCATTAGGTTTCTGTTCAACTCATCAAACATTCATATGTTGAGATCCAAGGTGGTGAACAATTTTAAATAAAAAATCTTGCAACATATCAATCCAACACCCTTGTCTTCCATGGGCATAAATAATAGTGGCCAATCATTTCAATGGTTCATGGTCCATGGATCCTAAAATAGAAACAAGATTTTATGTAGGTATTGATGAAAATGTAAAATTCTCCACACAAGGGCATAACAATCACCCTCCATAGGATGAAACGTCATTTACATGTTAAATAGATTTATGTTTACATAAAAAATGATTATTTTCATTCAACCTTCTTTTTGAAATAAGATTGTCCCAACTCCTTTGATAGATTAATCAACATCTAATATAAAAGGTTTTGCAAAATTAGGTCTAGGCACTATTGGGGCCTCTACTAAACATCTTTTCAATTTGACAAACATTTCTTGGCATGCTAGGATTCCAAGTAAATTTGTGCTCATTTTTCATCAACCCAAACAACATGCTTGCTAGTCTTATGCATGTCTTGATGTAATTCATGAATGTAATTCCAATAGTTTGAAATAATTGTACCTTACAATAATTTTACTGTTTATTATCGAAATGTTCAAAATTAAAAACTCAAGCATCGAACCAAGAAACTTAAATTAATTATTGGACATTCATGAGTCAAATCTGTTAAAATATTATAGTAGTAAAATCCAAGATGTGAAAGTTACAACATATGTAATGCCAAGGAAGGGGGCAAAATGGAAAGGTTTGTGTTTTTAGAATTTACATCAATTCATTTTGATGTTAACAACCATCAAAAGGGAAAGGATTGTGGATGTTGTAAATATTTGAGGAACAAACAAAGAAGGAGGCTCAAGTGTTGGGCATGATGAAGAAGGAGAGCAAAGGAATTATACACACAATAGTTATGAAAGAATGATTCATTTGCAATAGGTCAAGCGAACTTACCTTGAGATGATAAGTATGAAGGAACAAATGGATCTAATGATGACAACACAAAGGATGATTAAAAGAACATATACTAATGAATTTGATGGTTAGGAGCTTTTCGACAAACATGAGGAGGATGATGGAGAAATAATGATGGACATTCTTGTGGATACAATTAAAGTGTTTGGTTTTGTTGTAGATTAAAATTGTGTATGTTGATTGTATTGCATACAAACTCAACAAAGTTAGGGAACCATTTAAAATTTATTATTGGCATGAATATCAACTTTATTATAAATACCTAATCGTACCAAAATTGGAAGAGAGGAAGAAGATCATTTGGGATCTTCATGAAGAAATCAAACACTTGGGGGTAACAAAATATATTAGTTGACATTTGCACAAGGTTCGTTTGGCACGATATCACCAATTCAATGTAGATAGTGGTGAAGCCATGTAATGTATGTCAAATGATAAAACATGTTGATAGTTTAAGATCTAAACAAAAGGAACTAGAAAACATTGCTATTATTTATTTATTTAATTTATTTTTCAGGATTGACATGGATATGTTTGGACCTCTCTCCAAAAATTGCATTAGGCAATAAATGTCTTGTTGGCCATTAACCAATATTTTAAGTGGTGCAAAGCCAAGGCATTCTCAAATCATATTGCACTTATTGACATTAAATTTCTAGAGTCTAAGGTGATTTATCAATATGGAGTACCGAAGTTTTTATTTATTGCCAATTGAAGGAATGGGATGCAAAATTTGAGGTAGGCCAATTGAATGACATTGCATGCAAGTTGAATTGAATTGAATTGAATGAAATACAAATTCCATTGAATTCAATTGAATTTGAAGCAAAAGAGGTATTGAAAATTTGCTTGTGACTATGATGTTTTAAAAAAAAACAAAAAGCTCCCCACTTAGGATTACGAAGCCTTTGAAACAATCATTTTGAAGATTCAGCAACCAATCTTTCTTTTCATAACCTCACAATATGAGCTATGAACTCTTTGGAACTACAAAACCCTAAGAACCTATAAAAATAAAACTCACTATTGACTACTCCAAAATTTCACAAGAGTCTGAAATATTGGAGTCCACAATGAGGAATATGAATCATGTTTACTACCCACCTATTCTATCAATTTGCTGCCCACTGTAGCGTAGGCAGAGATGATCATGATAAGTAAAAAACCATTGTTATCTTCATCAACATAAATTTTTAACACCATGTCACACATGTCACTCCAAATCGTATTATAATAAATCAAATCTCTTCCTCTTCATCTTCAAAGGGATCTCGCTCAGGGTAGTCACCAACCTGAATAGCAGCAAACAATTAACTACTCACACACGTAAAGAGAGAGCAAGCAAAAAGAAAAGGAAGGAGTCTCTACTTAATCTATGTTTTTAAGAAGCACACAACTCTCTTGGAATAAGAATGAATATATAAGAGTTCAAAAAGGAGTGTCACATCCATTGGCAGCTCAAAGAACAGAAGCATTGAGTTCCTTTTTATTTTGACTATGATAGGAAAAGAAAATTTACCTTGATTTTGTCCGGGCGGAGCATGGCACCATGCCCTGGAGGACAAGTGAAGTACCGCTTGCCCTTCACCCTGCCAATCCCAGATTGCTAATAAATGCTCAGATTGTCAGTCAATAGGCAAAGCTGAGAACCATGGCTTTCAAGGCTCTCAAGCAAGACACAGCCAGATGTGCAGAAGTCATCTCTCTAACACCATTTTCAAAACCTGTGGCTAACCAATTTGCACCAACTTCAAAGATCACGTGTACAAATTGCCTTGACATGGCCTGGAAGCACTATATCCCCAGAATGATTTCACAAGGGGCAAGGGGCAAGACAGAGAACAACATACAAGCCATCATGCTTGCCAACTGGTTCATCATATTGGACGCCCACCCAAAAGCCTGCTGCTAGGGTATCTGCTGTGCCAACAAACTTGACCACACCCCGCTTGCCACCAGGGTCTACCTCACAACGAGCACCCACCTGCCACCACAATTTTTTTTCAAAGTATGCAATCTCATGACCTGTTCAGAAACAGGTGCACCAAGCCATGTCACATGATACTACTACAACAATCATGAACCCACTAGTAAGTGGCATAGGTCTATTTCTTTGCAGATACACCAGATCACATCTGCACTCTGAATTGAGGCACATCTGACTGGAAAGTGTAAGGGGACATGGGACCACAACCGTACAAAGCCCACCACTGTAATGAGCCACTACCTATAGCATAACGAAGAAGTTTTTACTTTCTTGTACTGTATTAGGGTTTGAGCCTGCAATCCTTAGAACTGTGGATAAGAAGCCACATATCCTATGACCGAGGGATGACCAAAGGAGAAACCAAATGCACATATATAGAATCACCTTGTAGGATGGAGCAATAGGGACAGCCAAAGCTCTAGAGAACAGAAAACAGCACAAGTATGAATGCTGAAAGGACCACTGTTTGCACACCTGCTTGAAGTAAGCCTCACCTCAATGCCTGATGCAATATCAGCCATGTGGTCCTCTGTTACCTGCAAAGGACTACATGTGAATATCCACAAAAATCTGTTTCCTTGAGGTCAATTTAACAACACAGATTTCAAAAAATTTACAGTACTGTAACAGAAACCTTGGGGACCAATAGTAGTGCTACCCTTGTAGTCAATGGAGTCAAGGTTCAGTGCATTATTCACCAATAAGGGGGGTTAACAAAGAAAAGCTTACCTGCTGGGGAGGGACATAGGCCTCGCCTCTGCGAATTGCCATTTCCTGTGTTCCACAACCACCTTGCCAAGCTCACAATAATGAGAGACCCTTGCATGTAAAGGAGATTTGTAAAATTCAACATCAAGAATATTTGTTTCAGCTCAATTCAGAAACAAAGGAAGAAAATGAAGATATGTTTGGAGACCAGGTAGACAGCAAATAGTTGGTCAGACAGAAAGAAGAAAGGGGAAAGAGGAAGTTGCAACAACAAAAGGGGTTACCTTTTGCAAAGTCCAGGTTGGATCTTCGGCTACACGTTTCTCCCTGTACTTTCTGAATGTATCTACAGAGAGACATAGTTCCCAACATCATTGCAGATCATGGAATGTGCCTGGCAGGTCTCTGTTCTATGAACTTTCTAAGTTTCTACAATGGGACCTTGAGACATTAGTGGGTTTGCTCAATACAAAAGTCTGCACTAGCTTGTGAATTGACTAAACAAAACCCACCTTCCCGCTTGTTATATGCATCTTCGGAAATAGTGTACTTCTCAACAAGAGAAGTGTCCTCAAGCCACCCTCCTGCAGACATAGATGTTGGGTCTGCATCGATCACATGGATGCGATATCTACAACCCACAAACATCCTCAACATTGCTTTCAGCAGGGAACAGCTCCTTGCAAACTCATCATCTAAAAAAAAAGAGATAGCAAAATGACAGTTCTTTGGGAAAAGCTTTTGCTGAAACCAAAGGGCTTTGAATTGCTTTTTGAAAACTCTAAAGCATTCTTCTTGCAGATTGTGATTCTTGCAGTTTACCCAAATTTCATACTGATGTGCGCATTGAAAACTTACCCATCAAGAGGGGAGTAATAACCAATTGGTCGGAAATCATCAATTAGGTCACAGACTTTGGTATTGGTGTCATCATAAAGCTGCAAGGACATGGACTCCACAGGTGTACCACAGCGATCCCGCAACTTCTCCTTCACCCTCTCTATGGTTGTCTGCATTTCATGGCCACCCACCAAACACCCCCACTCCTATTTTAACACAGAGATCTGAAGAATTGAGCTGCTAAGCTCTGATGACCTGATGCCATCACATATTTGCTCTAGAAGACGACCAAGTCAAAATGATCACCAAACCATGAAACTTGAGACATTGCAGACACTCACTCTCAGAGAAGGGGGAAAAAAAAAGGCAAAGAGAGAAATCGATTCTTGGTTCTGGATACTGAGACCTTCGAGGAGACAGACGTGTACTTACAAAAATTACTTACATGGAGATCGAAGCGAATCTCAATGAAATGTTGCTTGAGATTGGAGTGCGTGACATGGAGAAGCACGGTATCCTCTGCCTGGTTCTGCGTACTCGGCGTCCGAACATAACTCTTCAAAGCATCCAGCATTGCAGCCATGGTTTCTTTCCTTTGAAAAAAAAAAAAAAAAAAAAAAAGGGGCCCCAATAAAAAAAAAAAACAAAAAAAAAAAAAAAACAAAAAAAAAAACAAACAAAAAAAACCTTGCAAAAAAAAAATTTAAAATTAAAAAAAAATCCCACAACCTTAAAAAAATCCAAGGGAAAAAAATTAAATCTTTTTCCC
>Ga0116229_10008338_pt1 | contig 16142 bp, 16 predicted proteins | sample S1TSphgellanicum_3_FD_87313 | JGI IMG/M metagenome (GOLD analysis project Ga0116229, IMG submission 87313) | Host-associated microbial communities from peat moss isolated from Minnesota, USA - S1T2_Fc - Sphagnum magellanicum MG | ecosystem: Host-associated > Plants > Peat moss > Unclassified...
CAACGTCGTCGATCGCTCGGCCAACATGCCGTGGTTCGACGGCGCGCCGTTGCTCTCCACGCTGGAAACGACCTACATCGGCAGCGACATCAACCATGTCGATCCGCGCTTCCCGGTGCAGCACGTGATTCGCCCGCAGACCACCGAGTGGCACGACTACCGGGGCTTTGCGGGACGCGTGGCCAGCGGCGTCTTCAAGCCGGGCGATGAAATCGTCGCGATGCCGTCGGGATTCACCAGCCGGATCAAATCGATCAACGCGAAGATGGACGACGTGAAGGAGGCGTTCAGCCCGATGTCGGTCGCGATCACGCTGGAAGACGAAATCGACATCAGCCGCGGCGACATGATCGCCAAGCCGAACAACATGCCCAAGGCGACGCAGGACCTGGAGGTGATGCTCTGCTGGTTTCACGAAAAACCGCTCGTGCCGAATGGCCGCTATTTCCTGAAGCACACCACGCGCGACTGCAAGGCCATCGTCAAGGAAGTGCGGTACAAGATCGACATTAACACGCTGCACAAAAATGAGCAGGACCTGCGTCTTGGCATGAACGAAATCGGGCGCGTGCGCCTGCGCACCACGGTCCCGCTCTTTGTCGATCCCTACGCGGTCAACCGCAACACGGGCGGCCTGATCCTCATCGACGAGGAAACCAACAATACCGTTGCGGCGGGGATGATCCTGGAATCGGTCGCGCGCACGACGAGTGCACCATCTTATCCGTTCGACGCGTCGATCTGACCGTCGTCCTATCGCGGGCGTGATCTTTGCAAAAGGGTGCTTGCATCGTCTCGGTTCATCGCTACTCATCAGTAAAATAATTTCTGGTAGGGGCCTTGGAAAGTGACAAGGCCCCTACCAGATTTGGTTCTGCTGACGGGTCGTTTTTTTGTGACCTTATTCCGAGCCGCATCTTATTTCCCTACCATCGCCGTGGGCCCTCGTGGCCATGGGTAGCCCGGGCAAATCGTTTATCCGGGTCGCCGAAGGCGACAAGAGGCCGCCGGATGTTTGGTCGAAAAATGGAAGGCTGCTTCTTGTGCCTCGACCGAAGTTTCGGTCTTGGCATCTCGACAACAAGTTGTCGAGGCTACCCTCGTGCGCGTGCGCACAATATCTTAATATGCGTTAGAGCGGCAGAAAGCGGAGTTCGCCCTCGGCCGTGCGATAGGCGGCGCGGCGCCCGATCCCGGTCGAGCCGATCGTGATGAGGCTTCCGCTTGAGGCAAACTCCCACCGGCCTTCGCTTCCACTACTCTGGCGCCACGCTCGTTGATTCCGTTGCGAGGGTTCGCTGGGGTGATCGCGGCGTGAGGTTTTTTTCATAGAATGAGCGGGTGCGTGAGCGCTATTTTCCCGGCGCTCGAATAGATTAAAAACGGCGTAAAAGGGTAAAAGCAACTTCCCGGCCAGCTCCCATCGAAACCGAAAACAATTGCGGAAAACCTTATCCTGGCGTACGGGTTCACATGAGGCGTGCTCTGAGTTTTGTCTTTTTGGCCATTGTTCTCGGCTTCTTTACTCTGGCCGCGAATCTCGCGCGCGCCGATGCGCCTCCGCCAAATGGGATAACGGTTCTCCACAATGTCGTCACCGGCCGGGGTGGCAACCGTGATCTTCATGCCGAGATCGCTTATCCCACGAAGGCTAGCGGTCCCCTCCCGGCGGTCATTTATATCCATGGTGGAGGCTGGATCGGCGGCAGCTATAAGCAATCGCCCTTTGTTCAACTTGCTCAGGCTGGCTATTTCGCCGCATCCATCGAATACCGGCTCAGCAACGAGGCCAAGTGGCCCGCGCAAATTCAGGACTGCAAGCTGGGCGTCCGCTGGCTTCGCGCCAATGCGGCCCAATACCATGTCGATCCAAACCGCATGGGCGCCATGGGTGCCAGCGCGGGCGGCCATCTCGTTCTTTGCCTCGGCACGATGGCCGATGTGAAGGAGTACGAAGGCGACGGCGGTTATCCCGGCGTCAGCAGCGCCGTGCAGGCCGTGGTCGACTACTATGGGCCGACCGATTTCACGCAGCCAGATGCCCGCGTTTACACTCCCCACGCGATCGCGCTGGCCGAAGGGCTGTTCGGCGTCCCCTTCGCGCAGAACCCGGCCCTCTGGGGAAGCGGGAGTCCGCTCCTCTACGTCAAAGCCGGAGACCCGCCCATGCTCCTCGTCCACGGTGACTCTGACGCGCTGGTTCCGCTTGCGCAATCGACCGTTTTCGACGCCGCCCTCACGAAGGCCAGCGTCCCGCACCAGTTGCTGATTGTGAAAAACATCGGGCATGGCTTCGCCATGGTGGTTCCCAGTCACCCCGAAGTTTACCAAACCGTCGACGCCTTCCTCGCGGAATATCTCAAGAAGCCCTAGACAAAAAGCATCCCAAAGGATGCACAACCCAGCGCGAAGAGAATCCACAAAATCAGTTTGCTCAGGCGCGAGACGCTTTCCTCCAGCGGCGGAATGACAGAATAGGTGTCGTAGCTGCGCCAGAAGTGATTGCGAAAGAGCGCGGCCAGCGAACCGGCAATGAGAGTCGCGGCGAGCAGGGAAAGGTAGAGAGTCCTCCACTCCCAATGGAGATTGAGGTGGTAGCCGGAAGCGCGCAGAAAGCCGAGGCCGATCCAGAAATCGACGAACGCCGCTCCGAAGAAAAAGTCGACGACGAGATCGAGCCAATCCTTCTGGCGCGGCGGAGTCATGCGGGCAAGCTACACCACTTTCTCTTAGTTGATAAGTGACTCGTCGCGACTAGAATACTGGCATGGACTTAAATAAATTTACCGAGCAGGCCACGGCCGCCCTCAGCTCGGCTCAGGAAGAGGCCGTGCGCCTCGGCAACCAGGCCGTTGACGTCGAACATCTCTTTTACGCGCTGCTGACGCAGGAAAACGGGCTCATCCCGCGCCTCTTCGAGCGGCTCAAGGTCTCGCTCGATCTGCTCCTCACCAAGACGCAGGCGGCGCTCGACCGCATCCCGAAGGTCAGCGGCTCCGGCGCGAGCGGGCAGGTCGGCATCACGCACCGGCTCAAACAGCTTCTCGTGCAGGCGCAGGACGAGGCGAAGAAACTCAAGGACGACTACGTCTCCGTCGAGCACCTCGTCCTGGCCATGTTCAACGAGCCGAAGGACACCGAGATCGCGCGCTTCTTCCGCAGCGCCAGCCTGACGCGCAACGCCTTCCTCACCGCGATGCAGGAGGTGCGCGGCAACCAGCGCGTGACCAGCCAGAATCCCGAGGCGACCTACGAGTCGTTGCAGAAATATGGTCGCGATCTCACTGCGGCGGCGCGCCAGAACAAGCTCGATCCGGTCATCGGTCGCGACGCCGAAATCCGCCGCGCGGTGCAGGTGCTTTCGCGCCGGACCAAGAATAATCCGGTGCTCATCGGCGAACCGGGCGTGGGCAAGACGGCGATTGTTGAGGGGCTTGCGCAGCGCATCGTGGCCGGCGACGTGCCGGAAAGCTTGAAGGAGAAAAAGATCGTTGCGCTCGATCTCGCGGCACTGATTGCGGGCGCAAAATTCCGTGGCGAATTCGAGGAGCGGCTCAAGGCCGTGCTCAATGAAGTCGTCAAATCGGCGGGGCAGATCATCCTCTTTATCGACGAAATTCATACCATGGTCGGCGCGGGCAAGGCCGAGGGCGCGATGGACGCGGGCAACATGCTCAAGCCCATGCTGGCGCGTGGGGAGCTGCATTGCATTGGCGCGACCACCCTCGACGAATATCGCAAATACATCGAGAAGGATGCCGCGCTCGAGCGGCGTTTCCAGCCGGTGCAGGTCGATGAGCCGAGCGTCGAGGACACGATTTCCATCCTCCGCGGACTGAGCGAAAAGTATCAGGTCCACCACGGCGTGCGCATCCAGGATTCAGCGCTGGTCGCGGCGGCAGTGCTGTCGCATCGCTACATCACGGACCGTTTTCTGCCCGACAAGGCGATCGATCTCATGGACGAGGCGGCCGCGAAATTACGCACGGAAAACGAGAGCATGCCCGAGGAGCTGGAAAATCTCGAACGCCGTGTGACGCAGCTCGCCATCGAGCGGGAGGCGCTAAAAAAGGAAAAGGACGCCGCCTCGAAGGAACGGCTCGCCGAGCTCGAAAAGGAATTCGCCAACCTCCAGGCCGAGCGGGACAAGCTCAAGGCGCAATGGCAGAACGAAAAGTCGGCCATCGAGGCGACCGGCAAACTGCGCGAGGAACTCGAGCAGATTCGCAACCAGATCGAGCAGGCCCAGCGCGGAAACGATCTCAGCCGCGCGTCGGAACTGCGCTACGGCGTGCTGCCGCAAAAGGAACAGGCGTTGAAGGAGGCCGAGGAGAAAATCGCGAAAGCGGCGAAGGAGGGCAAGGGCTCGCTCGTGCAGGAGGAAGTCACGGCGGACGAAATCGCGGAGGTCGTCGCGCGCTGGACCGGCGTACCCGTCGCGCGGCTGCTCGAGGGTGAGCAGGAAAAACTGCTGCGGCTCGATTCCATTTTACACGAGCGCGTCATCGGCCAGGACGAAGCGGTGCAGGCCGTCGCGGATGCGGTCATTCGCGCGCGCGCGGGGCTCAAGGACCCGAAGCGGCCCATCGGCTCGTTCATCTTTCTCGGCCCGACCGGCGTCGGCAAAACGGAGCTGGCCCGCGCCCTGGCCGAGTCAATGTTCGACAGCGAGGAGAACATGGTGCGGCTCGACATGAGCGAGTACATGGAAAAGCACGCCGTCTCGCGGCTCATCGGCGCGCCTCCCGGCTACGTCGGCTACGACGAGGGCGGGCAGCTCACCGAGGCGGTGCGGCGCAAGCCTTATTCGGTGATTCTTTTCGACGAGATCGAGAAGGCGCACGTCGATGTCTTCAACACGCTGCTGCAAATTCTCGACGATGGCCGGCTGACCGACAGCCAGGGCCGCACGGTCGATTTCAAGAACACGATCATCATCATGACGTCGAACATCGGCTCTCGGCATTTGATCGAAAACGCCTCGGAGAAATCGGGCGAGATCAACGACAAGACGCGCGACGCGGTGATGGCCGAGATGCGCGCGCATTTCCGACCCGAGTTCCTCAATCGCGTCGACGAAATCGTGCTCTTCAAGCCGCTCACACTGGTCGAAATCGAGCGGATTGTGGATTTGCAACTCAACCTGCTCCGCACGCGTCTCGCCGAGCGCCACATCGAACTGGAACTCACCGACACGGCGAAGGAACTCCTCGCGCGGCGCGGCTACGATCCCGTCTACGGCGCGCGTCCGCTCAAGCGCATCATCCAGCGCGAACTCGAGACGAAGCTCTCCCGCGCGCTGCTCAAGGGCGAGATCACTGACAACTCGCGCGTCGAAGTCGTCGCCACCAAAGGCGAACTCGAGTTCAAGACGAAGCCGCTGGCGAAGAAGACAGACAAATAGAGCGTCAAATGTCGACCGCTGGGCATATCGAGGATAAGCTTTTCTGCGTATGGAAATTCCTCTTGCAAGAGTGTATCCGATTCTATCCCCGAAAGCCTATAAGCTTCACCTCGCATGCTGGAATGGCTTTGATCAGCCGCTCGACGTTTTCGTCCAGAATCGTAATGAATGGGACGGATGGAATGCTTGGCGAGGTGTACGAGACGATTTTAGCCGAGAATTTATTTTTTCGCTTATAGACTTCTATCCGGAAATTGATCGATGGTTGTTTGGAGGTGTATATCGGGTACTTTCGCGGGCATCTGTTAACAATTCGCGGAGCTACAAAATCGAGTTGCTCGAAGAAAGCAAACCCTTCATTGGTAGAATGAAAATATCACTGAAGCGTCCTAGCCGAGCCAAAGCACTAAATTTCGAAAACCATTACGAAGCACTCTGCGTTTCTGAGATTTTATCACAGCCATACACAGGAGAAGCTTTTTGTGGGTATGATTCAATCGACATTGGATTTCCGATGATGGAAACTATAATCACTACACAAAAACCCGATTGGAAAGCTGCTTTGGAAAATGCGAAAGGTGTATACCTCATCACAGATACAAGTAACGGCAAGCGATATGTAGGATCAGCTTATAACACAACGGGGCTTTGGTCGAGATGGTCATGCTATGTGGAAACAGGTCATGGATATAACGACGAACTTACAAAGTTAATAGCAACGCATGGTCTGGATTACGCGAGAAAGAATTTCAGATTTGCTTTGCTAGAACACAGAACCATGAAGACAGATGACGGCGTAGTCATACAAAGAGAAAAATATTGGAAAGATGTGCTTTTATCTCGTTGCCTTCACTTTGGTTATAATAAAAACTAATCGATGCGATCTGAACTGATCCTTCGACAAGCTCAGGATGACGGACTTTATTTTGACGCCACAGCCACCGGCAGCGGCCTTGCCGCCACCAACTTCTTCTTTCGAGAATCGACCGCGAGATTGAGCCCCTCGAGGCTTCGCGCGCCGAGGAGGTGCATGTCCCCTTTCTCGGCGAAGACGACTTCGTCTACCGTAAAGGCCTTATCAACCTTAACGATGGCGAAACCGACACTTCGCGTAATCAACTGGCCGTTCGCCATGACAAAGGCCAAATCCTTCTTTTCCCGTTTGATCCCCAATTTTTCCAATGTGGCGCTGGCCACCCACGTATATTCACTTCCTGTATCGACCAAAAGTTTGGGAATCTTCGCCCCATTGTCGCGATCCAAAATATTTTCGATCTTGGTTCCCACGTAAAGCGTGACCATGCCTCGATGCTAGCGTGTATCACGTAAGTTCGACAAGCTCGGGACGAACGGCTTTAATCAGCGGCTTAACTCATGCACGACCAAATGCCGGCCACCTCTCTGCCCAAACCGGCGCCGGGCCTTTTCTGGAATCCGTTCCTGCAGATTTTCCTCACCGTGCTGCTGACCGCGGCGGCGCAAATTCTGCTCAAGGTCGGCGCGGATTACAGCGCGGCGAATGACTCGGTTTGGAGCTGGCTCGGCGTGGCGGAACTCGGCTCGTGGTGGACGTGGGCGGGCATTCTGGCCTTTGTCGCGAGCTTCGGCGGCTGGCTCTACGCGCTCCGCTTTCTGCCGCTCGGTCTCGCCTTCGCGCTGACCAACGGCGTCCACATTTTCGTGCCGCTCGGGTCGTGGCTTTTCCTCGGTGAACACATCAGCCTGCTGCGCGGAAGCGGTATCTGCGTCATTATCGCGGGCATCCTGCTGCTCGCGCAATCGGTCGCGAAGGTGGAGGAAAAAGTATGAGCCTCACCGCGTGGGTGCTGGTCATCATCTCGCAACTGGCGCTTGTCGCCGGCCAGATCTTTCTCAAGCGCGCGATGTCGCGGCGCGAACACGGCGGCGAAAAAGCGCGCGGCTGGATCGGCACGCTCACCATCGGCATTGCGACCATGACCGTCTGGTTCCTGCTCTGGCTTGGCGTCATGCACCAGGTCGAGCTGAGCAAGCTCATGCCGCTGGAGGGGATCAGCCCGCTGCTCATTGTGCTGGGCGCGGCGGTCTTTTTGCGCGAGCGCCTGAATTGGCGCGGCTGGGCAGGAGTCGGGCTGACCTGCGTCGGCGTGTTGCTCGTTTCGGCGAGTTAACTTGCGTTCTGAATGCACGTGCCTTGAGCCCCAACGGGGCGTGCTAACTCCAGCCCAGGGCAACGCCCCGGGTAACCGTTTTACGTAACCTCAAGCCTGAAAGGGCGGCCAATTTTCGATTTGTTTAAAGCGCCCCTACAGGGCTTTCCTTTCGACGCATCCATTCTCCCAGGGCGTTGCCCTGGGCTATGGCTGGATCGCCCCTTTGGGGCTACTGACAAGCCCCTTGCGCTCAGCCGCAGACGCGCCCATTGTTTCGTGATGCGTTGGCCTTGTCTTTTGTTCGTATTGCTCTTCGTCGCCTACCTGCCGGCCCGCGCCGGACATTCGCCGCCCAAGGTGGTCTTGCGCGTCCACGTCCAGACCACGGGCGACGGCATGTCGGCGCAGGAAGCCACCACCATCACCATTCCGCCCGATGGCGAGCAAATCCAAGTCCGCACGCTGCCGGAACTCACCGAAGAGGAACTCGTCGACGTGCAGCAGGACGCCTCCGGGCTTCATCTCCAGTTCAATCATCTGGGAACCGTGAATCTCAATGCCGTTACCGCGCAGAACCAGGGGCGCATCCTCGTGGTGCTGATCGATGGCGTGGTGGTCTACGCCCCGATCATCGACGAGCAGATCAGCAGCGGCCATCTCGATATTCCCCACCCGCTTCCTCCCCAAATTTTCGGATTTCTGCAGGAGGTCGTGAAACAGAATTTGCGGGAAGCGGCGAAGACTTAGCCTTTACATCTGCGGCGAATCGCACAAAATGACCGGCTTTCCCCATGTCATTGAAAACCCCACTCCGTTTCGGCCTGCCCAAGGGCAGCCTGGAGCAGTCGACCATTGAATTGCTCAGCCGGGCAGGATTCAAAGTCCAGTCGTCCAGCCGTGGTTACAAGCCGTATATCAACGACCCGGATTTCGATGCCCGCCTCGTCCGACCGCAGGAAATGAGCCGCTACGTGGCCCAGGGCTTTCTCGATTTCGGCATCACAGGCAAGGATTGGATCCAGGAAAGCGGCCACAAGGTCGAAGTCATGTGCGACCTCGCCTACAGCAAGGCCACCGCGCTCCCGGCCCGCTGGGTCATCGCCGTGCCGGAAAATTCCGAGATCAAGAGCGTGCGCGACCTCCAAGGCAAGCGCATCGCCACCGAGCTGGTCGAGACAACCAAGCGCTACCTCGCCGAGCGCAACGTCACCGCCGAGATCGAGTTCTCCTGGGGCGCGACCGAAGTCAAAGTGCCCGAGTTGGTCGATGCCATCGTCGACCTGACCGAGACCGGCTCATCCCTGCGCGCGAACAAGCTGCGCATCGTCGAAACCATCATCGAAAGCTACCCCCAGCTCATCGTCAACACGGCGGTTTATGCCGATGCGGTGAAGCGCAAGAAGCTCGAAAACCTCAAATTGCTCCTCATCGGGGCGCTGAATGCGCGGGAAAAAGTGGGCCTCAAAATGAACGTGCCCAAGGCCGTCCTGGAGAAGCTCGCCGCCACGCTCCCCGCCCTGCGCAATCCCACCATTTCTCCTCTGGCCGATCCGTCCTGGACCGCCGTCGAAATCATCATTGATGAGGCCGTCGTGCGGGACTTGATCCCCCGTTTGAAGGAACTGGGCGCCGAAGGAATTATCGAATATCCGCTGAATAAGGTTGTCTATTAAGCGGAAGACCTTTACAACGACCGACTCTACTTTTTATGGGTTCAATCAAAAAACGCCGCAAAGCCAAAATCGCCAAACACAAGCGCCGTAAGCGCATGAAGGCGAATCGGCATAAGAAGCGGTTGCGTTACAAGGCGTAGCTTTTAGTCTTCAGGATAATGCCTGAAGTCTCGCCGCATCACTTGCCGAAGCGTCTCCCTTGCGGGTCGCGCCTCAATCGTTCTGCTTATGAAGCGCGGCCATTCCGGATCGGGTGGCCCGGGCTACTTGTTGCCCGGGTCGCCGGAGGCGACAGGAAGCGATCTTGGGCGGCCTGGGCAAAATCGCTGATTTTCTGCCTGGGAATCTGCTCCGCGGATTCGCTCCACGCGCAAACCAATGTCGCTCCGGCTCCGGCACCCCCGCCGGTCACCCACATCACTGATGCCGAGGATCGACTCTCCGACGGCCATCTCGAGCCCAGTGCCGAGGCGCTCAGCCGGGCCAACGCGCTCTATGCCGAAGCCATGCTGCTGCCCGACGACCTTGGCGGCGATCAGCAGGCCGCGCTCGGGCTCTTCCGCCAGATCGTCGCCCTTGACCCCTCGTTTATCGAGGCGCAGGTCAAACTGGCCGATCTTCTCCTCCAAGCCGGACGGCTCGACGAAGCATATACCCAGCTTCAGACCGTCGCCACCGCCCATCCCGATTCCATCCCGGTCGAAGTCGCCCTCGGCTACACGCAACGCCTGCGCGGCCAGAACGACGATGCCGTTCGCCTCTCCACCCAGGCCTTGAAGCGCGATCCGACCCAGGCCGCGGCGATGCGGGTGCTTCTGGAGGTCGCCAGCGACCAGGACGACCTGGCCGGCGGTGTCCTGCATGTCGAGGATATCCTCAAGGCCGGTGGCGACAGCGTGCCTGCCTCGTCCTGGCTCAATCTGGCCCGCCTTTACGTCGAAATCGCCCGGGCTGAGCGCTTGCCGCCCGCCGCCGACGTGATCCTGCGCACCCGCCTGCCGATTTTGCAGGAAGCCGCCGCCAAGCTGCCGCCGGATGTCGACACCCTGACCATGCTTTCCGACAACTATCGCGATCTCGGCCGCAAAACCGAAGCCCTCAGCACGCTGCGCCGCGCCGCGGAATTGGAGCCGTCCGATTTCGATGTCATTCTCCATTCCGCCGATCTCGAAGCCGATCTCGGCCGTCCTGATGAGGCGACCAAGGACTACGAGAAGGCCTACGCGCTCAATCCCAGCCTGCCTGGGCTGCGCGACACGCTGGGCGACCTCTATCTCGACCACAAACGCTATGTCGACGCCGTGCAACTGTTCGAGCAGGCCGTGGCCGATTCTCCGCAAAATCCCGGTTTGCAGATCGATCTCGGCATCGCCTATGAGGGAGCACATCAGCCGGAGAAAGCCGAGGCCTGTTTCCAGCAGGTCTTCAATTCCGTTTCCTGCCCGCCCGAGGCCTACCTGAAGCTCGCCTTTTTCCAGCTTCAGAACGATGAGCTCAAGGAAGCCGGCGCCACGCTGGCCTCCGGACAGGCCCACTTCCCCCAGTCCGCCCGGATTCGCTTTTATCAGGCCGTCCAGCACCGGTGTGAGAAGAACTACACCGCCGCGCTGGCTTGCCTTGACCAGGTGCGGACTCTCGCCACCGGCGCCGATGCCGGCGCGCTCGATCCGGCCTACTATCTCGAATACGCGCTGACCCTCAACCTCGCCGGCCAAATGGATCGCCTCCAAACGGTGCTTCAGGAAGGCATCGACCGATATCCGGACAATGCCGACCTGATGAACGAGCTCGCCTATTTCTGGGCCGATTCGGGCCGGCATCTCGACGAAGCCCTGGCCCTGAGCCGCCATGCCGTCGCGCTCGATCCCGACAACGGCCCGATCGTCGACACGTACGGCTGGGTCTTATTTCAATTGGGTCAGCCAAAAGATGCATTACCGTACTTGCAACGGGCCGCCATTCTGACCAACAATGACCCCGTGGTTTTACAACATGTCGGAGATACCTACTTGAAACTCGGCCTCAGGCGCGAAGCCATCGTCACATGGACGCGCGCGCTCGAAAAAGACCCCCACAACGGCGATCTTGCCAACCGGATAAACGCCGCACTGGCGCAAGCGAAAAATGCTCAACTACGCTCCGCGCCCCGCCCTTAACTCCTCCCCGATCCACCTCTTGCTGCTCCTGGCCTTCTGGCTGGTGCTGCTATGCTGGGCGGGGCCGCTCTCGGCGCAATTTAGTTTCCGGGATTACGGCCCCCATCCGCGCCTGACCCCTCCCGATGCCATCCTGGCGCGCGCGGCATTGCTCCTGGACGCCCGTACCGGGGAAATCCTCTACCAGCGTAATCCCGACGAACGGCTTCTCCCGGCCAGCACGACCAAGTTGATGACCGCGCTCATCGTCTACGAAAAACTGGGCGGCATGCACGGCGCCGTGACGATTTCCGAGGATGACCGCGCCGAGCCGAGCAACATCCCCGTCGTCCCCGGCGAAACCATTTCCGTCAACACGCTCTTTCACGCCCTGCTCATCGAATCGGCCAACGACTCGGCGCGCGCGCTCGGGCGTTACGTCGCCGGCAGCACGCCCGCCTTTGTCCAGATGATGAACGAACGGGCGCTGGCCATGGGCTGTTTCAACACCCACTTCAACAATCCCAACGGCCTGCCCGCGCCCTCCGGCACCCACTACACCTGCTGCGCCGACCTGATGAAGATTTTCCAGCGGGTTATCGCCTATCCCGACCTGGCGCGGATCATGAGCACCAGGGAATATGTCATCGATACGGCATCGGGCCGCCACATCCTGCGCAATCACAACCGGCTGCTCGGAATTTATCCCGGCATGGGCCCCGCCAAGACCGGCTGGACCGAGGCGGCGCGCCACACCTACGCCTGTGCCGTCACCCAGGGCGGCCGCACCATCCTGCTAACCCTCCTCGACAGCCCCGACAAATGGCGCGACGCGCAAATCCTCTTCAATTGGGGCTTCGCGCAGGCCGAATCGTCCACGGAGCCCGCTGTGGGGCATTGATAAGTGCGCCCTCAGGATACCGCCACGCGCAGCACCACTGTCACACTTGGGCTCGACGCATCCGACGCCGACTTTTCGGCCAGCCTCTAGGCTTGAACCTTGGTAACGTAGGGCAGCGGCGCAGGCTTCAAAAATGCGGAAAGTTTTTGAGTGGCAAATGCCCGTATCGGCTCGTCGAAGATTTTTGTTAGAATAATTGTCGCCGCTAACGTCACAAGGATCGCGGCGACAAACGCAATTGATTTGGAAATGTGAGCGCCATCTGCAATCAAAAATACGGCGCGGCCGATAGGATAATGAAGACAGTACAAAGGATAAGAGAGCCAGCCTAAAAATTTGGCCGTGCTTAAACTGAACTTGTCCGCACACGGGACGACCGATCCAATGTAGATGGCGCATGGAGCCGCGACAGCGAGAATAAACGCCGGGTAAAGGCCAAAAATCGAGGCAGGGAACAGGAAGATCAAGATCAGTAGAAAATACAAAAAATAGGGTCTTTTAAACCGCCGCTCTATCAAGTCGTGGACATGCTTCAATTTCTCATCCGCCGCCAACGAATAGATGAGCAGTCCAAAAGTGAAGCCAAAAAGCACACGTGGAAATCCGCCATAAAAATTCTTCGTTGACCAACCTGAAAAAAAATCGACGCTGCGTTCGTGAAAGAGGACTGCAGGCAGCCATGCATTAGCCGAAATAGCCGCAAAACTACAGGCTAAGAGGATGTAAAGAACTTTTCGATTGAATCTGAAAAGGGCGAGAAAAGCGAAGCTCGCGATGACTTCAAAAAACAATGACCAAGCGGGAGGATTGCTCGGAAAGATCTCTCCGATGCTGGTGGCGGATCTTCCAAAATTTTGAACTTCGAAACCGTTAAAAGCGGGAAGGTAAACCAAATTACACATCAGGCCTGTGGCAATAAAACTCGAAGGCGCATTCGTGTATGCCGATTTTTGCAACAAGTACAAAACAGGCACCCCGATGAATAAACCCATGATAAACATCGGATACAGGCGGATAAATCGCTTGCCCAAATATTCGAGGAAGCTCATGTCGTTTCTCAAGCGGCTCCCATAAGAGTGCGCGATTACAAATCCGCTTAACATGAAGAATATATCGACGGCGAGCGGGGAGGACTTTAAAACTTTGCACTCCGAAAAATGGTAGATCATCACGGTGATCGCCGCGACCCCGCGCATGCCATCCAGAGTCTCATAACGAGAATGGGAAGGGATTTGTGTGTGTGTCCCTGTCGCCATCTCGGGTGAATTATTAGGTTCAATTGTCACGTTGCCTCTAGCGCAGCAAGAAAGGTGCCACGGCTGCGATCCCCAACCGGCGCAAAGATCCGTTTGCTTTCCGAATTTCGCGCGGAATTTTCGGACAGCCTCTACTCCACCGCCGGGCTCGACGAATCCTGCGGCAGGCGGATGAGAAATTCGGTGCCCACGCCCGTCTCCGTCTGCAACGAAATCGTCCCGCGATGCGCCGTCACCACGTTGCGCACGATGGCCAGGCCGAGCCCCGTTCCGCCCACCTTGCCGTGGGTCACGAAGGGCTCGAAAAGCCGGTCCCTGATCGCGTCGGGAATGCCCCCGCCGTTGTCCCGCACGACCAGGTGCAAAACCGCATCACTCACCCACGCCTGTACCTCGACCTGGCCGTCCGGGCGCCCATTGAGCGCATCGATCGCATTGGAAACGAGATTTTGCAACACGCGCTGCAGCCGCATCGAGTCGACCTCGATCTCCGCCGGTTCACACTGGACATCCACCTTGGCGCCCTTCTTCGTATAGGATTCTTCGTTGAACAGGATGAACTGACCCATTAGCAAATCGGTGTCGGTGCGGGCCAGTTTAATCTTTGTCTCGCCGCGCGAGAATTCCAGCAGCTCGCCCGCCATGTGCACCACCCGGTCGCACTGGAGATTGATTTTGGCGCAGCAATCGACCGTTTCCTCGTCTTCATGGATCATCGCGATGAGTTGCGAGGCCAGCGTGATGGCGGAGAGCGGATTGCGCAGGTCGTGCATCAGCGAATTGGCCATTTCCCCGACGAGCGACATCTTGTTTTCCCGCACGACCTCCTCGACGTAGAGATCGTTCGTCCGGCGCATCGCCGCGAGCACGCTTTGGAAAAGCTGCAGCGTCAGCGTCACCGGCTCCGTGATCAACACCTCCAGCAAATCCGTGGTTGGAATCCAGGCGATCGCCGCCGCTCCGCGCGCGCGGGCGTCGGTGCTTCGGCCCTGGCCATCCAGCACGGCGATTTCTCCCAGGAATCCGTTTTCTCCCACGCTGGCCAGCTTCTGCTCGCGTGAGGCGGTGATCTTGACGATTTCAATTTCGCCCTTCAACACCAGGCAAACGCCCTCGGCGGCATCACCCTCGTGGAAAAGATATTCCCCGTCGGCCAGCTCCTGGTAAATGAGACGGCCCATCAGCCGTTCGCGTCCGGCTTCGGAAAAATCGGTGAGGAACCGGTTGGCGCGGGCATCCATGTTTTAATGCTTTCGGTATTAATCGCTCAAGTGGGATTGAGCTCGAATATGCCCATAGCAGCTTGCATGCGCAATGAAATGCCTTGGCGGGAAGGTGACAATTGCGCTAATTCTTAAGGCTCACCCTCATTTCCCGAAAGGATATTTATGCCGCAAGCCATCATGGAAACCAGCAAGGGCACGATCAACCTCGAGCTCTTCGAGAAGGACGCGCCTGGAACCGTCAAAAATTTCGTCACGCTCGCCAAAAAGGGCTTTTACGACGGGCTCAATTTTCACCGCGTCATCAAGGACTTCATGATCCAGGGCGGCTGTCCCACGGGGACAGGCACCGGCGGCCCCGGTTACAAGATCAAGTGCGAGATCAATACGCAGAAGCACACTCCCGGCACGCTCTCCATGGCCCACGCGGGCAGGGACACCGGCGGCAGCCAGTTCTTCATCACCCACGTCGCGACGCCGCACCTCGACGGCGTCCACACCGTCTTTGGCCGCACCAAGGACATGGAAGTGGTCAACGCGATCAAGCAGGGCGACAAAATCGTCTCCGTCAAGATCGTTGATTAACGCATCACAAGGTAGCCCGAGCAGGCCCTTGCGCCGGTCGGTGGGGCGTGAGCCCCTTGCCCCTCGCTCCCAAGTTTCACTTGGGAGCGTTTCTTGATCTCGCGAAATTTCATTTCGCGCTGACTTGATGATCAGGGCATCGGATCGGCAATGAAATTGCCTCAGCAAGTGCGTTCCCGAGTGGAACTTGGGAACGAGGAGCAAGCTCGGGTTAGTGCTTCTAAAGCATCACCACGTTCGCGCGAAACTTCTTCCCCTTTTCGCGCGTGAGAAATCCCACGCTCACCGGCGCGCCTTTATTCGCCCGGCCGGCCGAGCCGGGATTGAAGAGGTGGACGCTGTTATGCATCTCATCCGCCGGGCGATGGGTGTGACCGTAGAGAAGCCAGTTCGTATCATGCATGATACGCCGGGGCAGAATGTGGATCAGGTGGAACCGCTCTCCGCCCCGCTCCAGGTCGAGCGTCAGGGGTGAATTGAGATCGAAGTCGTTGTTGCCAAGCACCACCTGGACCCCCGGATTGATTGCGCGCAGCTCGTCGAGGATCGGTTCCCGGCAGACGTCGCCCAAGTGCCAGATCTCGTCGACATCCTTGAAAAGCTCGGTGATCTTCGGTATCCACCGGTCATGCGTATCGGCGATAACGCCGATCGAGTAGTTTGCCGGAATGGTCATGTCATCGTCCCCGTATAAAGTATCGGCACCCCTGGAGGCTGTCCGAAAATGAGGCGCGGGTCACGCCGAAAGGATTTTTTGCCTGGGACTAGGAGTCGAGCGAGGAGCATAGCTGTAGCTACGTGACGAGCGAGCGACGACGTTTCAGGCAAAAAGG
>Ga0116229_10008339_pt1 | contig 16142 bp, 18 predicted proteins | sample S1TSphgellanicum_3_FD_87313 | JGI IMG/M metagenome (GOLD analysis project Ga0116229, IMG submission 87313) | Host-associated microbial communities from peat moss isolated from Minnesota, USA - S1T2_Fc - Sphagnum magellanicum MG | ecosystem: Host-associated > Plants > Peat moss > Unclassified...
GACCGGGGCGGTGATTCGCGACATCCTGCATCGTATCCGCGACCGCTGGCCGGTTCATCTTTTGGTCTGGCCCGTGGTGGTTCAGGGCGAAACGGCTGCGGCCCAGGTCGCCGCTGCTGTGCGTGGCTTTAATGCGCTTGAGCCAGGCGGCGACATCCCAAGGCCGGACCTCTTGATCGTGGCCAGGGGCGGCGGTTCGGTCGAGGACCTGTGGCCGTTCAACGACGAGGCCCTGGCCCGCGCCGTGGCCCAGAGCCGCTTGCCGGTGATTTCCGCCGTCGGCCACGAGACCGACACCACTCTGATCGATTTCGTCTCCGACCGACGTGCGCCGACGCCTACCGCTGCGGCTGAGATGGCGACCCCGGTCCTGGCCGACCTGAAGGCTCTGGTGCTCGACTATGATCGACGCCTGATCCGCAGCTCAGCTCAGGCGCTGGAGGCGCGGCGGACGCGACTGTCGGCGGCGGCGCGCGGCCTGCCCCGGCCGGCGGACATCTTGGCGCTCGCCAGTCAGCGCTATGACCTGGCCGCCGGGCGGCTCGCCGCAGGCCTGGAGCGCAACGCCGCGGCCCATGAACACGACCTGACTCGTGTCTCCGCCCGCCTGAACCCGGCCCTGCTGTACCGTCCCGGACGGCTGAGGGTCGAGCGCCTCGGCGATCTTTCCAGGCGGCTGGACGCCGCGGTCGCCCGCGCCCAGTCCTCGGCGGAGGGGAGGGCGGGCCTTCAGGCGCTATCGGCGCGTCTCGTCGCAGCCTTCGCGCGCCGTCTTGACCGTGCGCAGGACAGGCTGATCGCCCTGGACAAACTTCGCCAGTCGCTCGACCCGAACCGGCCGCTGCAACGCGGCTTCGCCCGCGTTCACCACGCGGACGGCCGGCTGGTCCGCGTCGGCGCAGACTTGGCCGCTGGCGAGGCGATTCAGCTTGTCTTTGTGGACCAGGCGGTCGGCGCCATCGTGGATGGGGCTGTGCGATCACCGCCCGAGCCGACGAAGCGAGGCCGTCCATCCGCCCCAACATCCAGGGGCGGCGCTCAGGCTCAAGGCGATCTTTTTTAAAGACATTGAATTGGATCGAGTTGATTTCAAATGTTAACTATGATCGAGCTTGCGAGCGAGTTCTGTCGATGCATTAGCTGCCTCCGGGGAGGCGTCGGGTGGTGTCATGAATGCTTTTGATCGCGACATGGACGGACCGGCGTTGGTCCATTATGGCGATGGCGAATATGTCGTCCTGAAGCCGGGCGGCCATGTACTGTGCGCGGCCTCTGGAAAGCGTATACCCTTGGACGTTCTTCGCTATTGGAGCGCCGAGTTTCAAGAAGCCTACTGCGGCCCAGCGGAGGTCCTACTTCGGCAAGGGCAAAGAAGAGGGCTATAGTATTTACCAAACGACATAGATAATTTAATTAATTCCAAACATGACTCATATTGTGCTAACTTAAGCTTTCATTTGAGAGCCCGTATGTCGCTAGGACTTGAATCGCTCCGCGTTTTGCTTGTCGATGATAATTGGCATATGCGGTCGATTGCGCTCACCCTGCTGGAGAGCTTCGGCATCACTCAGATTCGAGACGCGGCGAGCGGTAGCGAAGGCCTCCGCATCGCCAAGGTGTGGCCGGCCGATGTCGCCCTCGTCGATTTCAAGATGGAGCCGATGAACGGGGTCGAGTTCACGCGGATCGTCCGAAATGCGCCCGATAGCCGAAACCCTTATCTCCCCATCATTATGATGACTGGCCATTCCGCCGTCGTGCGGGTGATGGAGGCGCGGGACGCGGGCGTTACGGAATTCATCGCCAAACCCCTGTCGGCGAAGACGCTGCTCAATCGGCTCAATTCGGTCCTCTACACGCCCCGGCCTTTTGTTCGGACGCGGACCTACTTTGGGCCAGATCGACGCCGCCGTGCGGACCCGGCGCATAGAGGCCCCTGGCGGCGCTTCGATGACGGCGACCGCAGCTCTAAGGCGACGCACGCTACGCCGCCTTCAAAGCCGACCGACGACGATCTGGTCTGGGAAGATTCCTGATCCGAGCGGGCGAACCGACTGAGGTCATCAGGGCGACGTCCGCTGTCGCCGTCCTTGCGCGCTCATAGCTTTTTTGTTCCGATGCCCTCGAGACAAGCCTGGGGAAGGTGGAAACAGAAGGCCGCTATGACTGGGCATAGTCCTCCTGGGGCCACCGCTTATGCACCCAGAACCATTCCGCTGGTCGCTCGCGGATGCGGGCCTCTATGAAGGCGTTGACCTGGGCGACGCCGGCTTCGACGTCGTGCTCACGGTTGCCGGTATCGGTGAGCTGGATTGGATCGTGTATCGTCACCCGGAATCTGGCGCGGGGCAGACGCACCACTGACATGGGCTGCATCACCGCCCCAAACCTCAGCGCCAGCCGGCTGGGCGCGCCGGCCGTGTGTACGATACGGCCAAAGAAGGGGGCGGCGACGCCGCCGTTGAACTTCTGATCGTTCATGAACGACACGGACTCGCCGCTCTTCAAGGTTTCCAGCAGGTCGCGCGACCCCAGCCCCCCTTTGGGCGCGAACAGGCGCACGCCATAGCGCGCGCGTACGGCGATGATGCGCTGGTCGAAGTAGGGATTGTTGGCGGCGCGATAGGTGACGCGGCAGTTCACCCCGCAATCGGCGATCACCCCCGCCATGACCTCGAAGTTGGCGAAATGACCTGAGATCAGGATCGCGGGCTCGCCGGACCGGGCGATCGCCTCCAACCGCTCGCGTCCCTCCACCTCGACGCGCCCGGTCTTGGGCGTGAGCTTGTCGGTCAACGGCATTTCGAAGAAGGTACGGCCGAGGTTATCCCATTGCTGGTTCAGCAACGCCTTGGCCGCCGGCTCGTCCAGGTCGGGAAAGGCGAGGGCGATGTTGCGGGCCGCGATCCGATGATTGCGGGTCAGGGGTCCGACCTTACGAAACAGCCAGCCGCCCAAGGCTGACACCCAAGATACCGGCCATGGCCGCACCGCGGCGCTAAACAGATCGAAGACAAGCGCCTCAAGCCGCCAGCCGAGGTCACGGGCAATGGACGGCCGCCGAACAGTCATGGTGGAAGTTTAGGCGCCCTGGGCATCGGGAGCAAGCCGCAGCGACATTGCGTCGCCTCAGCCGCTTAAGCCGCGGCCTGCCCCCGCGCGGCCGTCTTGCGAAACGTCTCAGGCCCCGTTTCGTCGCGGATCAGCGACGGCGCACCGGTCGTCTCTCCGGCGCCGAGCACTAGGACCCCATCGGGCGCCAGGGCGCCGGCCATCTGCTCCAGAACCCGATCCGCCGTCGGTCGGTCGAAATAGCGCACGACGTTGCGGCAGAGCAGGATATCGAAGGCGCGGACGCTGCGGCGATCTTCGAGCAGGTTGAGTTGGCGCCAGCGCACCGCATGTCGCAGGCGCTCCGACGCCTGCCACATCTCGCCCGTCTTTTCGAAATGCTGCAACAGAAGGCGGATGGGAAGGCCGCGTTGCACCTCGAATTGCGTGTAGATTCCTGAATGGGCCTTCTCTAGCGCCCGTTGGGACAAATCAGTGCCGATAATGTCGATCTTCAGATTTGGAACCTGCTGTTCGACTTGCACCGCCAGCATGGCCATCGAATAGGCTTCCTGGCCGGTGGAGCACCCTGCGCACCAGACGCGCACGACCCCGTCCTGCCGCGCCGCCGCCAGGGTCGGGAGTATGACCTTGCCGATATGTTCGAAAGCCGCCCGGTCGCGGAAAAAGGAGGTATCGACGATGGACATGGCGTCCACGGTCGCCGTCGCCAGCTCTTCGTCCCAATGTTGGCGAAGGCCGGTCAGCAGGGCCTCGACCGAGTCGAGGCCTTCACGGCGCGCCAAGGGCGCCAGGCGGCTTTCCGCGAAATAGCTCTTCTCAGTTTGCAGGATCACGCCGCTGCGGACCCGCACGAGCTCGCTCAGGAAATCCAAGGCGGTTGGGGTCACAAGAGACCCGCCATAGAGAATTTCGAGGCGACGATGTCGCCGTCGAACGGCTTCATGATGTATTCGTTCGCGCCTGCGTCTAGGGCCTGCGCAATCTTGGCCGGGTCGTTTTCGGCGGCGCAAAACACCACCACGGGCGCCTCGCCGCCGGGTTCTCTGCGCAACAGCTGCAGGAACTCCAGGCCGTCCATATTCGGCATGGCCCAATCTAGCAGGATGGCGTCGGGCATGGCCGCCTTGCAAAACGCCAAGGCTTCGATGCCGTCGACGGCTTCGGCGGTTTCGAAGTCCAAGGATTCTAAAATCCGGCGCGCAACCTTGCGCACGCTTCGGCTGTCATCGACCACCAAGCCCATCTTCATGTTGCGCCACCGCCATCATGCGATTTGGCAAAGTCTTGCATGCACATGGGTTGCAAAACACCTAAGCGGAACCGAGCGCCCCGCCTAACCAGTCTGAAGGGTCGAGGTTAACGAGATTCCATATCTAACTGGCGAATCCGTATTAACGAACCGTGTCTAACAGCTCAGGCGGGCACGCGCGCGACCAGCGCCAAGGCGTCCTCGCCGATATGATGCGTTAGCGATCCGCCGGCCTCCCGCACGAGGGCGTGCAGATAGAAGGCCTGGACCCACTGACCGCTGAGGCCGCCCTCGATCCGCTCACCGTTCAGGCCGCTGATGACTTCTGGCCGCAGCCGCACCCGATTGCTGCGCGCTTCGATCCGGAGCACGACATCGTCGTTCTCCAACGCCGCCGTGACCGTCGCCGACCCCCCGGTGGGTAAGGCGCTCGCCGCCAGCTGCGCCATGTTCAACAGCGCCCGCGCCGCAGCCTTGTTGACGCTCGGCAAGCCTACTGACCAGTTCAACTCCGGCCGCACGTGGGCGTAAATCCCTTGGGTCAGGGTCTGCAGGTTGCGCGTGTCGAACGTCTCGGCCGAGGCCGACGCCCCGAAGGCTACGCGGCTGAAGGCCAGCAGCTCGACCAGTTTTCGCGCGGAGGACTGGATTAGTCCCATCGCCTCGTCGCGCATATCCGAGGCGCCGGGGTCTTCGAGCAGATCGAGCCCGGACGTGATGGCGCCGGCCGGGCTGATGAAGTCATGGCACATACGGGCGGCGAGATAGGCCGCAAGCTCCGTCGGCGAGACCGTATCGCTCTTGGGCGCTGCAGGCGCCGATGGCGGAACAGCGGGCGCCGGCGGCGGTGGACTGGCCGTCGCCGCCACAGGCGCGGGCGCCGCCTCGGCGACCGGGGCGACCGCGGCCTCAGTCGGGTCAGGATGGGGTTGCCGGGCGCCGAAAAGGCCGCGGCGGGGCGTGGTGTTGAACATGGCGACCGTAGCTCGCTGGGATCACGGCCCCAAACCTGAAGTGATTGCGTCGGCTTGGAAAGCCCCGCCAGGTCTTTTGTGGACCGCCTAGGGTCGCCGTCCCATCAACCGTTCAGCCGCGCGAGCTCCGCATCGCTGATGTCCTCGTTGGAGAAGACCGTCTGCACATCATCGTCGTCGTCCAGGGCGTCCAACAGCTTGATCAGGGTCGCAGCCTGATCCCCGGCGACCGGCGTGGTCGACTTTGGCCGCCAGACGATGGCGGTGGACTTGGGCGCCCCGAACCGGGTCTCCAACGCATCGGCGACAGCGGACAGGTCCTCAAAGGCGGTGAAGACGGTATGGGCCTCTTCGTCAGTGACCGCGTCCTCGGCGCCGGCCTCAATGGCGGCCTCCATCACGGCGTCTTCAGAGGCCGTGGCGAGCGGATAAATGATCTGGCCTAGGCGATCAAACATGAAGGCGACCGATCCGGTCTCGCCGAGCGCGCCACCGTTTTTGCCGAAGATAGTGCGCACATTGGCGGCGGCGCGGTTGCGATTATCGGTCAAGACCTCGACGATCAGGCCGACGCCGCCGGGGCCAAAGCCCTCGTAGCGGATCTCCTCATAGGTATCGACTTCGCCGCCCTGCGCCTTCTTGATCGCGCGCTCGATATTGTCCTTGGGCATGCTTTCGGCCTTGGCGCTGGCGATCGCCAGGCGTAGGCGGGAGTTGTCCTTGGGGTCCGGCACGCCTTGGCGCGCGGCCAGGGTGATATCGCGGGACAGCTTCGAGAACAGTTTGGAGCGCGCCTTGTCCTGACGGTCCTTACGGAACTGAATGTTCTTGAATTTTGAGTGGCCGGCCATAGCGCCTTCGGTTTCGGGTCGTTGAAGCAATTGGTCGGCGGTTTTAGCGCTGTGGACGTCGATGCGCCAGATGGCCGTTGACAGTGTCGCCCCGGCCAAGCTACCAGCGCGCCCGGCGATGGATTTCCGCCTGGTCTTAGCACCGAACCGCTCTCACAAGGGCTGATGATTCCTACACCTTCGCAGCAGCGAGATGGGGAATTGCATCTATGGTTCAGTTTGTGCGCCAAATTGGCGGCGCCCAATCTTTCAGAAACTTCAGCAGACTTCGTCTGACGCACATCGCTTCAGTCGTACGCTGGGCCTTTGTGGTCACGCCTATGGCCGTGGCGGTCGGGTCTTCCTGCGCGCTATTCCTGTGGGCCTTGGACCAAGCGACCCGGCTGCGATTCGAGTACCCTTGGCTGCTGTTTGGCTTACCGCTCGCCGGCGGCGCTATCGGCCTCGTCTATCAGTGGAAGGGACGGGCGGCGGAGGGCGGCAATAATCTGATCGTGGAGCAGATTCACGAACCGGGCGGAGGCGTCCCGCTGCGCATGGCCCCTTTGATCCTTGCCTCAACAGTCGTGACGCACCTTTTCGGCGGCTCGGCGGGTCGCGAGGGAACGGCGGTGCAGCTGGGAGGGAGTCTGGCCAGCGGCGTGGGCAAGCTCCTTCGACTGGACGCGGCCGACGTGCGGGTCTTGCTGATGGCCGGGATCGCCGCAGGCTTTGGCGCCGTATTTGGCACGCCCATCGCCGGCGCCGTGTTCGCCCTCGAAGTGCTGGCCGTCGGCCGCATCCAATATGTTGCGCTGGCGCCCTGCCTGGCGACGGCGATCATCGCGGATTGGACCTGTCATGCCTGGGGCGTCCACCATACCCTCTACCACATCAGCTATGTGGCGGGCGCGACGGCTGGAGGCTTTCATGTCGCGCCCCTGCTGCTGGCCAAGATTGCGCTATGCGGTGTCGCCTTTGGGGTTATTGGCCTGATCTTCGCCGAGGCCAACCACGTCTTCAGCGCGCTGATGAAGCAGTTCATCCCGATTGCGCCCATGAGGCCCGTCGTCGGCGGCCTTATTGTGATCGGCCTCGTCTATCTCTGCGGGACCCGCGACTATCTCGGCCTGGGCGTCTGGTCGGCCGACCCCCACGCGGTGACCATCTCGACCCTGTTCGACGGCGCCCATATCCATGCCTGGAGCTGGGCGCTGAAGCTTGTGTTCACGGTCGTGACGCTGGGCGCAGGGTTCAAGGGCGGCGAGGTCACGCCCCTCTTCTTCATCGGCGCGGCCTTGGGGAACGCGCTATCGGGCCTCTTGGGCGCGCCCACTGATCTTTTGGCCGCTATCGGCTTCGTCGCCGTCTTCGCGGGCGCCTCCAACACGCCGCTCGCCTGCACCTTGATGGGCGTGGAGCTCTTCGGCTCGGCCGACATGATCTACATCGCTGTCGGTTGCTGGGTCGCCTACCTTTGCAGCGGCCACTCGGGCATCTATCTGTCGCAAAGGCTGGCGGTGCCCAAGGTCGCCGGCGGCCCGATACCGCCCGACGTCACCCTGCGCCACGCCCGTGAGCTCTCCCCCTCGGTCGTCAACCGATTGGCCGGTCGCCTGCAGCGCATCACCAAAAATCGTAACCGATTTTTGGGCGTTTAGCGGCTCTGGCAGACCAGTCCACGGCTACCCTGACACGGGCTTATTCATCGTCCGTTTTTCAGGGAGTATTGTGCTTAATGAACAAGTCCGTTGTCTCGCATACGATCCCCGACGAGGATCGCGCCGCGTTTGACGCGGCCGTGCGCGAAGGTATTGAGGCTGCAGACGCTGGTTTGCTCACGCCGTTTGAGCCTGTGGCCGAATGGCTGGCGTCTTGGGGAACCGATCATGAGGCTCCCGCACCTAAATGAAGGTTCGGATCACCGATCCGGCCAAGGCGGACCTCTCCAATATCCGGCTCTATCTAAAAAGCCAAAGTCCAGCGGCGGCCCGAAAGATAGGTCGGCGGCTTCTTGACGCCTGTGAGATCGTTGCGGTTTGGCCCTATGTCATCGTCTATCGCGTGGCGGAGACGGAGGTGCAAATCCTGCGTGTCTGGCGCGCCGCCCAGGATCGCGGCGCCGATTGACGCCCTGCGGCGGGGCGTCGCCGTTGGCGGCGGGTTAAGGTATGGTGTAGAGGTCGTTTTCGGTCGCAAGGGGCGGCGCGGTCGTCCATAGCGCAATCGTCTTCCGCGCGTTTTCAAGGGAAACCAGTACGGTGACTTTTCATTTGCGGGCGCGCGCGCCGGTTTTGACCGCAGCCTTGATCGCCGCCGCCGTGGGCGTGAGCCTGGCCGGCTGCGCTCACAAGGACAAAAACAAGACCGACCTCTCCTACCAGGAGCGGCCCGTCGAGCTGATCTACGCCACCGGCGCTCAAAAGCTGGACCAGCGGCAGTGGAACGAAGCGTCGCAGTATTTCGACGAGGTCGAGCGTCAGCATCCCTATTCGGAATGGGCGCGCCGCTCGATCCTGATGGAGGCCTACGCCTACTACGAAGCCAACAAGTACGACGACGCCGTCTCGGCCGCTGATCGATTCATCTCGCTCTACCCCGGCAATCCCTCCGCGCCTTACGCCTACTACCTGAAGGCCGTCTGCTATTGGGAGCAGATCGCCGACGTCAGCCGCGACCAAGGCGATACTCAGCAGGCGCTCGCCGCTTTCCGTGAGGTTCAAAAGCGCTACCCCACCTCCGAATACGCGATCGACGCCAAGCTGAAGATCGACATGATCCAGGATCAGCTGGCCGGTAAGGAGATGACGGTGGGCCGCTGGTATCTGCGCCAGAGCCTGCCTATCGCCGCGATTGGCCGGTTTAAGACGGTTCTGGACAAGTACCAGACCACCAGCCACACGCCGGAAGCCCTCTACCGATTGGTCGAAGCCTATCTGACGCTTGGCCTGCGCGACGAAGCGGTGCGCGACGGCGCGGTGCTCGGCTATAACTATCCGGGCGACCACTGGTATGCGCAGGCCTATGCGCTTTTGACCTCTCGGGGTTTGAAGCCTTCGGCGCCGCCCAAGCCTAAGCCCAAGGGTCAGTTGACCCGGCTGGGTAAGGCTTAAGCCCCAGTCCTTGAAGCCAGAGCCGGCTGTTTCAGCTGCGCGTTGGCGCTACGCCCGTCTGTTTGGGAGGCCATTCGGCTCGATCCATCGCCATGTTGATCGGTCTTAGCATCCGCAATGTGGTTCTGATCCAGTCCCTGGACCTTGCGGTGGGCGCTGGCCTGACGGCGTTGACCGGAGAGACCGGCGCCGGCAAGTCAATCGTTTTGGATGCGCTGGGTCTGGCGCTGGGCTCGCGGGCCGATGCCGGTCTTGTGCGGCGCGGCGCGGCGAGCGCGTCGGCGACGGCGGTCTTCAGTCTGCCGCCCAATCATCCCGTATTCGCCGCCCTGGCCGAAAAGGGTCTGGAGGCCGATGCGGGCGGTGAGCTGGTGCTGCGTCGCCAGATCGGCGCCGATGGCCGCTCCCGCGCCTTTGTCAACGACCAGGCCGCCAGCGTCGGCGTGCTGCGCGATCTCGGCGCTCTGCTCCTCGAAGTCCATGGTCAGCATGACGCGGTCGGCCTTTTGGACGCCCGCACTCACCGCGCGCTTTTGGATAGCTATGGCGGCTGCGGCGAGGCGCTGCGAGCTTGCCGCGCCGCTTGGACGACGTGGCGTGAGCTGTCGAAGGCCGCCGCCGTCCTGCGCGACCGCGTTAGCCAGGATACCGCCGAGGCCGAGGAGTTGACCTTGCGCCTGGCTGAGCTTGATCGACTGGACCCCAAGCCGGGGGAGGAGACGGCGCTGGCGGATCAACGCGCCCTGCTGGGCGCCGCCGAAAAGGTGATGGACGACATCACCGCGGCTCAGGAGTCGTTCGCCGCGGGTCAAATCGCCCAACGCCTCTCCCAGGCGTCCCGCGCCCTGCAACGGGCGCTGGATCGCGTGAAGGGGCCGGCCCAAGGTGAGCAGGCCGCGGCGGTGCGGGGGCTGACCGAGGCCGCAGCCGCCGTGGAGCGCGCCCTGATCGAGGCGGATGAGGCGTCGTCCGCCCTGGATGCCGCCGCCCAAAGCTTCGTGTTCGATCCCGCGGGGCTTGAGAAGACGGAGGAGCGGCTGTTCGCTTTACGGGCGGCGGCGCGCAAGCTGAACGTGCCCGTAGAGGCGCTACCGGCCCAGCGGATGCGGATGGTTCAAGCGCTCCAAGCCCTGGAGTCGGCCGATGCGGACCTTGCGGCGGCGGATGCTGCGGCGAAGGCCGCCGAGGGCGCCTACTGGTCGGCGGCCAAGCTTCTGTCGGCGGCCCGCTCGGCGGCGGGCTTGCGTCTGTCTGAGGCGGTGGAGGCGGAGCTGAAGCCGCTGAAGCTGGAAAAAGCTCGCTTCCAGGTCGCCGTCGAGCCTCTGGCGCCGGAGCGGGCGGGGGCGGACGGCGCTGATCGTGTTGCGTTCGAGATCGCCACTAATCCCGGGGCCCCGTTTGGCCCCCTGGGCGCTATTGCGTCCGGTGGTGAACTGGCGCGGTTCGCGCTCGCGCTGAAGGCGGCGTTGGCCGCCCGGGAGACGACGGCCGGAGGCGCGGCCTTCACCCCCGTCATGATCTTTGACGAGGTCGATCAGGGGGTTGGGGGCGCTGTCGCCGATGCCGTCGGCCTTCGTCTGCGCGGCTTGGCGCGCGCCGCCCAGGTCCTGGTCGTCACCCATAGCCCCCAGGTCGCCGCCCGCGCCGATGTGCATTGGCGCGTGTCCAAGTCCATCCAAGGCGACATGACCACGACAGCCATCGAGCCGCTCGATCCTGCGTCGCGCGAGGAGGAGATCGCGCGCATGTTGGCGGGCGCGGAGGTCACTGAGGCCGCGCGTGCGGCGGCCAGGGCCTTGATCGCCTGAACCCTATTTGCGCTCGGCGTTGGCCACGGCCGCCGCCAGGTCCGTCTCGCTCAGGGGCTTGTCCGTATAGAGGAGCGCCGAGCGGACGATCCCTTTGGCGTCGATGATGTAGGTGACGGGCAGGACGTTGGGCGGGTTGAAGCCATTGACCTTGGCGCTGTTCAGAACAATGGCCGGATAGCTGAAGGCCGCCATCACCCGATCCACCGTCGCGGTGTCGCGGGGACGGTCGGCGCTGAGGCCCACCAGCGCCACGCCCTGCCCCTGATGCGCCTTGTAGAAGGCCTCCAGCGTCGGCATCTCCACGCGGCAGGGCGTACACCAGGTGGCCCAGACATTGGCGATCACCACATGACCGCGCAGCTTGGCGAGGTCGAACGGCTTGCCGTCGATGGTCTGTCCAACCAGAGCCGGGGCGGGCGCGCCGACCTTTTGGGCCGCCGCCGGGCTGGCGCCGGCGAGGAGAATGGCGATGAGGCCGCTCAGGGCGGCGGGAAAGCTAGTGCGTTTTATCGGCATGAGGCGCGTCCCTGAGTGCAGAATTGGACACGGTGTGCGTGCTTCGAAACGCCCCTTAGCAGGGGCTTCTCAGCATGACGACCCAAATTAGAGCTTTACAACGTTCGTCAGGCTGAGGAGCGAGCTTGCTCGCGTCTCGAAGCCCGCAGCGCACCCATGTCGGGCGGCGCCGCGCGTCAAGACTTCAGCCGGTAGCCGGTCTTGAAGATCAGCCAGATCAGCGCCAGGCAGGCGATGAAGAACACCAGCGTCATCCCGAGGCTCACGCCCACGGCCACATCGGAAATGCCGTAGAAGCTCCAGCGGAAGCCGCTGATCAGGTACACCACCGGATTGAACAGGGTGATCTTGCGCCAGATCGGCGGCAGCATGGAGATCGAGTAGAAGCTACCGCCGAGGAACGTCAGGGGCGTGACGATCAGGAGCGGCGCGACCTGGAGCTTTTCCCAGCTATCCGCCCACACCCCGATGATGAAGCCGAACAGGCTGAAGGTGACGGCCGTCAGCACCAGAAACGCCGCCATGGCGACCGGATGGACAATGTGGAAGGGCACGAACAGTCGCGCGGTGATCAGGATGATGACGCCGAGCAGCACGGACTTGGTGGCCGCCGCGCCGACATAGCCGATCACCGCCTCGACCCAAGACACCGGCGCCGACAGCAGCTCATAGATCGTCCCGGCCCATTTGGGCATGTAGATGCCAAAGGCGGCGTTCGACAGGCTCTCGGTCAGGACCGACAGCATCATCAGCCCCGGCACGATGAAGGCCCCGTAGCTGACGCCTTCGATCGCCGTCATGCGCGACCCGATCGCGGAGCCGAACACGACGAAATAGAGCGAGGTGGAGATCACCGGCGCCAGCACGCTCTGGGTCAGGGTGCGAAACCAGCGGGACAGCTCAAAGCCGTAGATGGCGCGAATGGCGTACAGGTTCATCAGCGTTCGCTCACCAAACTCACGAAGATGTCTTCCAGCGAACTCTGGCGGGTTTGCAGGTCTTTGACGTCCAGGCCCGAGGCCTGAATCTGGCGCATTAGGCCGGCGATGCCCGTGCCTTCATGCTGGGCGTCGAAGGTGTAGACCAACTCCGTCCCTTCGGCCTGCAGCGCTAAGGGGTAGGCGGAGAGTTCCGGCGGCAGGGCGCCCAGGGGCGTTTGTAAGGTGATCGTCAGCGCCTTCTTGCCGAGCTTTTCCATCAAGACCGCCTTGTCCTCCACCAGGATGATTTCGCCCTTGCGGATCACCCCGATGCGGTCGGCCATCTCTTCGGCCTCTTCGATATAGTGGGTGGTCAAGATGATGGTGACGCCGCTGTCGCGCAGAGACCGCACCATCGCCCACATGTCCCGGCGCAGCTCGACATCGACGCCGGCGGTGGGCTCGTCCAAGAACAGGATGCGCGGCTCGTGGCTCAGCGCCTTGGCGATCATCACCCGGCGCTTCATGCCGCCGGAGAGGGCCATGATCTTGCTATCCTTGCGGTCCCAAAGGGACAGGTCCCGCAGCATCTTTTCGAGATAGGCGTTGTTGGGAGGTTTGCCGAACAGGCCGCGGCTGAAGCTGACGGTCGCCCATACCGTCTCGAAAGCGTCGGTCGACAGCTCCTGGGGCACCAGACCGATCTTGGACCTGGCGCCGCGATAGTCGCGGACGATGTCATGGCCGTCGGCGATCACCGTGCCCGCGCTCGGATTGACGATGCCGCAGATGATGCTGATCAGGGTCGTCTTGCCCGCGCCATTGGGCCCCAGCAGCGCGAAAATCTCGCCGGCCTGTATCTCCAGATCGAGGGCTTTAAGCGCCTCGCGCCCGGAAGCGTAGGTCTTGGTCAGGCCGGAGACGGAGATGATGGCGGGCAAGGGCTTTAGGCTCGGACAGGAGAGCGAGGCCTGAAGGCTTATCCCGCCGCGGACGGCGAGGCCAGAGCATGACGCGCCTTCGTGATCGCGCCGCCGCCCATGCCCAGACCCTTGCCTGACGCAGCCGGCGCCCCCATTACTTGCGCATGAATTCCATCATCAACCGGATCGGCTTGGCGTTCCTGGCCCTGTTCGCCATCTCTGTGGCGGTCATTTTCACCTATCAGACGGTGGTGGTGGCCCCGGTGCAGACCTGCGAGTCCTCGGGCAACTGGTGGGACCCGCAGTCCCATAGCTGCGCCCATGTGGTCTATCTGCCCGACATCACCCACCGGCGGCCGGGCGCCAATGGCATGCCGGTCTATCCGACCCTGCCCCAAAGCCGGGGCGAAGCCGCCACCGCGACCTCTGCGCCGCCCCCGGTCAGCACCGCGCCGCTTAGGCGTTAACGGGCGTCACACTCAGCGCGTCGCGCCCGGTCTCCACAGGACGTCCGCGGCGCCCTTGTCGTTGGCGTAGCGGGCCATGACGAACAGCAGGTCCGACAGCCGGTTCAGGTATTTGACCGCCGCAGGACTCACCACTTCCCCTGGCTTGTCGGCCAAGGCGACCGTGACACGCTCCGCCCGCCGACAGATCGTGCGCGCCAGGTGCAGGTGGGTGGAGGCGGCTGAGCCGGCGGGCAGGATGAAGGAGGTGAGCGGCGAGAGCTCGGCGTTCAGGAGATCGATCTCGCGCTCCAGCCGCTCCACCTGAGGCTCGGTGATCCGCAGCGCTTCCCAGCCGAGCGTCTTGCCGGGCCGGTCGGGTGTGGCGAGATCGGCGCCGAGATCGAACAGGTCGTTCTGGATACGCTCCAGCATGGCGTCCAGCACCGCATCGTCGGCCGTATGCAGGCGCACCAGCCCCAGCGTCGCATTGGTCTCATCCACAGCGCCGTAGGCGTCGACCCGGAGGTCGAACTTCTTCACCCGCTCTCCGGCCGCCAGCGCCGTGTCGCCATCGTCGCCGGTACGCGTGTAGATGCGGTTTAAAACGACCATGGGATTTGCAGCTCCAAGGTTCAGCGCCCGTTCGGGGACGTGGGTTACACCTTAGGCCATTTCAGCGGGCGGGCGCGAGCCCGGCCGGAAGAAACCCGCTGATCGCTTGCGGCGTCGGCAAGACCGGGGCAACCTCTCTCGCATGATCCAGCGCCACGCCATCGTCCAAGCGACCGCCTCCATCAGCCGGATCAGCGCGGTCGCCAGCCGGGGCTTTCTGGCTCTGGAGAACATCGCCTATATCGTGCTGGGCCTGCTGCTGGCGATTGCGGCGCTGTTGGGTGTGCTTGGCGCGGCGACCTCGCTGTGGGCGGCTGTGCAACAGATGGGCGACGCGACGGCGCTGATCGTGGCGATTGATCGGCTGTTGTTCGTTCTGATGGTGGTGGAGATCCTCCACACCGTGCGGGTATCGTTCCGCTCCGGCGCCCTGGTTTGCGAGCCGTTTCTGATCGTGGGCCTGATCGCCTCGATCCGGCGTATCCTGGTCATTACGCTGGAGTCGTCTCAGGCCAATCAGCCCGGCAAGTGGAGTCCGGAGTCCGAATCCATACTGCGCGCCACCATGCTGGAGCTAGGGGTGCTCAGCGTGCTGATCCTGGTGATGGTGATCTCGATCTACCTGCTTCGCCGACGCCGCGGAGTTGAGGAAGAGAGCGACGGCGGGGAGCATTGATCTGCGGTCGCCGCGTCGGTGTTCCGGATCAGCCGAGAGGCGAATAATGAAGTTTTGCGGGTGATTGGAAGGGGTCGAGAGCCTTCACCCCGAGCCCAGCATAGTCTTTGACATTCCGGGTCACCAGGATCAGATCTTGGGTTCTCGCGATGGCCGCTTGAGCCTTATCAAGGATGTTTTTTTCCTGGGCTCCGACCAAGAGGCCCCATTGTTTTGCGGCCAACGAATCCAGCGAAACAACGCGTCCGTCGTAAGCATCAATGACGCTTTGAAGAGCGCGCGCATAGTATCCGTCCGCGTCCATACCGTCCTTCGCCGCCCGCGCGAGGCCCTTCCACCGCTCCTGGACGGTCACGACACTGATCGCCAGAGCGTCGTCATCAACGGTTTTCAGCCACGCTGCGACGTTGGTGTGCGTGCGGGCGTTGGTAAGCTGGCTGAACACATCGGTGTCCAGCAAGTATCGGATCACTCTTTGGCGTCCATATAGGTTTCGAGGAGGCTGAGATCGACGTCGCGCATCGCCGCCTTCGCCGTCTGTCCCGGGTAAGGTCGGCCCAGCTTCGGTGTGGCTTCCGCGTAGGCCTTGGCCGCCAAGACCTGCTCCTTTGTAAGCGTCGGATAGTCCTCCATCACCTCAGCGACTGGCATCCCACCGTCCAGCAGAGCTGCGATGCGATAGGCTTCTATTTTGGTCCCGCGGATTACGGGTGGGCTCTGGGACGTGTCGATCTGCCCTTCCAGTCGGCCGAGCTCTTTAAGCCGCTTCCGGATGAACGTTAGGTGATTTCGTACATTGAGGCCGCGAAGCTCAGGCGTATTGCCCCTCAGTTTGCTGATGTCGGAGCCTTTGAGCACGTCATAGATTTCCGCCCGCGTCTTAGGCGTGAAGGCCGTCAATTCCGGCCGGGCGTGGAGGTATACGAGGTCCGACAGCAGAAAATAGCGGACCCGCGCCTTCCCCCGCTGAACATGGGTGGGCGTTACAGGAGAC
>Ga0116229_10008340_pt1 | contig 16140 bp, 13 predicted proteins | sample S1TSphgellanicum_3_FD_87313 | JGI IMG/M metagenome (GOLD analysis project Ga0116229, IMG submission 87313) | Host-associated microbial communities from peat moss isolated from Minnesota, USA - S1T2_Fc - Sphagnum magellanicum MG | ecosystem: Host-associated > Plants > Peat moss > Unclassified...
AAGATGAAGGAAAGTTGGTTTGTTCTGCCATGGGGGGGGGGGGAAAATAGGGGGGGGTGAAAAATTAATAGCCTTCGGGGGGGGGGGGGGGAACCAGATCTTGGGAGCAGATATGCATCATTTGGCAGATGCAGTAGTTCGAGGGTTTGAAGCACGAGTGAACAATCCTCCTAGAGAAGGCTTCAGTCAGCAAGCGCTTCTTGCACGTCTTGAAATCTTAAGAGGAGCACGCGATACCTTGGCTGATCCAGAATTACGGGCTGATTACAACCAGGCACTTGTAGAAGATGAAGCAGGCACTCTTGTGTTGGATGTTCCATGGACAAAGGTGAAAAATTCTATACTCTTCTCTTCTCTTTCTCCCGGAATAATTCTCATGTCCACATGCAGCAGCAAACAAGCAACCACAAGCTGTTAATACAATGCACTATTACCTGAGCTTTTTGCAGTGTAGGGTTTTGTACTGTGGAAGTTTGCAAAAGAGTACAAAGTGGAAAAAGAATAAGGATACTTCGAGTTTGTTTCATAAAGATGTTATGTTTGGGGAAAAGGCAGGTTGGGGGAGCATTATGTTTACTACATGAGGTGAGGGAAGTGGAGGTGGTGTTGCAAGCAGGACAAGCCCTATTAGGGCAGCAGCAAGACCTTCCAAAGATGTTGCATCGAGATGTGGTGCTTGCCATGGCGTTGTCATATGTAGAGCTTTCCCGAGAAGCTATGGCCGAGTCACCTCCTGCTGTTGTAAAAAGTTGTTCTCTTCTCGAATCTGCCCTGAAACTGCTCCAGGTATGTTGCTGTCTACTTTCTCCAACTCTACCCATCTATCATTGTCTGCGAGATGTGTTCTCAATTACAACTCAGAGAGCACAAATTTGAGTGCAAGCTTCTTTCCTGTAATTTTGTGGTTAAGCTCACAGGGGTGTGACACACTGTTTTGCTGATTGATTAGCGCCAGGGCTGTAGATCCAAGGGGTTTTCACAGGTGAACTGTTTGACACCATTAGAGCTACCTATATTATCCACAGGAGACTCACACCCTGTTTACATGATACAAATGCAGGAGGAAGGAGGTAAGATGCTGGCACCAGATTTGCAAGAGCAGATAGAAGGAACATTAGAAGAGTTGGGAGCTCGCTGTGTGCTGGAGCTGCTAGCACTGCCATTGGACAAGGATCACGAAACCCAGCGATCACGGGGACTTCAAGGTCTGCGCTCCATATTATGGACTGTGGATGAAGGAGGGAATGGTGCTTCACTAGGAGGCTTTACTCATGAACAATTCATGAGGGATGCCTTTGCTCTTATGACTGCATCTGAGCAGGTGTGATATTGATTTCTTCTCTTTTTCCCCTCTTCTGAATTATTGTCTGCATTCCTCATCTATATTTCTGTATGTAATGCTGAAAAAACCTACAACCTCAACAATTTGGGAGTTTTGGCTGTCTGGCACACTGTAGCAGGTAGAATCACATCTGTTGTTCATTCTCCCTCTGATGCTGATGTTCCCCCTTCTGTGTTTGAAGGTTGTCTTATTCACATCAACACCAAGCAACATCCCAGCAGAGAGTTCTGAAGTGTATGCAGCAGCACTTGCACATGTGGCTGCCGGATATGTTGAAAAGAAGCCTCATTTGATTCAAGAGGCTGATGCCCTCTTTCTTCAGCTGCAGCAAACAAATGCTGATGTCACTGACAAGGAAGCCTCCAACACTAACCTTCAGTTTCCACTTGAACGAGGAATGTGTGCCCTTCTTCTGGGTGAGGTTGATGATTGCAGGACATGGCTAGGCCTGGATGATGAGAGATCACCTTTGCGAGATCCAGCAGTAGTGAACTTCATCTACTCCCATTCAGTGGAAGGTGAAGAAGAAGACACACTTCCAGGACTGTGCAAGCTTTTGGAAGGCTGGTTGACTGATGTAGTGTTTCCAAGGTTCCGAGACACAGAGTCACTGCGAGCAACACTGGGAGACTACTACGATGATCGATCTGTGCTCAACTACTTGGAAGGTTTAGAGAAAGTTAACAATTCTCCATTGGCGGCAGCAGCAGCAATTGTACGAATTGGAGCAGGTGCTGGTGCTGCTGTGAAGGCCACCTTCAAGAGGGTATTTCCGTTGGGTAGAACTAAGGATATCCCAAGCACCACTGTAGCCCCTGATCAATCAGCTGAGCTTCCAAAAAGAGATTTTTCACGATTTGTATCTCATCAGGGAACTGATGGGGAGGCTATGGCATCTGGCATGGTGCTCCCTGGTTCAATGGATGGTTCATCAGATGCTGCATATGAAAACTGGGGTTCCAGTGGAGACAGCAATGGTGGAGTTACTGCAAATATGGAAGCTGGAAATGTGTCAAATCTGCCTGAAGAATGGCGCTTACGACCAATCCAAATTGCTGCCACTGGAGTCTTGTTTGGAGCCTTAGTTATGGCTGGCTTGCGCTACCTTCCATTGCACTCACGGGTTGCAAATGTGTTGAATGCTACTACTTCTTCGGTCTCCTCTCTAGGTCTGTTTGCCCCATTCATTCTCACAGAATTGCTGAATGAGACCAGCTTTACTTCCTCTTACTGTCTTTTCTTTGCATACTGATCTGTCATCCTCATTGGTAGTCGTTCAGAATATTTTGGACCATGAAGCCTTACAGTTTGTGAGCCAAATACTGAGTCATCATGAAGAAAGTAGTGTAATTGCACACATTGAGATAATGGATTAGATTAAGGCTTCGACAGAGAATAGGCTGAACAGTGTGATGATGGGTGTATGCAATGAATGCAATGAAGGGGTTGAGGAGAAGGAAGCAGTAGGAGTTGAGGTGTCCAAAATGGATGCCAGGTTGGCGGAACAGATTGTCCGTAATTGGCAAACAGCTAAAGCACGTGCGCTTGGCACCTCTCATTCTGTAGTGGAGTTGCCCGAGGTACACTTCTCCTCAGAGCAACTCCTCTAGCCTCCCCAAAAACCTTAAAGTCATGTTGAATTGAGTAAGGATCTGGGAGGAACTTCTGAGATACTGCAGGGTAGTGACCAACTCATCCCGTGGCTTATGTGGGTGCTGGGACAGGTACTAGAAGGAGAGATGCTCAGGAGCTGGAGGGACCGCGTCAGTGATGTAGAGCGTAATGGTTGGTACTGGGAGTACAAGCTAGTTGGACTCAACATTGATAGTGTGACTGTAAGTGATGATGGCCGAAGGGCTACAGTTGAGGCTACCCTACAAGAGGCAGCTCGTCTTGTGGATACCAAGAATTCTGAACATAATGATTCATACCGCACCACTTATACTACACGTTATGAGCTACGCTATGGTACCAATGGTTGGCGCATCACTGGTGGTGCTGTCCTCCGGACTTAAACAACGAATACCTTTGTTCTGATTGCTTTTTAGTTATACTTCAAATGCTACTTTTTTGGGTGGGCTACATTAACCCCACATTGTATGGATTGTATGCTAGTTAAGGTAGAGACAAGTGTGCAGTGTTTAGGAAAGTTGCATTGGTCAGCACAAGCTGTATACTGCAAGAGTGATATGTTGCACAAGTTGTATACTGCAGGGATGAAGAACCTTTCTACATGCTAGTCTTCCCAGAACAAGGAGGTGGACAGTTGTAAGATCAAGCAATCTATCAAAGCCATGAGAAATGGCATGGGTGTAGGCTTACACTTTTGAAGGTACACTAGCACAGACTGTTGTTGCTAGTTACCTGTGATGTATGTTGCCCTGCCCTTAACGTCTTTGTGCTTTGGATCAATCAATGCCATCTGGTAGCTCCGGTGATGCATGCTGTCCCTGATATGTAAAGTTAGTGAACTATCTGTGAAAGCATGCCAATGAAGGCTGCTGGGGATTGTTGAGTCATCAAAGATAGTCAGGAACTTGCCAGAAAGAGTGTTGTAGATGACAATCTCATCTGAGAATGTTTAAGTTCTGGAACTTCTCATTCCTGGGGTTTGTTCTTGAGTTGTTTAACAAGCTGCAGCTGGAGCTGATTCTTTGCCAATGCTCAAAAGGATACAGGTTCCACCTGAAGCAATTCAATGGGAGTAAATGTCCATGAGTTGGATGCAGCAGATCGTATTAGGTGATGCTCTCCAATTGAATTGACCTTCAGCTCAGCTGGGTCCTCTTGGAGTGCACTCCTCAGGAATATAATTCAACATGCAGGAATGCTGCCTGGTTACAATCATTTAGAGGAATAAAACAAGCTTCAACTTCTCTCTCTAGGAGAACAAATGGCAAGAACTGAGCTGGAAGAGGAACTTCAGTCCTGAGCTATCCTATTGGAAGGTCAAGGAATTTCTGCCATGGGACAGGGAAATGGACAGAGAGGTGAGTGTATACACTTAACTCTTTACAACCTGACACTTGATTTAAGATTGAAGTTTTGATTTGGTACACTCAGGAACAAGATTTCCATTGAACAAGGGTTGAGGCATGTTATACTTGCCTGTGGGATGAAATGTGAGCAACTGGAACACTATATAGGCGGTGATGGGCAAAGTTGAGAACAAGGCATTCTTTGCAGAATGATGCTTACATACCATCTAATCCAATATTGTCGGCTCACATAAACTCCTGGTGCTTCTCTTCTGCAATGAGCTCTATTTTATCCCCTGCAGTGCAGCAGGTATATCCATCTGAGACTCTGATAGTGGCCTCTTAATGCATCACTGCAACCAAGCAAGCTACTGGCACCTGTGAGCTTCTTCTTGTTTTGGATGCACTTTCACCAACCCGTGCATAAGTAGCATTGCTCAAGATGCCTGTGCTGGGTACATTATCACTTCCAATGCCTCTTTGTCACAGACAATCAATCAATTTGCCAACCGGATGGCCTCTCTGACAAACCATATCCATATCACACCAGCACCTGTAACTAAGCACATGCACAAAATGCAAAGTAGAAACATTTCCTGCCCTAACTCAGATAGAATGCAATGTGAGATATCACACTAGCAAACGGTGCAAACAAGCTTCTATACTAACCAGGGACACAAAGCATTCAGCAGATAGATACCTCGGTTATGCATAAGGGTATGTTATCAAATGTCCGGTTAATAACTGCTGATTAATGTGTTGGTTATACCCTGATTATAGGGTTTATTTTGTTTTATTTAAATTTTAAAGTTTTTGTTTATATTTTAAATTTTTTTTTCTGTATTAGTATTTAAAGATTGATAACCTAATTCAATGATAATCAGGTCATCCAAGTAGGTTATTAGATTTTGGAAAATCCAATGCCAGGTGGTTATCAATTTAACTGGTTACCAAAAAATCAATAATTGACGGGTAGGTTGTTAATAACCGCCTTGATAACCGTGAAATTATAAATTCCAAAAGTTGAAAAAGAGGTGATTTTTGAGGTTTTCTTTCAGTCGCCAGAAGTGAGAAAAAAAAAAAAAAGTTAAAGTCGCCTGATTCATATATTTGGTTTTCATTGTATAGCCAGAAATAGAGAATGATGATTTATAGATTTTTGCTTTATTTCTGGTTTATAGCCAGATTTGGTTAAATCTTCATAGTGATGATTAGCCATTTCTTCTACATCTTCCTATGGACGACCGCCACTTTGGCTAAAAACAAAAATTCCAAAAAAAAAAACACTGAAATTTCCTTCACCTGTTTGACTACATGCTGAAACCCCAAAAGAGAAATATGGCGACTAGAAAAATTTTAAAACACATAATTTGTGGCCATTTTGAAAATAAAAATAGCCAGAAAAAAGAAAGGCTGATTCCTGCTGCCGTATAACCGAACACTAGTTACCATCCCTTCGTGCGGTTACGGGAAGCACGTGATCCAGAGACTCTCGCAACAAACCCTAAAATCTCCTCTTGTTGCACTTGAGCGCGAGCGCGCCGCAGCACAAGAATCACTCTTCTCTCTTCTCTCGTATTCTTTGTCTCTCTTCTTTCTTCTTCTGTTGTTCCATTCCTTTCTCTAGCACTTGCGTGCGATCAAACGCTCCGTCGCTGGAATGTTGTTGGTATCAGTTGCGGTGTGCTCTGTTTCTCTGCAGACGGCTACAAAAGTTTTGGTCATAGGTAGGAGGAGGTTCCCGTACCCCGTGACAAACCGCCGAGTTGTATGAAGCAGATCGCGGTTGCGGAAGCGGAGTCGAGCAAGCAGGAAGGAGGACGGTAGTGTGAGAAAGGCTTGTAGCAACTGATCTTGTGGAGTTTTCCTTTTGTTTTGGTTTTGGTTTGATCCGCAGCAGCGGCAGCAGCAACAAACAACCATGACAGGCAAAGCGAAGCCCAAGAAACACACGGCCAAAGAGATTGCGATGAAGATCGATTTGGCGACTACGAATCGTGGCGGCGGCAAAGAAGGGTTAGCGGATCGTAAGGGGGTTGACAAAGGCGGACATGCGAAACTCGCATGTCCGATTTGCAAGGCCACGGCGCCGGACAGCAAGAGCATGCGCATCCATCACGACGCTCGTCACCCGAAGCTGCCTTACGAGGAGGAGAAGCTCATCAACCTGCACGCATCCACCGCTGCCGAGGAACCAAAGCCCAAGCCTGGGGTTCGAGGCAGCTTGAAGAAACCGTAATAGAGACAGGGACAAAGCTCTACAGGCGATGGCCACGGCGGCATCATCATCATCATCATCGCCTCCAAAATTCCTCCTCAAGGTGTGAAACTTTTGTTTGAGAAAGAATAGAAGAATAGAGCATCACTGGACTTTTCCTTATCCGAGAGCAAGCACTAGACTCTTCCGTCAAGCATCTTGCACTTGCAACAAGGGTTTTGTTTGTTTACTTTTGGCAGTGAGTCTCTCTGGATCACATGGGTGTGTTGCACTTCCTTCATAAAGAAACCAGTAGAAGAAGAGTAATCTTCTGCAGCAGCAGGAGCTGCTGCTTATCTGTGCTTTGTTTTGTTGCACAACGCGGATTCTTGTACGGTTTCTGTTCTGGTCTCATGTGCCATCATGATGATTCCAGGAGCAACAAGCACTGTTGCCAGCTATGTGCAAATCCCCCCCCCTTCCCCCTTCCCCTTCTCTCTCTATGCTGCACAGTGTTGAGCTTTGACTGATGCACAGAATTCCTTGCAAAGAATTCGTTTGCCACAATTGTACTGAGAATCCTCTGGAATTCTAGCAGAGAATTCTCTGCAATTGTACCAAGAATTCTCAGATATTCTACCTTTCAAAAGCTGGAGGCTGTGCACTATTTTGCTGTGACAGCCTTCTTCCTTCAGTTGGATATCGATGGTGGATCTTATTTTTTCCTGGACTGCAGTCTTCTGCAATGATTGAGCCAACAATTGTAAGGTATTATGAAAAGTTGGAATCTCATTTCCATACCTCTGGCAGTGAGATGTCGAGCTGAAGAAGAACGAGAAGAAGAAGCAGAAAAATACGTAATGCAGGAGGGTTTGAAGAAGGTCTGTGAAACCAATTCAGTGTGAAAATTTAGCATCGGTCTTTGATCCTTCAGTGTTGGAATAGGATTTGTGCATAACCGAATCTCTTGATTTTTGCATCTGCTGAGGTCTTCTGAGGCTCTGCATTGTTGAGTAATGGGATACTGAGTTATGCTGCATGAAGCTGTTTTATGTATTTGATGACACTACAGTGATTGTGATGATGACAGTGTTTTCACAATGCCATTGCATTAGTGATTTCTTTCTGCTGCAATAAAGAGGAACTGGCCAATGATAGGCAAAGTGCATGTAAGATTTTTCTCTTCAGGCTGAAGTGGTTCCTTTGTGGTCACTACAAACTATGCCATGTATTTGCAAAATAGAATAGCGTATCCTGCACAAATTTTGCTTAAGTTTCAACAGGACCAAGGGTGAAGTGACTGTATCAGCTTTGATACACAGGTCCCAGGATTGTAAGTTTGAACTGGATGATGCAGAACAATGCAGTGTGGCAAGCTGCAATCTCTTCATGCACATGGCTACTGGCTGTGATCCTGGGAGAGAAATATGTACCCATAAGAACAATGTATGAGTGTTTGGCATGTATATGCAGTTTTAATCAATGGAGTTGTTCAGTGTTCAAAGACAGACCATTCCAAATGGATACTATTCCATGTGTTGAAATGTCTATCAGTATATGACAAAGGCAATGTTGCAGCTTCTGAACAAAATGGATTTGAGGGGATGGTCCACTGTGAATGGGCTGTGGCAGATAGGGAGACACCCAATGTTGGCCAAGGGAGGGAGGCTCATTATTGGTATTGATCTAGAGGTATATCTCCACAATCTATACGTTTTGTTGTTGTAAATTTTGCTTACCATGTTGTTGGATTTAGCAAGGCCAATGCAATGGCTCAGAATAAGTACCACAATAATCTTCTTCCTATGCCTGGTGTCACTTTGAGTGTTCTCCACTGCAGTCCAGAGTACCCTCATCAGTCGTAGCATCATGAGGAAACACATTTCTGCATGAGCAGGTCAAGAGGATATGATCAAAGTCTAACCTGGCTGGCAAGGTGTACAAAGTGGCTATAGCTTGAATTGAATCTTTTCCTGAGGTTATACACACCACAACTATATTTTGTTCTTTGCTAAGGTTGCTGTGGCATGTGACTGCAATCCTGCCAACCGGCTTTGTAGGAAGGATGCTTTGGTTTTGGGAGAGTAAGCAGAAAGCGCAGTAGTTCTAATGTTTGGTTGAATGGAATACTGCATCCAGATAATCTTAAGTGGGGAGATGACTGATGAGCAAGCCATATCCCTCTTACAGAAGGACTATTACTAATGGTGCATAGCTGCAACTAAAGAATCCAGAAGTAGCCAACTCCATAATCTATGACTCTTTTGCCACAAAACCTCCAAATTTCTTGTCCATCAGCCAAATCACTATGTAGCAGGTGACAGTGAGAATTGCTCTTATGGAGCGAGCTGTCTAGAATGGAATGAGATTTTGGTAGCACTTGGTGTCCTGTGACACTTTGGTTGCCCTTGCATTTCATGTACTTTGCACAGTGAAAGGAGTTGCTTGTTGCTTCCCTCTCCCCCCTTGGGTTCTCTTTTTCTAGGCAACTTTTATGATTGGCGGCATTACAAGGAATTAAGTCACTGCATGCCAGTTCCTGATCAACCAGACTAGTCTTGTGGCAAGGGGGCCAAACAGCCTACATGCACAGGAAAATGTCCTCTCAGCTGCAAAAAGTTTCTCTAACAGCTGGGCTTCTGCACTGCTCAGAGGCAAAAGTGTAGAATGGCTTTGCATATCTGCTTAGTTCACTATGCCTGCTCCACTCTGTCAAGAACTGAACAACTTGGTTGGAGGGCAATAAACAAGCCATTGGAGGAAGAGAAAGTAGATGCCTGGTGGGTGAAGAAGGAACAAGAGCAACCTTGTGCATTAGCCTTCTTGTTCAGCCTCCACATTGGTTACTGGCCAGCCAGCTTTGTGGCTAGGTTCAGCTAACTGGTGTACATATGTGCCCCCTTAGAGTGAAAAAACATCCACTAATTCACCAACTGGTCTTCCAATGTGGCACAACTGCCAAGTGTGAACCAGCACCCACAAACACACCTTGAAGGATAGATGGATGACATGTGGACAGATGATTCCTTCTCATTATATTCCTATCTGCAAGCTAATCACAATGGTTAGCTATGTGCCAACCATCCACATGTAATGTATCTAGGATCTATCTAGCTACCAGTTCCACCAGATTAACATTGTGAATAAGTGGAGTGGATTTAGCTAGCCTATTCGGGAGCCTTCATAATAGAGCCTGATCAAAAGAATCCTATGATCAGCAGCTGGCCATGGAAGAAGGAAATACCAAACAAACCAAAGTTTCCAATCAATAAGAAAAGATAGAGTAAAAAGCAAATCCCCCATTTAAACCTAAGTAGCAGAAGAAATGGGGGCACACACATATCTGCCCACTACTTTGTTGTGAACTGAATGCTATCTGATCTTGAGATACATCTAAGTTTAACTTAAAGCCCCCCTGGAGAGCTGCTGGGGTTATAAATCATTGCTATTTCTTTGTCCATTAATGCTAAGGTTTTTTTGTCCACTCTTCAGAGCTGGATAAAAAATCTGCTCAATATAATAAACCCAGTGTCTTAATGAGCATTGATGAGCTTACAGTAAAAGCCCCCTTTAACAACTCTGTTGCCAAAAGTGTGAGTCTCTGAAGTGTTGGGAAATTATTATTATTATTATTATAATGTTTTATTTTAGCAAATGAACTTGATGAATGCAGTGAGAGAACTAATAAGAGTAAACCTGTAGTTCAATATTGAACTGGATTTTTTTTTTGTGTTTGTTATCAAAGCTGAACTTTAAAAATTGCAAGACTTTGCAGAGCAAAAGAAAAGGATGGAGAAAGTTGTTCTGCCATTTTGGTTAATTAGAGCAGATCTTTTGGGCTTTTTCATTATTATTATGATATCTATTTCCCCAAACTTGCTTTTTGTCTTCACAAAGGGCTTTAGAGCATGTAAAAGGTAGATAGACTGCACAGCAAGTATCCAATGTTTGATCTGCATATTATGATTGATCAAAGCTACAGAACGAAGATTGAATTGTGTTGTGGATGGGTTTAGGGTTTCCACAATTCAATCTTCATTTTTAGCTTTGATTGATCATGTATGCAGATACGGGACCCTATGTGGATGATGAGCACCCGATTGTAAGAAACTGGGTATAGAAGCCATTTGTGAACTCTAGACAATAAATAAATACCCAAATTGTAAAGGAATTGGGTGTGTATAAATCTGTTGCATACATGAAACAGAAGTGCAAATCCCTGCACATGTGCACACACACACACACACACACACACATATCTTCTTGCCTTATCTTGCTCCATTTTGTGAGCTCAAGAGGTGCTCTCCATGGATGTACGGTGCCTTCACACCGACCACTGGCCATTGGCCACCTCTTGATCTACACACATCCATCATTGCCATTGCCTTGTTGTCTCCAAATGTTTTACTTTATGATTCACTTTGTGCTTTACACTAGGTTAACTCCCATTGGTGGCGGCATTCCTGAAATGCAAGCCTACACCTCGTTTAGTTTAGCACCCTTCATTTTGGGAAGGAATGTGCCCACCACGACGCTAGGGCTAGGGCATTACGATAGATGACCGAATGTAAATGGCAAGTGGAGAACAAACACAAGTGATGTAGTGACATGATATAGCTACGAAGAGGAAACCATTCCGTGAAAAATCTCCTCTTAATGCACAAGCCTCCTTCATGGAGAGAGATCTATCTCTCCCCTTATATAAACCCAGATTCTCACAAATTATACCAAACTTGCCAGTCAGAGTCACCAAGGATGAAGAATGCCACAAAGAAATCTTGAAATTTTTTAAAGAAAAAAGATTGAAGATCCCATGGTGGACCATGGTGGTGGTGGTGGTGGTGGACCCCTTTTTTCCTTGTTGGATATTGGATAGATGGTTGTTGATACACCACCTCTTATTGCTGACAACAAAATCTTGACTTTATTATTGAAAAAAAACAAAGTGTGTGTTCTTCTTCATCATGGCCACCCTAAACCCTACTACTAGCATGGCCACACACCAAGTTTGTTTTTAGTTCACCCAGCCCCACTTTTTTTTGTGAGTGCAAGCCTCATAAAAACAACCACCCAAAATCAAAAAATTGAAACCCAATCAATGCTGGTGGTGTGGTGACTTATTTCCTCTCAAGTCATCACAAAAATCAAAGGAAGGATTGGTTGCTAAACCAAAAAAATTGAGCATCGAGCATGCTAAGGCAAAAAGGAGACCCAAAGGCAAGGTGACTTTAGGGATAACTCTTGTTATATGAGCCCTCCCCACCCCCCCCTTCCACCCCTTTTTGCTATTGTGATGAAGAAATGAGTATAGTATATTGACTAGGTCTTTAGGTATGTAGATAGGGAATGTAAGGGGGTATTATGTAGGTAGGAAAGTAGATAAGGCACTTGGTGGCTATGATAGTAAGTAGAGATTCATGTGGATGGATGGATGGGTTTAGTACATTGCTATACACCATGGTTAGTTATGGATGAGGAATTACAATGAAAAAGTGTTTCATATCCCACACATCATCATCCATCCTGCACCATCATCCATCTCATGTAGTGCGCCCATAGGTCGTTGGTGCACTTGTTCACTCTCGCCTTTTACCCAACACAAATCCTCCAAGACTCAACTCAACAAGTCTACAAAACCAAGGGTCGGGACCAATGGGCCCGACCAAACAACAAAACTAGCAACAAAACTAGTTGTCTGCTATTATCACAAAGTACACTTTCTTTCTTAACAAATTCCTGGCTGTTGTTGCTTCTATGCACAAATTATTCCTTCTTCTTCTTCTCCTTCTAGAGTCATAAGTACACAAGTCCCTTTTTTTTTTTCCTTTTTTTAATTATTTTTTAAAGGGTTTTTTAGGGTCCTTTTTCTTTTTTTTCTTTTTTTCTCCTAAAATTTTTACAAAGTACAAATCCATATTTTCTATGAATTTATAAGAATTAAAATTGGTATTGAAGTGAAAATCTTTTTTTTTAAACTCTACTCTATTTTTAACGAGTATTATATTAAATTGTGAAGTAAAAATTCATTTTACTTTAAAATAATTTAAAAGAATTTGAATGGAATTTTTTTTTTGGTGAACTACAATCCATTAATTAGAATGTTATTTATTGTAATAATAATTTTTTTAATAATGTAAACAAAAATCATTTTTCAAGTTTTTTGAAGGTGAAAAAAAAAACTTTTTAAAGGTAAAAATCCCATTTCAAAATTGTTTATGTAGCCAAAAAATAATAAAGGAAATGTAATATATCTACAAAGAAATTTAGGGAAAATGTTTTCCATTCTGGTTTTGCTTTTTTTTTAATATAAAAGTTGTAAGAAAAGAAAATTTACCAGCTATAAAGTTTTTTTTTATTTTAACCAAGGACAAAAAAAACGTACCAAGTCCTGTTTTTCAGATTTAGGGTTTCGCTGGAGAGCGAAGAGGAGGAGGAGAAGGAGGAGGCGGAGGAGACGGGTAAAAAGTAAAAAAGTACGTGGGAACTTTTTACAAATGGATTTTTAATCAAAAAAAGCATTGCAGATTTTGGAGCCGAATCTGGACGGCGTAGATGCGATTGTCTTCTGGATAAGCCAACTTGAACCGTTGAATCGACGAGATGAAGATCTCTCTCTCTCTCGCACAAGATCTGCTTTGTGTTTCTGGTAGCGTTTGCTGCTGCTGCTTCTTCTTCTTCGCCCTTCCACCACAGCTTTTCTCGTCGTCGTCTTGTGTCGCGAACGCTTTGGAAATTTGTGCAAAATAGCCTAGATTTATTAGTTCTATTGTTATTCCCTCTATTTCTGGTCTGGTGAATTGCTGGTTTTTTTTCCCCTTTTTTTTCCCCTTTTTTTTCCCCTTTTTTTCTTATTTTTTTGGTTGTGTTTTGTGTTGTGTGTTTTTTGGTGCTCTGGTTTTGTTGTTGCAACATGATCTGCATCGTAGGTGCTAGTGGTGGGATGTTTTGCGAGTACTGCTGCAGTGATGATACTAATACTACTACTACTACTAATAATACGCGCATTTTTTGTAATAAGCAGCAGCATTTGTCGTTTGTTACCGGAACTAGTGTTGTTATTGTTGTTGCGTGTTTGCGGATGGACGATGATGATCTTTGCTGCTGCGGCTCCTCGTCTTTCTCTTTGCTTCGTTTAACGTCCAGCAGTCATATGGTGGATACGTTATAGCTATGCTTTCTCGGAGTACACAATCCGATTGACAAAGGACATTTCAGTGAGCTTCGTCTGCAGCAGCAGAAGGAGGAAGAAGTGCTTCGTCGTTTTCGTCGTCTTCTTCTTCTTCATAGATGATGATTGTGTGATCTCTTGTAGTTTGTTATGTTCCGATCTGCTGCTGGAAGATGCTATACTTGATGTCCGATCAGACAAGAGCGTAGTTCTGGGAGTGAAATCGTTTGTTATCTTCCTTCTGATGCGCTTCTTGCTCCTGACAGTGTCTTTTTCCGTGTCGCGATCGCGGCTATGGCTGCCTTCCGCTGCACGTGCAGTCAGAGATCGAGCAGCTGGTGCGTCTTTGAAAGCTCTGCAACAATATGGATAGATAGAAGAAGAGTTTCGCTGTTCTGATCTGGAGATTGATTGTTAGTCTATTTCTAGACCCTCATGTGTACGGTCAGGCGAGAAGATCAGAGTACTGGCATTGGTGTATTCAGCGATCTGTTTCCCTGGATTGCAGACCAGCTCGTGTAGATCAAGAAGAAGCAGGGAGCACGAGAGCTAGTGGTGTGACCTTCAAAAGAGGAGGCTGTCCATGTGTCGGTATTTATCTTTTGTCTGCAAAGAAAAGAGAGAGTTCTCAGAAGCTTAATATAGGTAACAAGAAACAAGATCGTTGTTTAGCATGCTAGAGAGTCACAGCTCCTATGGCAGCCAGCTTTCGGCTTGCCAGTCCTGGCTGCCTGACTTTTTGACGTCAACAACAAATCCAGTTTCTGCTACAGCCGCGGCACAAGCTGGAAAGGTCCAGGCCGCACGAGCTGTGCAGGCCGGTGGTCAGCCATGCTTACAAGCTGCTGAATGCAGTGACGAAGTGCGGATCTGTGCACACTGTGGAACATCCAAAACGCCACTATGGAGGAATGGACCACAAGGCCCTAAGGTATATATTTTCTCTATACTTCTTACACAGCACTTTATCTGCATGCAGCTAACTATACAAACCTTTGTGTCATGTGATCAGGTCATGCTGAACCAGCTTCTAAAACTGTCTCATGGGTATGGTGCAGTCTCTTTGTAATGCCTGTGGCATTCGTCACAAAAAAGCTGGAAGAAGGTCAGCTGCTACTTCTACTAGCTCAGAACTCCAGCAGGGTTGCCACTCTGTTGTTACAGCAGGTGCTGTGAAAGGGGGAAGTAAACGCAAGCTGGAAGAAGAGATAGAACAGCAGTACTGGATTTATCAGCGTGATTCACAGGCCCTGAAACACAGAGGAGGGGAGGCTTTTGCAGTGCAACCAGCAGACAGTCTGCAGCTTAGTGGCACTAGCTGCAATATGAACTGGCAACGAAGCAGCTTGTTACCATCTCGACATCAGTGCTTTGTACACCATGATAATTCTTGCCATCCGTCCCTTCCTTCAATCCAGGAAGAGGACATGCTGCAGATGAAGAATGCCTTCACATCTGATGAAGAGGAGGGTGCTATATTGCTGATGGCACTTTCTATGGCATGGTCTATGCCTGACTACCTCTGAATATTGTCTGAAATGTTAGCTGCCAGTCTCTCATCAATGCAGTGGCACCACTAAGTTTGGGTGTACTTGGCACTGTACATAGTTAGGGCACGTATGCAAGTCATGAAGATGGATGGGTCATGTACAAATCTTGTACATGGCCACTCATGTATTTCTAAGATGCATGTGTGTGGCAGCTTGGCTTCTCTCAGTGCCAAGACTGGAACCATGTGCTGAAGTGTGCACTTTGTTCATATCACCAAGAAGGTCCAGACCTGGACAGTTGTCTACTATGCACACAGGGCCATCCAAGGTCATGTGGTACTCCAAGATGGTCAGAGTTGTCTATGTCCACGTGCAGGTCCGAGGACAAAAATATCAGACAAGATCCAGAACCTGAAGATTTTTTTGTGTCTGAGGGGGCCTCAAGTAGTGTCTTCCCCTCTGCTGGACCATTTTCTGGGAACTTCTTCTTAAGGTGTATGGAATGTTTGGGAGGGCAAGTGTGAATTGTCCTGAAGAGCATGGCATGGGGAGACCAAATAAAGCTTTGATTTGCTCACATGATATCTCCTGATACTAGTCCTGGCATCACTGCTGCTGATCAGGCACTTGATTGCATATATGTTTGTTTTCCTGTCAAGAAGTTTGGGAACTGTTGTGATCTTGTGGATAGGTATATAATCTGTCTCATGCATAACTGTCTTCCATTTCTTTTTACGGTTTCTATTGGCATTTCTCCAGATCTTCATAAGTCAGTACAAGGAATGCAAACATGCAAATTTAAGGTGGTTTCCACTTACCACTTCATTGTGTGAGAAGCTGTAGCCCAACAGGAAAATACAATGAGAGGGGGGGGGGGGGGGAGGAGGCTTTGGAAGAAAATCCCACGGGAAGCAAAAAAATTTTGGGGCAACAAAAGGGGAATCTTTCTTTTTTAAATTTTTAAC
>Ga0116229_10008343_pt1 | contig 16133 bp, 9 predicted proteins | sample S1TSphgellanicum_3_FD_87313 | JGI IMG/M metagenome (GOLD analysis project Ga0116229, IMG submission 87313) | Host-associated microbial communities from peat moss isolated from Minnesota, USA - S1T2_Fc - Sphagnum magellanicum MG | ecosystem: Host-associated > Plants > Peat moss > Unclassified...
CGAAGCGGATGCGCTCGCCGGCTATCTGACTTTTGCCAGCTCCGTCGGCCGCCGGCTGGCGGAAATGCACGCGGTTCTTGCAAGCGATACGGAGCTTGAAGATTTTGCACCGGAGACGGCGGACGCGGCCGTGCTCGAAAGCTGGGCGGTAGGTGCTGCCGAGCAGATTGCACTTGCTGTGCAGGCGATAGGCCGCGTGCGCGATTGGCCGGACGAGGCGGCCCGTGGCATGGCGCGAAATTTCGTGGCGCACGCAGAGGATTTGCAGGCGGCCGCGCACCGCCTGGCCGCATCCGCCAACGGCCAGGCGCTGCAAACGCGCGTGCATGGCGATTTTCACCTCGGCCAAATTCTGGTGACACCAGGCGACGCCACCATCATCGATTTCGAAGGCGAGCCGGCCAAAACCATGGCGCAGCGGCGCGCCAAATCCTCGCCATTGCGCGATGTGGCCGGCCTGCTGCGTTCTTTCGATTATGCGGCTGCCACCGCCGCCGCCGGCCGCGTGCCGGGATCGGAACAGGCAAGCGGGCGCCGCGCGCAATTCGCCGAAAAATTCCGCATCAGCGCCGGCCGCGCGTTTCTCGACTCCTACCGCGGCATCCTGCATGCTTCTGCAAACCCTTGGGTGTCGTCGCAGGCCGAGCCGGCGCTGCTGGATTTGTTCCTGCTTGAGAAAGCAGCTTACGAAATTCGCTATGAGGCGGCGAACCGGCCGGCGTGGATCGGTATTCCGCTGGCCGGCATTGCGCGCATCGCTTCACGCCTGCTGACACAGGATGAGCCGCATGTCTGACACCACGCCCGACGCCGGCTCTATCGAAGCGCTCGTGCACGGCCGCCATGGCGACCCTTTCGCGCTGCTCGGGCCCCATATTATCGACGGCACGCGCGTGGTGCGCGCCTTTCTGCCGGGCGCCGAAAGCGTGGAAGTGATTGAACGGGCCAACGGACTTTCGCTCGGCTCCCTTCAGCGCGTGCACGCAGAGGGGTTTTGGAGCGGCGCCGCAACCGGCACCGGGCCGTATAGGTTACGCGTTACGAAGAGCGGCCGGGTGCAGGATATCGACGACCCTTACAGTTTTCCGCCGGTGCTGGGCGAGATGGATGTGTATCTGCTCGCAGAAGGCAGGCATTTGGACTTTTCCGCAGCCCTGGGCTCTCATGTTGTCGAGATCGATGGTGTGAGCGGGGTGCGTTTTGCGGTCTGGGCGCCGAATGCGCGTCGCGTGTCCGTGGTCGGGAATTTTAATGACTGGGACGGCCGCCGTCACCCGATGCGCATGCGCCATGGGCCTGGTGTGTGGGAGCTTTTCATCCCCGGCGTTCAGCCCGGTGCCGTATATAAATACGAAATCGTCAGCCCTTACGGCGACACGCTACCGCTCAAGGCCGACCCTGTCGCGCAACAGACGGAGCGCCCGCCGGCAACCGGCTCCGTTGTGCCGAAAGTTTTCGAGCACGCCTGGACCGATAGCGAATGGCTCGCAACCCGCGGCCAGCATCAAGGTCCGCGTGCGCCGATGAGCATTTATGAGCTTCACGCCATGTCCTGGCTGCCGGACTCGGAGGCGCAAAATTTCACCTGGGATGATCTGGCGGAAAAGCTCGTGCCCTATGTGCAGCGCACAGGTTTCACGCACATCGAACTCATGCCGGTGATGGAGCATCCGTTCGGGGGATCCTGGGGCTATCAGCCACTCGCGCAGTTCGCGCCGACCGCACGGCTCGGTGAACCCGAGGGATTTGCCCGCTTCGTTGATCGCTGCCACGCGGCGGGCATTGGCGTTCTGCTCGATTGGGTGCCGGCGCATTTTCCCACTGACGCACACGGGCTGGCCCGCTTCGACGGCACCGCGCTGTATGAGCATCAGGACCCGCGCGAGGGATTTCACCGTGATTGGAACACATTTATCTATAATCACGGCCGCAATGAGGTGCGCACTTTCCTGATCGGCAGCGCACTTTATTGGCTGGAGCATTTTCACGCTGACGGGCTGCGCGTGGATGCCGTCGCCTCCATGCTCTACCGCGACTATAGCCGCCCCGCCGGCGAGTGGGTGCCTAATCGATATGGCGGCCGTGAAAATCTGGAGGCGATTTCGTTTTTCCAGGAACTGTCGAAAGCCATCGCTATTCGTGTGCCAGGCGCCGTGCTGATTGCCGAAGAATCGACGGCGTTTCCGGGCGTCTCGCGGCCTGCCGACGAAGGCGGCCTGGGGTTCGACTATAAATGGAACATGGGCTGGATGCACGATACGCTGCATTACATGGCCGAACAGCCGATCTATCGCCGCTGGCACCATGGCGAAATCACGTTTGGCCTCATCTATGCGTTCTCCGAAAAATTCGTCTTGCCGCTGTCACACGACGAAGTCGTTTATGGCAAAGGCTCGCTGATACGCAAAATGACGGGCGATAATTGGCAACGCTTTGCCAGTTTGCGCGCTTATTATGCCTTCATGTGGACGCATCCAGGTAAGAAGCTGATGTTTATGGGCTGCGAATTCGCCCAGGAGCGCGAATGGAATCATGATGCTGGGCTAGACTGGTTCTCGCTCGACGATCCGCTAAGGCGTGGCGTACAAACTCTGCTCGGCGACCTCAACCGCACTTACCGCGGCAATCCGGCGCTCTATGTTAAAGATGCCGACAGCAGCGGCTTCCGATGGGTGGTCATGGATGACGCAGATCAAAGTGTCTATGCATTCCTGCGCCTGGGTGAAGACAGCGACAAACCCGTTCTGGTGGTATGCAATTTCACGCCGGTACCGCGGCATGATTACCGCATCGGCGCGCCTCAGGCCGGCGACTGGGAGGAGATCCTCAACACCGATGCCGCGGTCTATGGCGGTTCGAACCTGGGTAACGAAGGCATGACACGCGCCGATGGCGGGCCGCAGCATGGGCAGCCGTGCTCGCTATCGCTGACCCTGCCGCCGTTGGCCACCATTATCCTGCGTGCGGCATGAGCGGTGCGAATCACTTTATGCATCGCTTACCATTCGGTGCGACACTGCGCGGCGATGGAACCGCACTCTTTCGCCTATGGGCACCTTCCGTGACCTCCGTTACGCTGGAACTGGATGGGGCGCCACCCCAACCCATGCAAGGCAAAGCCGGCGGCTGGTTTGAGACTGTCGCCGCAGCCCATGCTGGTGGACGCTATCATTTTCGCCTGCCCGACGGTTTGGCTGTGCCCGATCCCGCGTCCCGTGCACAGGCGGATGATGTGCATGGCGACAGTGTGATCGTTGATCCTCTCGCCTATAGCTGGCGACATCCGGAATGGGAAAACCGGCCGTGGCATGAGGCGGTGGTGTATGAATTGCACCCCGGCGCCATGGGCGGCTTTGCCGGCATTCGCGAGCAACTGCCGGCATTGCGCGACCTCGGCGTTACCGCCATCGAACTCATGCCTGTCGCGGATTTTCCCGGCCCGCATAATTGGGGCTACGACGGCGTTCTCCCCTTCGCGCCCGACCGCGCCTATGGCACGCCGGACGAACTCAAGGGGCTCGTCGATACGGCGCACGGGCTTGGCCTTATGGTTTTGCTCGACGTGGTCTATAACCATTTCGGACCGGACGGCGCCTATTTGCACGCCTACGCAAGCGAATTTTTTGATGCCGACGTGCATACGCCCTGGGGTGCGGCCATCGATTTCAAACGGCCGGAGGTGCAGTCGTTTTTTATCAATAACGCGCTGATGTGGCTTCAGGAATATCGTTTCGACGGCTTGCGTTTCGACGCGGTGCACGCTATTTCGCCGCCCGACTTCCTGCCCCAGCTTGCTGCGCAAATTCGTGCCGGGGTGGACCGGCCGGTGCATTTGATCCTGGAGCACGAGGGCAATAAATCCTCGCTGCTGCGCGCGGACGCTGACGCGCCGGGTTTCGATGCGCAATGGGCGGATGACTGGCACCATTGCCTGCATGTTCTGCTGACTGGCGAAAGCGAAGGCTATTACGAGAGTTTTCAAGCCCCCGCCAAACAATTGGCGCGCGCCTTGGCTGAGGGTTTTGTCTATCAGGGCGAGATATCGCCGCATCACGGCACAGCGCGGGGCGAGCCATCGGCGTGTCTGCCGCCGACCGCTTTCGTGATCTGCCTGCAAAATCATGACCAGATCGGCAACCGCGCCATGGGTGAGCGGCTGACCACGCTCGCCGACCCGCGCGCCCTGCGTGCGGCGACGGCGCTTATGCTGCTCAGCCCGTTCATTCCCATGTTGTTCATGGGCGAGGAGTTTGGCGCCACAACAGCATTTTTGTTTTTCACAAGCCATGACGAGGAACTCGCAGAACTCGTGCGGGAGGGAAGGCGGCGCGAATTTCAGCATTTCGCGGCGTTCAAGGATGAGGCGAAGCGGGCGCAAATCCCCGATCCTAATGCGCCATCTACATTTGAGGCGTCCATCCCCAAGCCGGGCGAGGATATGACGAGCCTGGATTTCACCAAACAGTTGCTGGCGTTGCGTCGCGAGCACATCGTGCCAGGCATACCGGGCTGCCGAAGCCTTGGGGCACATGCGCTTTCGGACCACGCGGTAGCGGCCGCCTGGCAATTGGGGAATGGCAGAATTCTCACCATCGCCAGCAATTTCGGCCGTGATGATATCGACTGGACCGGGCCGGCCGGCAGCACGCTGTTTGCCACCTCTGCCGGACGCCCTGGTATTCTGCCCGGCCTCTCCACGCTCGCGTTTCTGGAAGATGCCACGTGAGCGATGAGGCGTTGATCCGGCTGGCCGCGGCCGCCGGCGTTGCTCCTACCTGGACCGATGTTTTCGGCCAGCAGCATGCGGTGGCGCCGCCGAGCCTGCGTGCGGTTCTCGCGGCACTCGATTTGCCCGCTGCCAACGAGAGCGATATCGAGGAGAGTTTGCAGCGGCTGAAAGGCGGCGCCACATCTTTGCCGCCGCTCGTCACCGCCTCGGCCGGCGCGCCGGTGACGCTCCCTGCATTACCTGCGCAATATAAACTGACTTTGGAAGACGGCAGGATTTTCGAAGGCACGGCCGAAGATCATGGCGCAGGCACGGTGATTCCCGCCATTCTCGAACCCGGTTATCACCAGCTCATCCTGGGCGAGCGTGAAACACTGGTGGCCGTAGCACCATCACGCGGCTTTACCGTCAGTGATGCTGTGCCGGGCGGACGCACCTGGGGAATTGCAGTGCAACTTTATGCGTTGCGACGTAAAGGTGACGGCGGGATTGGCGATTTCACGGGCCTCGCCGAATTTGCCCGCGCTGCCGGAAGGCACGGCGCGGCGGCCGTTGCCATCAGCCCTGTGCATGCGCAATTCAGCGCCGATCCTGACAGGTTCAGCCCCTATTCGCCATCCAGCCGCACAGCACTCAATGTTTTGCATGTCGCCGTTGACGATGGCCCACCCGATATAACGTGGGAGGCGCGTGCACAAAATTTTGAGGCCGAACCTTTGGTCGATTGGCCAGGCGCAGGCCGTACGCGGCTGGCGCGTATGCGCAGCATGTTTGACACCGCGCGTAAAAATCCCGCAGAGCAGGCGGCGCTGCGCGCGTTCATCGCAAAAAGCGGCGACGTTTTGCGTATGCACGCCATCTTCGAAGCCCTGCACGCGCATTTTTTTATCCAAAACCCTGCACTCTGGCATTGGCAGAACTGGCCAGCAGAGATGCAGGATCCGCACAGCCCCGCCGTGCAGGAGTTCGCGCGCGAGCACGCGGACGATATCGAGTATCACGCCTATATGCAGATGCTCGCCGATCGCGGCCTGGCATACGCGCACGCCGAAGCGCGCGCGGCCGGCATGGCGATCGGGCTGGTAACGGATTTGGCTGTCGGCACTGATTCCGGCGGCAGCCATTGCTGGAGCCGTCAGGCGGAAACGCTGCTGGGCCTTACCGTCGGCGCGCCGCCCGATCTGTTGCAACGCCAAGGCCAGAACTGGGGTCTTGCTGCATTTTCCCCGCGCGGTCTGCGCGACGCGGGATTTGGCGCCTATCTTGAAATGCTGCGCTCCGCACTTGCACATGCCGGCGGCATGCGCATTGACCACGCCATGGGCCTGAACCGGCTGTGGGTAATTCCGCAAGGCGCATCCGGCGCCGATGGTGCGTATCTCTCCATGCCGGAACAGGATCTGATGCGTCTGGTGATGCTGGAATCGCACCGGCATAGCGCCATCGTTCTTGCCGAGGATTTGGGTACGGTGCCCGAGGGTTTTTCCGGCAGGCTGGATGCCGCAGGCATGGACGGCATGCGCGTGCTCTGGTTCGAGCGTGATCAGAACAAGCATTTCGTCAATCCCGCCTGGTGGACGCCGCATGCGTCGGCGATGACGAGCACGCATGATCTGCCCACCGTCGCCGGCTGGTGGTGCGGGCGCGATATCGACTGGCGCGAAAAACTTGGCCATGCGGCGGCCGGCGAGCGCGAGGAACGTGACGCCGACAAGGCTCTGCTGTGGGAGGCGTTTGTCGCCAGCGGCGCGGCGCAAGGTGAGGCGCCGGCCGCCGATGATTGCGCCGGTGTCGCGGATGCCGCCTGCGCCCATGTCGGCGGCAGCGCCTGCGAACTTGTCATGCTGCCGCTGGAGGATGCGCTCGCTGCCGTCGAGCAACCGAATTTACCCGGAACACTCGATGAACATCCGAACTGGCGCCGCCGTACCGCGTTCGACTCAGCAACGCTTCTCGATGACGCGCGTATTAGCGCACGTCTGGCGTTGCTGGATCGAACCCGGAAGAGACAATGACGCAGCGTAAAATTCTCACCGCCACCGCCCGCCTGCAATTCCACAAGGATTTTGATATCGACCACGGCACCGCACTGGTGCCGTATTTTGCCGACCTCGGCATCAGCCATATGTATGCATCGCCTTTGCTCAAAGCCAGGGCGGGATCGATGCATGGCTATGACATCGTTGATCACAATCTGATCAATCGTGAACTCGGCGGCGAGGATGCGCTGCGCCGGCTTGTGGCCGCATTGCGCGCGCACGGCATGGGGCTGATTCTGGATATTGTTCCGAATCACATGGGCGTCGGCGGTGCGGATAATGCCTGGTGGATGGATGTGCTGGAATGGGGCCGCGCCAGCCGCTATGCTGAGTTTTTCGATATCGACTGGGATCCGCCGGACTCGACATTGCGCGGCCGCATGCTCGCACCATTCCTGGGGGCTGCGTATGGCGAAGTGCTGGCGGCCGGCGAGCTGACTTTGAACTTCGATCCGAACGACGGCCGTCTGTTCGTTGAGTATTTTGGCAACCGCTTTCCGATTTCACCACGCGATTACACCGCCGTTCTGCTCACCGAAGGCGGGCCGCTGGAGGCGCCGGCGCGTGCCTTCGCCGATTTGCCAACCGAACGCGACGCCATGCGCCAGGCCGCCGCCGCCGCGCGCGAGGAGTTGCGCCGGCCGGAATATGCGCAGGCGATTGCTGAAGCTCTGCGCATCTATGATCCAAAGACCGAGCCGGGCCGGGACATGCTGCACCGCCTGCTGGAGCGGCAGAATTTCAGGCTTGCCTGGTGGCGCGCGGCGTCAGACGAAATCAACTGGCGCCGTTTTTTCGATGTCAACACGCTGGCCGGCATACGCGCCGAGCTTCCGCATGTGTTTGATGCGACTCATGAAACAATCTTTCGGCTGTACGCCGAAGGTTTGATCGATGGCGTGCGCGTTGATCATGTCGATGGTTTAGCTGATCCGCGCGGCTATTGCCGCAAGCTGCGGCGGCGGCTGGAGGCGCTGGCGGAGCAGCGACCGCCGGAGCTACCGCGTGAACCTGCTATCGTCTGGATAGAAAAGATACTTGCGCCCCACGAAAGACTTTCGCCCGAATGGCTGACCGACGGCACCACGGGCTATGATTTCATGAACGACGTCTGCGCTGTATTGCACGATGCCGACGGCGAGGAAGCGATCACGCGCATCTGGACGCATGCCACCGGCCGCACCGGTGCGCTCGAGGACGAAGCCATCCAGGCGCGGCGTCAGATTCTGCACGAAAGCCTGTCGAGCGAATTGTTTGCGACCGCCGTGGCATTGCACCGCATTGCGCGGCGCGATCTGGTAACGCGCGACTATACGCTGACCGCCATTCGCCGCACGCTTACGGAAATTCTGGCGCATTTCAGGGTGTATCGCATCTATGCAGGCCCCGGCGGCATGAATGACGCGGACCGGCGCGCCATGGATTGGGCGCTTGCCGGCGCACGGCGCACTGTGCGCGCGACCGACCGCGATTTGCTGGAACTCGTCGCACGCTGGCTCAGCGGCGATGATTTGCGCCAGGTGCCCGCCGGCAGCAGGCGGCAGGAGAGGCTGCGCGCCATGGTGCGCTTCCAGCAACTCTCTGCACCGACCGCGGCGAAATCTGTTGAAGATACCGCATTCTATCGCTACGGGCGGCTGATATCGCGTAACGAAGTCGGCACCGAGCCGTCGCAATTCGCCATCAGTCCGGCCGGCTGGCATGCTGCGGCCCGCATGCGGCGGCGAAATTTTCCAGGCGCGCTGCTGGCGACGGCCACGCATGATACCAAGCGCGGGGAGGACGCACGTGCACGCCTGGCCGTGATCAGCGAAATCCCCGACGAGTGGGAGGCCGCGCTGAGCCGCTGGATGCGCCTCAATGCACCGCTGAAGCGCGATTTCGGTGGTCCTGCGCCGGATAACGCCGACGAGGTTATGCTCTACGAAACTCTTATCGGCGCCTGGCCGCTCGAGCTGACGCCCGAAGATGCAGACGGGCTCGCGGCTTTTCGCGCCCGCATTGCGGCGTGGCAGCAGAAGGCGCTTCGGGAAGCCAAGCGGCATTCCGGCTGGGCCGCGCCAGACGAAGCCTATGAGCAGGCCTGCGCGGATTTCCTCGACGGCGTGCTGGATACTGAGCGGCCGGCGCGTGTGGTGCAGGAAATTTGCGCCTTTGCCAACCGGATCGCGCCTGCAGGTGCGATGAACGGGTTGTCGCAAACGCTGCTGCGCATCACCAGTCCCGGCGTGCCCGATCTCTACCAAGGCACGGAATTCTGGGATTTTGCGTTGGTCGATCCGGACAACCGGCGCCCCGTGGATTTTGGCGCGCGTGCTGCCGCGCTGGCCGATAACGAAGCGCCGGCCTCGCTCATGGCGCAATGGCGCGATGGGCGGATCAAGCAGGCGGTGATCCATCGCGCCCTGCGGTTTCGCGCCGCTCACGCGGACGTGTTTGCGAAAGGCGCTTATGTGCCACTGAAAATCGAGGGCAATGCCGCGGAAAATCTGCTGGCTTTTGCACGGCAGCATGAAGGCCAGGCTTGCATCACGGTTATTTCAAGACTTTCCGCAAGACACGGGCTGCCGGATGCGCCCATGGTGTCGCCGGCCGCATGGCGGGGAACCAGCATCGTCCTGCCCCGTTCATGGTCTGGCCGCACCGTGTGCGACGCTTTGGATGATGCCGGACCGGACATCGCCATTTCAGCGAGCGGACGGTTGCGGGCTGAAGCCGTGTTGAACAACTTGCCGGTATCGTTGCTGGAGCTTCGATGAGCCGAATTGTTATCGTATCGAATAGAGTGCAGGTGCCAAGCGCCGGCGAACCCAAGGCCGGCGGCCTGGCGGTGGCGCTGGACGGGCTGATGATGCAGGCCGGCGGCCTGTGGTTCGGCTGGAGCGGCCGCATCAGCGACGACGCCACGCAAACGGTTGCCACTACCAGCGTGCAAAAAATCCAGTTCGCCACCATCGATCTGACGCGCGACGAACATGAGCGCTATTATAACGGGTTTTCCAATGCGGTGCTATGGCCGCTGCTGCACTCCATGCCAGAGCATATGCTGTTCGACCGCCGCTCCGCCACCGTCTATCGCCAGGTCAACGCCAGGCTGACCGATGCGCTGGCACCTCTGCTGCGCGCGACGGATATTATCTGGATTCACGACTATCATTTGATGGCCATGCCGGCGCTGCTGCGCGCCCGCGGCGTGCATGCGCCGATCGGGTTTTTCCTGCATGTGCCGTTTCCCTCGGCCGATATTATGGCGAGTGTTCCTGAGGCTGGCTCGCTCATTCGTGATCTGCTGGCGTCCGACCTGATCGGGTTTCAGACGGATAATGATCTGGAGAATTTTGCTGTTGCCGCCGAGCGTCTTGCCGGCGCCGCGCGTGTGCCGGGCGGGGAGGAATTGAAACTGGGCGAGCGCAGGATAAGGCTCGGCGTGTTTCCGGTGGAGATCGATGCGCCGGAATTTGCCACGCAAGCCGGCCAATCCTGGCGTTCGGCCGCCACCGAGCGGCTTCGGCGCAGCGTCTCCGGCCAGCATCTGATCCTGGGCGTTGATCGCCTTGATCCCACCAAAGGCTTGCCGCAACGCCTGGCCGGCTACCGGCGCCTGCTGGAAACCCGGCCCGACTGGCGGCGCCGCTTAACGCTGCTGCAAATCGCCGCGGAATCCCGAAAAGACGTTGTAGCGTATCAGGATTTGCGCACCTCTGTCGATGCCGCCGTCGGTGCCATCAATGGCGACTGGGGTGAGCCGGACTGGACGCCGGTGCGGCTGATTGCCCGCGGCGGTGCGCGCAACGCCATCGCCGGATACATGCGGCAGGCGCGTGTCGGGCTGGTTACCCCATTGCGCGACGGCATGAATTTGGTGGCGAAGGAATATATTGCAGCCCAGGACCCGCAGGATCCCGGCGTGCTGATTCTCAGCCGCTTCGCCGGCGCTGCGCGCCAGTTGCGTACTGCGCTGCTGGTGAACCCGCACGACCCGGACGCCTTGGCCGAAGCGATGGACCGCGCGCTGACCATGCCGCTGGTGGAACGTCAGGACCGTTGGCGTTCGAGTTGGGCCGCCATTGCGGGCAATACGCCGGCGTTGTGGGGGAGTTCGTTTGTCGAAGCGCTGGTGTCGGCAACGCGCCAGCGTGCGCCGGCGCCGAAACCGCTGGCTTTGGTGCCGCGGCTTTGGCCGGTGCCGGCGCAGAGCGGCGGGGCGTTGGCGGGCTGACCCGAGTACCTCCGGATGACCGGACTGTTCCGCATTAGCACAGTTGCGGCTATGACGAGCTATGGACCTTCTTGACCGGATGCGCCATAACCCCGCCGGCGATTGGACCATGGCTGATGTGCAGAAACTCTGCACCAGACATGGCGTGCGCTGCACCCCGCCATCGGGCGGGGGATCGCACTACAAGCTATCCCATCCGGCAAGCCAGGACATCCTGACCATTCCCCGTGCACGTCCGATCAAACCGGTGTATATTCGCAAACTGGTCAAACTGGTCAAAGCAGCGGGAGGCGCCAATGTTGCACCCTGACTATCCGGTCGTCATCGAACCCCTGTCGGAGGAGGACGGCGGCGGCTACCTTGCGACAGTTCCCGACCTTCCTGGCTGCGTGTCTGACGGCGCAACCCGAGAGCTGGCTGCGCGTCACGTGGGAGATGCCATCGCGGCCTGGATTGAAGAAGCAAACGAGCTCGGGCGCCCAGTGCCCACGCCCTCCAAACACCGTCTGTCGGCCTAAATTTTTTGCGAAATCGTAGGGTGGGCTTTAGCCCGCCACGATCTCGCACTCGGATAGAAAGCGGTGGGCTAAAGCCCACCCTACGGTTAAGGCGCCTGCGTAGATTCCGTCCCTCTCAAACCGCGGGGCGAATGCCCAGTATCCTGATGTCCGGCGCAAGATTGCCGGCGAGGAGCTGGCATGTATCACATCGACACCGTCATTGGCGTATTCCCCGATCACGCCGCCGCCGAGGCCGCCGTCAAAGGATTGTCGGACGCCGGGTTCGAGATGAAAAACCTCAGCCTGGTCGGCAAGGGTTTTCATTCGGACGAAAAAGTCATGGGGTTTTACACCGCCGGTGACAGGGTGAAATTCTGGGGCTCGCGCGGCGCGTTCTGGGGCGGGTTCTGGGGTTTGTTTTTTGGCGGCGTGTTCATGACCATCCCTGTGGTCGGCCACATTGTGGTGCTCGGATATCTGGCCGTCGTCGCCGTCTCGGCCGTCGAGGGTGCGGTCGTGGTCGGCGGGCTGAGCGCGCTGGGTGCGGCGCTGTATGGTATCGGCATACCGAAAGACAGCGTTATCCGCTACGAAGCGGACATGAAGGCCGACCGTTTTCTGGTCATGGCGCATGGCACGGACGCGGAAGTGGAGCGCGCCAAGACAATTCTCGCCAGCGCCAGCCCGAGCCGCCTCGAACTTGTTGCCGGCGCCAAAGTTGCTGAGCCAGTCTGACGTTTCGCGCAGGTAGCGAAGGACATGACCGTGGATAGCTTGGGAATAGCACCGGCGGCCGTGGCGGACACCGGCGCCGGTGTCCGCCAGAAATCGGCTTTCGTGCAATGGCTTTTGCATGACATGTTCTACATTGGCATGCTGGCGCTGGCACTCGTCGGCGTCGTGTTTCGCTTGCCGGTGAGCTATTGGGTGATTCTGATCCCGGTATTCGGCGTGATTACGGTCGCTGAAGGTTGGAGTCATTTTTCCGGCAGCAGCGAGCGGCTGGGTTTGCTCTACCGGGTGGCGTTGAACTGGTGCGCGCTGCTTCTGGCCATCTATCTGCTGTCGAATGATGGTGTGAAGGGCGTGATGAATGCGAATGCCGCATCATTGGCGATGATGACTTTGCTCGCGCTGGGAACGTTTGTGGCCGGCGTGCAGGCGAGAGTGTGGCAGGTTTGCGGGGTCGGTGGCGTACTGTTCCTCGCGGTTCCCGGCCTGGGCTGGCTGGACCAATCACCTTTATTGCTGACTGCTGCCGCCTGCGTTGTTGTCGGGTTGGGCGGGCTAGCCTGGTGGCTCACCACACGCCGAAGCCCAAATTCGTAAAAGTTTTTTGGTTCTTTTTTTCAAAAAAGAACAAAGGAGTTTTCATCATGTTGCACCAAGCCCAGGACTTCAAAGGCTTCTCCGTAGAAGCTACCGACGGCAAGATCGGCACCGTCAGCAACTTCCTGTTTGACGATTCGACATGGAAATTGCGCTGGCTGGTGGTGGATACCGGAACCTGGCTGGAGAGCCGCCAGATTCTCATCCATCCCTCATCGATTACCAAGCTTGATTTGCCGGTTCGCGCCCTGCTGCTGAATTTGACCATCGGCGAGGTCGAGAAAAGCCCTAGTATCGACAAGGATGAGCCGGTTTCGCAGCAGATGGAGTATAATCTCTACGGATATTACGGTATGTCGCCGCTATGGACCGGCGGAACTTATGGCAACGGCTCCGCCTCGGGGCCGTTTGCGTCATCCACCATGTCTGTGGGTGGTGAAAGCGGCATGGCCCGCCGTGGCGATGCGCATTTGCGCAGCGTCGCGGAAGTGACGGGCTATCACATCAAGGCAACCGACGGGGCGATCGGGCATATCGAGAGTTTCCTCATCGATGATGCGGGCTGGGATATTCGCTATCTGGTTGCCGATACGCGCAACTGGTGGTTCGGCCAGCATGTTCTGCTCGCGCCATCATCGGTGCGCGAAATCATTTGGGATTCGCACGAGGTCTGCCTCAATCTCACCTGCTACAAGATCAAGGGCAGCCCGCCGTGGAATGCTTCCGGCCTGCTGGACCGGGCGTATGAGCAGCTGCTGCATGCCTATTACGGATGGCCGGCGCGGTTCCTGCCGCCACAGCCTGGCGTAGGCACCGAGGGCAAGGCGGATGCGGACGTGCCTTAACCAACACGATGCCCGTCGGGGCCGTCCGCCCCGACTCCGACACAGTGGCGTTGGCGGCTACCCCTGGTGCCCGTGCAACCAGGCGCTGACCACCGGCACCGCGCGCGTCCGCAGGTCGGCCGCGGTTTCGATGCCGTCGGCGATGCGGGCGGACCAGATTTTGGTGCCGCGGTTCGCGGCGGTGGAAGGCGCGGCCAGCACCGCCTTTGCCAGGGCCGGATCGCTGGAACCGGCGGCGGCGGCGGCGAGCGGGGTCGGGCGGCTGCCGTCCGCCACCATGAAGGCGGCGAGCTTCGCCTCGATCGGTTTGACGAGATCGAACACCAGGGCCGGATTGCCCGAGTCGCGCGACATGCCGGCAATGAAGAACAGCAGGCGGCCGTTCGGGATTTCGCCGGTCAGCGCGAAAGCCGCATTCTCGCGAATGAGCGCGGGGTCGGAGGCGGCGGCCATGGCGCTGAAATAGCGCAGCTTTTCCTCCGTGCTGGTCGCCTTCTCTGCGAGAGAGCGCAGCAGCGCCCAGGTCGCCTGGTCGGCATGGTGGCCGACGATGTCCAGCACCGGTTTGCGCAAGGCCGGCGGCAGGGCGGCCGGGTTGGTCTGGAATGCCCGGAAACGGCGGCCGGCTTCAGCCACCACGTCAGGCTCGCCGAACTGGCCGAGCGCGCCGATCACGTCCGGGCGCAGCACTTGATTGAGAAAACTCTCGCCTTGCCTGGCATCCCAGCCGAGACGCGCAAACTCCGGCGCGATCAGGCCGATGGCGTAGGCGCGGAACGGCGCCTGCGCGGCGGACCCGTCCAGCGACCGGTCCAGGCTGCGCAGATGCCGCAGCGTGTCGGTCCAGACGGCAATATCCTGCTCGCCGCGCATGGCGGGCAGAAGGTTCAGATAGTCCGACAGCGGCGCGCGGTTGGCCAGGAAGAGCGCATACTGGTCGCCGAGCAGGTTGGCGCGGTCCACCGGTGCCAGCGTTGGCAGGATGGCGCCGAGCGCCCGGAGCGAGGCGGCGTCATACTGGGTGCGATAATAGCCGTTCTCGCCCAGGTTGGCCTTGATCGGCGCCTCGCACCCCTTGAGCTTCACGCTCACCGGTTGTGCGGCCACAAGCACGCGCTGAGCCACGCTCCCCGGCGCGCCGAGCGTCACCGGAATGCTCCAGGTGAGCGGCTTGGGATGCGGATCGTGAATGGTGAAACGGTCCTGCGTCAGGGTGACTTGCGCGTCGCCGCCGGCGCAACTGCGCGCGACATGCACGAGCGGCACGCCCGGCTGCTCGGTAAACCCGGCGGCCACCGTCGCCACATCCCTGTGCGCCGCCTCGCCGAGCGCCGCCCATAAATCGGCGCTGGTGGCGTTGCTGTATGCGTGCGCCTTCATGTAGCGCCGCATGCCATCGCGGAACACGTCGGGACCCAGCCAGTCCTCGACCATGCGGATGACGGCAGCCCCCTTCTGATAGCTGATGCCGTCGAAAACCGTGTTGGCCTCGGCCTCGTCATGCACCACCTGCTGGATCGGATGGGTGGTGGGCAGCGCGTCCTGGCCCATCGCCTGCTCATGGTCGGCGTGCTGGCGCGGCCAGATTTCCCAGGCCGGGTTGAAATGGTCGGTGGCCTTGTAGCCCATCCAGGTGGCAAAACCCTCGTTCAGCCAGGTGTCGCTCCACCAGGCGAGAGTCACCAGGTCGCCGGACCATTGGTGCGCCATTTCATGGCTGACGACGTAATAGATCGCCTCGCGCGTCTCGGGCGCCGAGGTTTTGGTGTCGAACAGCATGTCGTCGTCGATAAAGGTGATGGCGCCCCAGTTTTCCATCGCACCCGCCTCGTAATTGCCGGGGATGGCCAGCAGGTCGAGTTTGGGTAATGGAAATCTTACGCCAAAATATTCGTTGTAATATGGAAGATCGTTTTCCTCGGCCTTGAGCGCGACCTCTGTCTGGTCCTGGCGGCCGGTGGGGGCGTAGGCGTGCATCGCCGTGCCGGCCGCGTGGCCGTCGAGGGAAGCCATGTCGCCGGCGACGAGCGCCAGCAGATAGGTGGACATGCGCGGCGTGGTGGCGAAATTCACCCGCTTGAGGTCCGGACCGGCGGCAACAACGCTGGCTGCGGGCATGTTGGACACGACCGTCAGATTTTTGGGCAGCGTCACCGAAAGCTGGAACGTCGCCTTGAAGGCGGGTTCGTCCCAGCCGGGGAACATGCGCCTGGCGTCGGCCACTTCGAACTGGGTGACCAGCATGCGTTTGGGCTGGCCGGACTCGGTTTTGTAATCGTCGTGATAGATGCCGTTGGGGGTGGCCGGGATCGGGCCGGTGTAGGCGATCGTGAGCTTATGTTTGCCGGCCGCCACGCTTTTGGCGAAGGTCAGGGTGGCGGTCTGTGCCTTGGCATCCAGCGTCACGGTGGCGGCGCTGCCGTCTTCGAGCGTGGCTTTGGCGATCGCCAGGCCCGCATCGTTCAGCGTGGC
>Ga0116229_10008344_pt1 | contig 16130 bp, 13 predicted proteins | sample S1TSphgellanicum_3_FD_87313 | JGI IMG/M metagenome (GOLD analysis project Ga0116229, IMG submission 87313) | Host-associated microbial communities from peat moss isolated from Minnesota, USA - S1T2_Fc - Sphagnum magellanicum MG | ecosystem: Host-associated > Plants > Peat moss > Unclassified...
TCTCTCTCTCTCTCTCTCTCTCTCTCTCAATTTTCAATGTCTTACAAAATCTTTCTGAAATCAACAAAATGGATTTCCCTCATGTGTTGAAGAACATTGAGCAATTATGTACAATTTTTTCATTATTGTTTATTGTACTCCACAACCTTTCTGAATTCTCTCATTCTTGCAGAGGTGCTTACTAATAAGTATGGCAATTTTAGTCAATGCATTGTAAGTTGTGAATAAATCGGAGGAAAACACCAAACACAACATGTTTCCAACTTTCATGCATTTCTGCCATTTTGACTCTTTTAACTGTCAGTTGGGTTCTAAGTTCTAAGGGTTGTATTATTATTGCAAGCTTTTTGAAAAAACTAACTTCAGGAATCAGGGTATCTTATGTTGAACCGAAGTCAATTAAAATCTCATTCTCGAAAAAACCTCCTTGATTTTCACTAGTGTAGTTGAAGGCACCCCTTATTTGATGAAATCTGCAAGCAGGTATATGAAAAAGTGAAACACCCATAGACAAATGGAACACTTCACTTTTAGAAATGCTAGAGTTGGATTTTTCATTTTTTCTCACGATTCCTAGTAGGTACCAGCTGAGTAACCATTGGGTATCATGGTTTTAAAAAAAATTTAAGTAAAAAAATTGTTGATTTTTATGCTTCACAAGGCCCTCAGACCAGTTTGCTCTGGAAATAAGGAGCCCTCTGGCCTCATAGGCCTGTTATTTCAGGAACTCCCCCCAACCTGAGGGCATTACCTTACATATCACTTGTTTATGTTCATTATAACTAGTGTGGCCTGTGCCATTGGCTCAAGTGTTAACCACGTCCTCAACTGATTTTTCCTTCCAAAACCTGGTTTTTTGGAGTTTATTGGAATTTTCAGCAGCAGAAATCACTCAAAAAACAATATCTCCCACATTCTGAATTCAAATATTACCGAATAAATTCCATTAAATCCTGCTCATCAAGATCTTTCCAACAACATCAAAGGCACATTCCAATTCCTCTGAAATTTTCAGCTATGATTTAATTTAATTTTCAGTGAAAAAATCATTCAATACTCAAGAACTTTTACAGTACAAGTCCAAATGCCATGAAACCAAGCCAATGCACCCCTCCTCCTCAAGAGCCTTTCAAAAAGATCGAGAACATGATCTGAAGCATCCCAGTTCAGTGGATCTCCTCAATACAAACAAAACAAAACAAACATACTACCTTGCTTCATGGATAGATTAATGTGTGGCCTGTGCCATTGGCCCAAGTGTGTACTCATCCACATCCTCAACTGATTTTTCCTTTCAAAACCTGGTTTTTTGAAATTTATTTGAATTTTCAGTGGCAGAAATCATTTAACAATCAATATCTCCCACATTCTGAATCCAAATCTTACCAAATAAATTCCATTGAATCCTGCTCATCAAGATCTTTCCAACAACATCAAACGCACACTCCAATCCCTCTGAAGTTTTCAGCTACGATTTAATTTAATTCAGTGAAGAAATCATTCAATATCCAACAACTTCTACACCACAAGTCGGAATGCCATGAAACCAAGCCAATGCACCCCTTCTCCTCAAGAGCTTTCCAAAGAGACCAAGAATGTGATATGAAGCATCCTGGTTCAGTGGATCTCATCGGTACAAAACAAAACAAACAAACAACCTTCCTTCATAGATAGATTCCCAACATGTTAGAGTTATCCATAAAATGGTGCCCTCTCATTGCCCATATCAACTCTTTGTTTTTGTCCTCATGGATTAAGAAGGCATTGATTTCTCAAACCCAGCCTGGGATCCTCCCAAGGGAGTACCAAAACAAATTTTTTTTCATCTATGGACTGCCCAACTTTACTCTATGTTTTATAGGTCATAAAGCTTGTAGGCTATAGGTTATGAGGTTATAAGGGCTACGAGGTAATATAAATCTATGCGTGCATGGGGTCATGGGGCTATATATAGGGTTATGGAGGCCTAAGGCTATGGAGTTATTATTAAGGGTCAAAAATTGTTCTATGTTGGCTAAACACCATGGATGTTAGGAGACAATAGTACTGTTATTGGATGAGAGTTATCATCAAATGGAAAAACAATTTCATCAGAATTCTAGAATGAAAGTGTTTTCTAACAGTGGTACTATTAGTATAATGAATTACTTTCATGGGGTAAAATAATTAGAAGTTAATTCAAGGAAGAATTTTAATAAAAGTAATATTTGTTATTAAACTTAATATTTTAGTTTATTTAGAAGGGCATCTTAGTAATTATTTAATTATTAGTGATAAGTATCCTACTTACCATATTTTATTTATTAGGGAATGAAATCATCTAGGTTAATTAGTCCAAGTGGATAAAGGATAGATGGATTTCCCTTAACTAGGATGTGTGTAAAAGATTGAAATAAGGAAATCGTGAGAATAAGGAATCAATTTTTGTGTGGTGAACATCTTTCTTGGGTTCCTTATTTATTTTTTGGGAGGAGTGAAGGATTTCATTAGAAGATTAGATCATTAGTTTTCATTATTCATGAAGCATTAGACATTAGAACACTAAGAGGATGCTTGTGAGTGACACTTTTGTGTGAAAAAAGGAGAAAAACATGGGAGAAAAATTATACTTGTATTTATGTAATGAAAAATTGTTGAAGATTGTATGGATTTTATTTAGAGTGTGATAAAGGAAGGGAAAGTAACTCATATTAAGTTTATATAAAGTTTTATTACTCTTATGTATTAGTTCTTCTTTTCTTCTATAAAGTTAAAATATTACCTACTTTCTATTCTAGTCTTGGAGTAGAAAATGCATTCTACTATAGGATGGTAATTGTCACTATAAAGCAACAACAAAGAAGTAGCCATTGAATTTAAGGTTTGCAAGGGGGAGTTGTTGTAAATGGTAAATAACAACTACAAAGGGTTTACATGTGCTACAAATAGTAGGTAACAATTATAGAATGTTTGTACACAATAAGTAATAACTATATGAAGCATTTTAGTTTTTTTTTCAAGTTTGCAACATGGTTGCAAGACAATAGGCATAGCAAAATGGTAGGCAAACATAAAACATGTTTTACCTTCATGTGTTTTCCTTGATAGTTTTAAGGCGTCGAATCTATGATTTTATAGTCATATATAGGGTCTTAGGGCTTTATGGGTATAAGATATATATACTATAAGTTACGGGTTTTGGGTTTTTTTAAAAAACTTGTTTTAAAGTTTTTGTTTGGTATTTTAAAGGTTTAACATTTGAAATTTTAAGTTTTAGGGTTTGGAGTTTTAGTTTTGTTGTTTGGGTCTTAAGGTTTGGATTTGTAGATTTAAAATCAATTTTAAAATATTGAAAGCGTTTTTGAACTTATGAATTAACGTTATGAATCACATTTTCAAAATAAAATTTGAAGTGTGTAACATGGATTGAAGTTAGTGATGAATTATGCTTATAAATGTAGTTTTAAGGTTTTGATTTATGTGTATGTAGAACCATGAAATAAAATATTAGCCCCAAAGGAGTGGGTTTAGGTGTAGGCCAACTAGAGTGTAAAAGCATAAGATGTAGATTAAGATTTTCATGAAGGTTATATAAGAAGGAACTTCTCCCAAACACTTTCTATTTTCATTTTCATTTGAAACCAAAAGATGTCTTCCTCAACTAAAAGCCATGCCTTTGTTTTTAACAGTGTTCATTACTTCAAGTGATGAAAAGATATTGCATGATATGGACCCAAAAAACATCATGATTTTTCATCACATGCCAATTGCTTATAACTTTCATGATTTTTTCAATTCACATGAAATGGAAGGGGATGAAGTAATTAGTGGACCCAATGATCGATGTTCAAAATGTTTTGGCTACATTATGAAACACACTGCATTTTTTTCAAAACTTTGACCAACTTTACATTGGTGGAGTTTGGTGAATTGGTATCTTAATTGGTCCCCACAATCATAACCCATGCATGATCTATAGGTGAACCTTGTATTTCATCTTTAAAGTTAGGGTTTAAATATGGTTTTTAAATTTTAACTTAAATTTTTTTATCTAAGGTTTAAGGTTTAGAGGTTTAGTAATTTTAGGGTTTGCGTTAAGGTTAAGCTTTAAGGTCTGAGTTTTTCTATTTTGGTTTTAATTTTTGAACACCTAAGGTTTAGGGTTTTGTCTAGGGTTTGTTTTAGGGTTAAAGTAGGGTTTAAAGTTTGATTTTCTTGTTTTGGCTTCAAATTTTCATTTAAGGATTAGGGTTTTGTTATTTTAAGGTCTATTTTAAGATAAGGTCTGATTTTTTTTTTTTAAATTATAATTTCTTCACACAAGGTTTATGTTTTAGCCTTTTGGGGTATGTTTAATAGTTAGGGTTAAGGTTTAGGGTATAACTTTTTGGGTGAAGGTTTAAGGTTAGGTTTGAAGATGAAACCTAAATTGGCATTTGAACATAACAAAAGAGACTATAGTTATGTCAAAAATGTTCAATTTGATGCATGAACAACATTTCTTGAACTTCATATTATATATGAAACATATAATGTGCATGTGACCATGCATGACACCTTCATATAAAATTGGTCAAAATTGATTTTGTGATTATGCATTTTACATAATGATGCATCTATGGTGAAATCCATTAGTTGGCACCTTAAAAAAATTGTTTTAGGTACCTTGTTGCAAGAGTTGCAAGGCATATTGGGTTCACAGATGAGACCTTGGCTAAAATGGAAAAAATAATATTACATAAACACAACACAATTTTTTACTAAAATAACCATCAAAATTGGAGAAAAAAACACTAAATCAAAGCATGAGTTAAGATTTTAGTGAAATTCCCAAGTGTTTGTTACATAATAAAAATGCACATGCAATTTACTATTACTTAGGGTATGATTATTGATAATGTCATTAAACCCTAAACATTATGTTGACCAACAATAACATTTTTTTGGTGGAGTGCAATTATAAAGAGGTCCCATTTTAACATTCACAATGAATTATACCTAAGCCAATTTCACTTGTGTTCATTTAAATGTTAGGAAATGTTGGTGAGATTCAAAATCAAGCCCTCCCCCTTGCAAAAGTTTTCGATATTGATGGATTGGTTTTGAATATTGTAAAGTGAACATGCTTATGTTCCATCACAATTGGTATGTTTCAAAGGTTTCTACATGGATGGCATAATTTTTTTTAACACTTGAATGATCGATGGAACAAACCAACGCTTCCATAGAAAGTTGGCATCACACTTAATATTTATATTTTGGTTTCAACTTTTTTCCAACAAACTCAATGTACAAAAAACCTAGTTGAAGTTCTTAATTTACATTCTGCAAATTTTGCCATGTCCACCTTGCCAATTTGGACCACTCAAAACAAGTATAATCTTAGATGATGATGGCACCATGACCGCTTGTTCTTGTGCTTTGTTCAAATTTGTCTTTTGTCCTTTCTCCATCCACAAAGGAACTTTTATTTTATTATTTGCAATTTCTTTTGGCCAACCCATCCACCATTTCACATTCTTGTGCAAGAAACGAATTTTGACTAATGAATCCTCCTTCAATGGGTAAACTATTGACACCCATTGGACCAAGTTGCAAAATAACATCTTTTAACTTTAATTTCTCCCATGGTAAATAATCCTTGCAACAACACAATCATCCCAAATCATCATGGTTTGCTCATATGCATAAACATCAATTATTTCAAGTCCTATCATGATGTGAACATCTTGAACCACTTAAATGTCTACAAATATTAAAATTAATATTTCACATGTGGAGATGATTATTTTGAATATTTATTAAGAGATCTAGGGTACATGGGCAAAAAACAATTTGTAATGTGTAAAATAGGATGATGAAACTTGCCCCAAATGCAATGTGATCATTCACAATAATGCATGCAAGTTTCAAAATGCAAACATAGTGGGGGATTAGTGGGCTAAAGAGAAAATGGAAACATTTCATGAAGAAGTTTATCAAACCAAAAATATTCCCAGCCACAACTTTCTTCGGTAACATCTTACACAAGAGGTGTATGGACCTCACATTAAAGGTCATTAGGGACCAAAACCTTAACCTAATTGCACAAAACTTATAGGGGGACTTTTAGTTGAAGGTCCAAAACTATTTTAACTTTTGATTTAAATTCTTTTGAAATAACACCTAAATTTATACCTTCTCTCAAGTTGTTGATTTTCATTTTTTTCACAAAAGAAAAAAGGATTTAAGAGGTGGAAGCAAATGGGACACCATTGTTGCCATGTTCTTGGATTGACTCTATAAGATCTCCACCTTGGTCATCATTTGTTCACCATCACTAGGTACATTCATAGATCAATTTACTAGAGGTGATCCATGGGTGAGGATTTAAGTGATTATTTATCCTAAAATACTTTTTGGTTTGTGCATTTGAAATATTCCATTTGTAAATTACAAAAAAAACATTAAAAAAATTCTTTTTCACCCAACAATATGTTACGTTATATGATAGACTTAAATGTGAGTCTAAGGTGAAAATAGCGACAAGATAAGGAGTTGGGCATGTTCCTTGACTCGCAACACTTTTGGGGTAAAGGGGTGTGTTAAAGCTTCGAGATGGGGAATAAGAAAAATGACAAGCAATTCAATTACTCACATGGACCTGCACAAACCACACAACAAGTTGGTTAGTGCGTAGTTGGAACATTTTTGGTGCACAGATGAGCCACGGGCAAACATGGACTCACAAGACTCACCACGGCCCAAACTTGGGGGAAGCCACCACCTTCCCCCTTATAGTATTCATTGTGCCTGGCCACGGGGCCAGCACCCAAATGTCATTTTGTCCTGAAACTCCCATGCTGGAGTCCTGAAATTCACGAAATTGGGACTTTTGCAACTTTGGAAGCTTATAAGTTTGTGTGCAAACCTCCAATTGAGGTGAGATTTAAAGAAAAATTATAGCCTTCGTCAAGAGCTTTCCAACGGTATGTGGCACGCCACTTGCACACAATGAAATCAGGACGATTCCTAACTTTTAGTGGTTAGGAGTCAAATTGATAATTTGATTCCTGACCCTTCTTTTGGCCATAACTTATGTTTTAAGCACCAAAATGGGTCATGTGAGCCCATTTTAGATATTTTAGTTCCAAGAGATTTCCAACGATATAAGAAACTTTTCAATCCAATGAATTTTGACCCCTGCAATTGCCCTTTGAAAATTTGAGAATTCATTAGGACTTTAACTTTTAAAGTGGGAGCTCATTTGGAAGTGTGAGGGTTCATTCCCTCACACTTTCTTACACTCTCGGGAGCATGAAATGTGATTCCGAGGCTTCACTCTTGACCTGCACCTTTGTCAACCCTTGCTTTGGTTGTGAACCTAAGGCTAGAGTTGTGACACCTCTTCTACAATTATATCTTTTTTCTCCTTTACACCTCAATCCTCTTAAACCTTTGCAACTATGTTGGCTTTTGTTGGAGAGCATGAATGTAACTAGTTCAAAAGAAATTGAAAGAAGTTGGAGAGAGTTTCTTTTTAGAGCATATGTGAACAACAAAGCTAGGGAGCTCTTGCAAGATACGAGCTTCATTAATTGGCATATGGGTGAGAAACTTGGCATGAACTCATGTCAAGTTGAGGATGAAATTTGTGTTTTGGGCCCCATGTGTATTTTTTAGGTGCCATCTTTGCAATCTCATCCTTTGAATTGGGCAAACACGGGCTCCTAGTGTTGTGTTTGCCCAACTTTGTGGATAACTTTATCATCAACATGGATATCGGAATTTACTTCTCTAGTTCAGATCTCTTGTTCTCCTAAGAAATGTTAATCAAATTTATAATGATCTTGGGAACCATTGCACCTATGAGGACATTTTGGTGTTAAGGATTGATTATGTCTTCAACCTAAGATATGTAAGTAATTAAGTTTCCAACCCTAAGACACAATTGTTAAAAACACCCATCTATTAAAATTGAAACATATTTGTAGTCTGCCCTTTCTTGGAGGTTGCTAGTTGCTGTTGGTGAGGCAGGAACTATCGATCTTACTTGCAGAGATTTCACTAATGAATGATTTCAAAAGACGGAATGCCCTCCAAGGACAAGTAAGCTGAGGGGGTTGCTAAGAGCTTGAATCCACTGGCACTGAAGAGACAAAGCTGAGCTGATAACCTCCAACATGTAGGTTTCGGCTTCTCAGCTGATTGTAGTGGCAAGAGGATCTATCTCATCATGGTTGTTCATATCCTAAAACTTTTGTTCCACCATTTTGTAAAGAAGCTTCAAGCCTGATTTCGTTTCGAACACTGGGTCCAGTTCCACTTACACTATGATGTTTAACCCCAGTACAGAGACTATGTATAGTACCACGACCAAATCAAATATGGCCACCACACTCAAAATTACAACTCGGCTTCGACCTTTTCAAAAAAACGTACTACTTGTGTGCAGAACATTTGTAAAGAGATACTGAAGCCATGTTCTGGTTCACATTTGAATTCCTGTAGGTGGCTGGTCTCACAGTCTGCTTCAAGATCCTGTTCTTGCATGGAGCTGGTCCTAGGGATTCATCCCGGTTCCAGTTCTAGCAAGAAATTGGAAACCTGCAATCTGGTTGCGGGGATTAGAACCAGACCAAATTTGATTAGAACCCAAAAGAATCCCAATCTGGCCAACACTGAATTATTTGATCTTTGCCACAGCAAAGCTCTGAGCTCTAGGTTTTAGTTCTGAATATGTATTATTGTTGGCTTCATGATCAGTGATTTTTCTTACAATTTTTCATTGGAAATATTTTTGGGGAAAGCATTAGACTAATTTGTTTTTCTAGGATGAATTTGAGTAATTTTGGGGGAAAAGTTCATTACATTTTGTTATGTCACAAAATTGGGGAAAAGCCCTGTTCATGATGTTTGTGCAAAATCATTTGTCATGCCCGGCCAAAAGGGCCACAGTGAACCAACAAGCACCAGTGCAGCATCCACCGGATGCCCATTATTACTCAGTTCTGGATGAACCTCAACTGAGTTAATATTTGGTTTCACCTTGAGAACCAATTCTGTAAGAAAATAGGTCTCATATATAGGTAGATAGGTAGGAAAATAGGTAATTAGTAGATGATTTATACATAGATAAAGGCTTTTTTACTACCTAGCCACTAACAACACAAGCTTGTGGGTTGTTAGTAGGCAGGTAGAATTAAAAAAAAAGCAACTGAGGTAACCACCATGGTTAGGCAGAGAACTGGAACCCAACAGAAAACTGTTTCCTGACCACTTACCATTCATCCTTGGGGTGTGCTGGTAGGTGCTGCTGGTTCACTATGGCCAGCCAAAAGTAAGTAAGATGGATGGAAAGAGATACAGCAAAAGTCAACATGTGAGAAGGCTTTGATAATCTGCATGTCCTTTAAGAAGCTTTACAGCTCTGTGGATAATTACATTGTTAACAGCTTTAGAATGGAAGAGAACTTGTTGATCAACAACAACTCTACACAGGGGGGGGGAGGGGGGGGAGAGCTGCCTGCTATGGATGCAGGCTGAAGTAGATCACCACCACCACCACCACCACTTCAACAGAGTTGCCCTGTGAGCCAGCCCAACCCTTCTTCCAGTGCACTTCTTCTGCAGGGGAAGACTGCAAATGTAATCAGTTCAGAAACAGAGACAAAAACCAAAAGGATTGACAACCTTGGTACACTTACTCACTCATGTATTTATTGAACATGCTGGGTGTACAGCCCATTGTGCCCAGTGAGGTAGGTAGATAGGTAGGTGCCTGTGAGGAATTTTGGGTTAGCCTGGTGGGGCAAGCCAAAAAAGTTCAGTCCGGTAACGCCTGAGGTCGCAGGCATTACTGGAATAAGGGCTCATTCGAGGCGAGGCAGACCTGAGGTGGGCCTTACTCTGGTAATGCCTGCAGCCCAGGCCGTTACACAGCTTAAAAAATCAGTGCACCATTTTTCTTTTTATACTGTAATACAAGACGGGTACCATCCGGGTATCACAGTAACAAATTTATAAAAAAAGTAAAATGTGGGCATTGTGAAAAGTTGAAATACCCACCCGCCTCTGCGGCTGTGAAGAGGGAGGCTGGCATTTCACTTTTTGTTGATGCCCGCCCACTTGCAGCTGATGCCCGATTGCTGGTACGTTACTGGTAAGTTAGTAAGTAATAAGTGTTGCACCTTTAGAACAACGGTAGGGACGTTCCATGCAGCATACTGGCACACTCTGTGTTACTGGAAGTGTCCACCAGAAAAAAAAAAGAAGGTGTGTATGATTCTATCACTCATTGTAACATGAAATTAAGAAGTGGGGTCAGATGTGCCTTACAAACACACTTGTGAAGAGTACTTTACTACTAGCTTCATGGAGTACTTAGCTGTGTTGTACAGAGGACCTGCACTAAGCAAAGCACTTAGCACTCACTCGATCGGAGGAAAAAAACACAAATTGTGCTCAAAAGTTGATCACCCATTTAACCCTTTTTTTCATGAGTTTCTCTACTTGTTTTTAGGAGAGAAATTGGTAGGAATGAACCCTGGTGATCTGTTTGTCCTTGAAAGTGTGTATAATTAAGTTGTTCCTCCCAGTTTCCCAACTTAAGCTTAGTCATTGAGGAGGGGTCTTGTTGGACCTGGTTACAATAACACAAGCTTAGTGATTAAGGGTCTTTGATAAGATGGTCACCAACTTAGTGATCTTGTGTTTCGAAGTAATGGGCCCTTGGCCTCCAGCCTTGGGGGCCTGTTCTTTTCAGAATGCCCCAACCCTAGGGTGTAACTACCCTACTACACTTATGACTTGATTTGTAGTGATCTCTCCCTTGCATTCAAGTGTAAGGTTAAAGCCCTAGGGTGGTGGGGGCATCATGAGGCATAGGAGGGGAAGGGTTCTTATGTCTACTCTTGAAGCTTGGAAGGGATCTTATGCCTGCTTACATGCATAGGTATAGGCATACTTTCCACCTACTTATAGGTATAGGTGTAAGATCTAAGATTCTGCCCAATCGTAAACAATTCCCTTTTATTTCTATGTGTATTTTGAGGGATCTGCCCCAGCAGAAGACCTAGAGCGTTACACCATTGGGATCTCCCCCAATTTTTTATGTTCCCACATTCCCACATTCCCATGTTCCTATGTAATTTCATTTTTTTTGCGAAATGGGAAACAAGCAAGGAAACAAAAAGAGAGTTGTTTACATAAGGGGAGGTTTCAGTACTCGTGCATTCTCCTGAGGTTTGGGAACACCCTCAGGCTCACGCCCTCAGGTGCCCCTCCCTCAGGAGAACACATTCATACCCAAACCTCCCCTTCAACTTAAGGAGTAGGTATAATATCCCCCTCACTTTTCAGGTGTGATATGGATGGATAAAAGGTGCCCTCCAAATAGACTAGGAATTTTCTCCAGGTGCTTCATGAGTATGTATGTAAGGCATTACCAATTCTTTACTTACCCTATCGTCCATGGCATATCAACTTTCCATTTGAGGCTTTAGAAAATGCTGCATGTTTCCACCTCTCCATGGCTCTGAGCAAACCACGTCTTGAATTGATTAAATTTATCACCATGTTGTTGCATGGCATGGGCCAACTGGTGCAATAAAATGGTTTATTCAAACATCCACCAAGTCACTAGAGTTTACAATAAGTATCTCCTTCCCAGCTTGTAAGAGTATATTATTATTACAACATGATCTAGATGTAAATAACAAACATATCTGAGCTTTCTTTGTTTGAGTAGCAATAACGTCTCCTAATTAATCATGTGAAGTGCAACGGTAAATTAAATTATGTCTGGGAGGTCTCTTGCAAAGTCGTAATATACCTTCTCTAGAGCCTGGCAAACTGCAGAGGTAATAATAATAATTTCCTGACTTATTTGAGTACGGTAATAGCACGGGCAATTTTGTGGGTAATAATACAGTACATAAACTGCGGTTAATTACATAGCAAGTGAGATACCTTTCTCTTTAGCCTGCAGGCCGCAGGGGGGTTAATTTTCATGGTTTGTTTGAGTAGTAAAACTTTAGAACAGAGCTTCATCTCTTTCCATACTTAGAGTCTTTTCATCAACTTTAGTCTCACACCCAAATACAATAAATTTCTTTTATAAACAAACTTTGGAAAGAAGAAGACACTGAGAATGGGCAAAAAAAAAGACCTTAAGAATAGATACCCCAAGTTCCCCAAGATGTTCCCAATAGCATGTCAGTTTTTATCCCTTATTGTTTGGACACAATTCAACTTTCATGTATATAACTTGTAATGAGATGTAGCACAAAGCATGACTATGCCTTTATTTTGGGGAGAGGGGGCCAAAAGGGCACCTCTATTGAAGACTACTTTAATGTTCCAAACCAAATTGTGATGGGTCAATTTATGTGGCTTCTTCCAATAACAATAATAATAATAATAATCTGTGGCCACCCATGAACTAACTAATTAATAGAAGAATATGTTGAGAATGAACTTTGCAACATGGTGGGATGGGAAAACAAGTACCAATTCATAGTCTTATCACGAGATGGAGGTGATGATTCCCATCTATAGTGAGATGGAGTTGTGATTCTGTCAAAATGACCTCCAAATGACCTCCATAACCATATGTAATGACTTAGCAGGCAAGCATTTTATTTTGCAAAATGCCCCCTAGTGGCCTGCCTTGATCATTACACCAGATAATGCCACAACATTACACTACTACAAAAATCTTTTTGCATAGGGGAAAAAAATGTTCAGAAACTTAAGTACAGACACATCCAATTCAGAAAGGATGTAAGTGCACAGACCCCAGGTCAAGGGCACATGATGAATTACATAATCCCCTTTTGCATGCTGAAAAAACTAGTCAAGTGTGTGGTTAAAAGGCAAAGAGACAAACACCCGATCATAATTGTTGTAGCTTGTGTGCCTTCACATTTTGTGATCCTTAATCCTCACCACAATGCAAGACAGGTACCTATTTCCATGAAACACTGGTTGTTACCCTGCACGGCAAATGGCAGCTAAGAATGAATGAATGGTGGGGAAGAAAAAGTTTTAGGGTTTCTTGTAAATTCCCAATCATGAAGTTGGGGAACCAACAACAAAGATAACAATACTCTAATCATAGTGGTGGCCTGGTAGGTTTAGGGTTAAGAGGTTTCCATCCCCAATAACAACAACCCGAAAATGTCAAGATGATGGATGATCTTTCATGAAATGCAAAGATGAAAAGGGGAAAAATTCTAAGTCTTTTCTTTTAACTCCACAAATTGCAAAATGAGTGGGCGCCTTGAGCACAAATAAAGTTTCATTATTTTTAGTAATGTAAGGACAAAGGCTCAATTAGAATCTAGCCAGAGCAAGGGACAGACAGACACCCAAAGCTTGTAGTAGGTACCCTTTTGCACGGCTCTTCTCTCATCCCCAAAATGACTCAAGTTTTTAGCACTCACATGGCCGAATAAGATACTTCCATGCAATTTCAACACCAAATAATTAAGTGAATAATTTGGAAGTTGAAGAAAAACAAAGGGGGCCTTTGGATAGCTGCCCTTGTGCATAATAAGCCAGATAAATAAAATGACCACATGGATTCAGTACATTCACTTTTGTCGGGCATGGTTAGAGTACCTTTCATTCATTAATGTCAGATTCGACACAAATTAATTTAATATTTGGTTGTTGAAAATTTCAGGAAATTTTTTACTCCTGATATATCTGAAATTTCAGAATAATTTTACATTCATTCACTTTGCCTGATCTATTTATATATGTATAAAAAAATTTAATAAGAATTTTTTTTATAAAAAATGTTTAAAAAACAAATTGTGTGTCTGTGTGATGTAGGTGCAGCAGAGTGGTGAAGTATATGTGCTAGATTCCAGACCGAACAATTTATTGGCCGCCCCTATGCATACTATTAGGATTTTATTAAGGGTGGTTGGGGGGGGTGGGGGGATGGGGTTCCATCTGCCCTGAAAGCAAAATGCTTTCCTTTGCCCCGGGGACCACATACAACTACCCAAATTGTAATTTAGGTCTTATGATTGATTCAATTGGGGCTTCCTGTCAGGGAGAGTGTAGTTTTCATTTGGGCCCCTACATTTTCAATTCCTCACTAGTTCGTTTTTGTGAATTGTGAGTTCATTATTCCGAATGTAATGACGTTGCCGGGTCAATATTTTACTCCGCAATTGCCCCCACCTGAGGCGGGCCCTCCTCCTGGTACTGTGGAAAATCCGTTGAGGGAGTAAATGCCATGGCCCCCAAACCTTTACCCAACACTTCATCAAACATTTTCTAATTGATTTGCTTGGTTCTATCGTTCTCCCTCTTTAATATGACACTTTAATAAGGATAAATTGAAAAGTGTCACATTAGAGAGGTGTCATAATTTTTGAGCATATGGCATTTTGGGTGTGTAATGTTGTATTTATCAAGAGAATGTGTTTGGCATCCTTTATTGGCCTTGCCTACCAAGGCAAGGATATTATTGTGTTTAGATTCATTATAAAGTATCGTAGCTCAAGGAATTTTGGCCCCTAGGTAATAATAGGTCTATTATTGAAAATAAGATCTCAAAGATGCTTGATGTGTTTACAATGCTCATCTTATTGAGTTTGCCCAAAAACCTTCAAATATTCATTTCCTTCAATTCTCCAAAGTCTCAAGGATTATCCACAACAAACTTAAAGAATATCTGAACATAATAGAAAGCATCTTGCACTTTCACATGAGGATGGGATTGCTCATCGATGTCACTAAATTCATCTCCCTCCAATTTGTTATTTATATGATAATCAATTCTTAATACTGAATCCACAAGACCTTTAGTTCTCTAAACTCTACTTTTCATAACATCTTCACCAGCCATTTCCACATACTGTAAGAACAACGATACTTCACTTTTGGCCGTTGTTGAAGAGCGAGCCATTCTAGTACTTGAGGATTTTTCTTGAATGTAAATGCAATTACTTTGAGACTTGGGTACATACATTTACCCAAAGACCTAAAGAATTAGATGGGTCTTGCCACTTTTGTATAATTAAATTATCTGCATAATATATGAAGATATTTAAAGGTGGTTTTGAAGGTGTCATATGATAATAAGGTTGTCGTATTAAAGAGGTGTGTGCCTGTATCACTAAACCAACATCCACTTTGGTACTTTGATTCTTCCCAATCCTAAACTATGGTTGAGCATAAATGAAACTAATCACTTAAGGCTCAATGAACCAAGACTGGAGGTTCTCTTCAAACAAGTAAGAGAAGAACCAGCCACCACCCCCACCCAAAATTTCAAAATATTCCAGAAATATTTCAAAAGATTCCTTATTTTCCTTCACCAAAATTGGGTCTTTGAGAGAAATAAAATTTGGAAATTTCAGCATTTCTAAAAGTAATATAATTTTGTGCCAAAGTCACCCAATGGTATTAGGAAGATGGTAAAAAAAAAAAAACGTGGTGATCATCTCTAGGAAGATTTAGCCAAATTTGGCTATTTACCAGACATGAAGTACAAATCTTTAATAATCATTCTATGTTTTTGGCTAGACCAAATATAAAACTCTAGCCTATTTTAATTTATTATTTCCTCACTTCAGATCAGGGTTTATTGTTTCAATTTTGTGAGATAGGTAGACTGGCAACCATCCACAAGAGGACTTAGCCAAATTTGGCTACAAGTCAGAAAGAAAAACTAGAATTTTTGTGAAACCCCAGTATACACTGGTGATAGGCAAGAACCTTTGGTTTTAATATGACAATTTCAATCTTTTTTCCCCTAGAAATAGGGCGACTTTGGGCCATTGTTTTGCCAAAAAAATTAGTTTATACAAGTCACAGACAGACCCTTTGTTTTTGTCATCAAGTGACAATATTTCACAAAAGAAAAAAACTGCTTCAGATGATTGAAAACCTCCAAAATCACCTCTTTTTTTTTTTAATAAATAACTTTTAACGGTTTAATTTTTCTTTTTGGCAAGATTTCACCAACAACAAAAGGGCTGATTAGCCATGTGAGCTCATATTTATCATTGAAACTGTTGTGGATATTTTCTATATTTTTGGCTACCTATTAGAACTTAATATAGAATCCAGTTTTTTTTTTTTTTTTTTTTAATATAAAAAAAAAAAATTAAATTTTGCAAATTTAAAATTTAAATTTAAAAAAAAAAAAA
>Ga0116229_10008345_pt1 | contig 16128 bp, 15 predicted proteins | sample S1TSphgellanicum_3_FD_87313 | JGI IMG/M metagenome (GOLD analysis project Ga0116229, IMG submission 87313) | Host-associated microbial communities from peat moss isolated from Minnesota, USA - S1T2_Fc - Sphagnum magellanicum MG | ecosystem: Host-associated > Plants > Peat moss > Unclassified...
CACGAGGTGGGCAACGGGCCAGGACTATGATGCCGTGCTTAGGGCAAGGTGCAACTCAAGGCGCTTGGCGAAAAGCGTGGCAGGCCAGAGCACGACGAAATAGGCGATGGCGACAAGGGTATAGGCCTCGAGCGGGCGGTAGGTCTCATGCGCTACGGTCTGTCCCTGGTAGAGCAGGTCGGGAACGGCGAGGATCGACAGCAGCGACGTGTTCTTGAGCTGGATAATCGACTGATTGACAAGCGCAGGCAGCATGCGCTTGCACGCCTGCGGCAGTACGACCGAGCCCATGACCTGCGCCGGACTCATGCCAAGCGCGCGTGCCGCGTGCTTCTGGCCGATGTCGATCGAGACGATGCCGCCGCGAACAATCTCCGAATAAAACGCGCCGCCGTAGAGCGCGAGCGTGAGCACCGCTGCGCTCGCGGGCGTCATCTCGATGCCCGAGACGATCGGCAACGCGTAATAAAACCAGATCAGCTGCACCAGGACGGGTGTGCAGCGAAACAGCTCGACATAGGCTCTGACCACGCCGCGCAGCCACGCCTGCGACGACAGGCCGGCAAAGGCTGCAAGAACGCCGACCATCAGGCCCAAAGCGACGCACAAAAGCGTGTAGCCCAGCGTGTATTCGAGGCCGATCAGAAACAGGTGGCGATACGCCAGAAGCGACGCGAAATCCCACTTGTACACGACGTTCCCTCACGTCCTAGAAGCTGACACCCTGGGGAATCTCGCCCGCCTGAACGCCAACCAGCTTCTCGAGGTTGGCCATGACCACCGATTTGACCCGGCCGTCGGCGCGCGCCTTGGCAATCCACTGATTGACATAGTTCTGCCAGCTCTTGTCGCTCTCCTTGCGAAAGCCGATGTTGGTCGTGGTCGACTGCACCGGCAACGGCACAACGATGTGTCCAATTGACGGGTTCTTCTTTAACACCGGCAAGGCCAGGATGATGACCAGGACCTGCGCGTCGGCCCGCCCCGACTGCAGGGCAAGCGTTGCCGTCGGCGCGTTGTCAAAACGCAGGATGGTCGCATTCGGGCAGGTTCGCGTGATCATCTGGTCATGCGAGGAGCCGTTATCGACTGCGACCTTGAAGTCGGCACGATTGAGCGACTCCCACGTCGACGCGGTGAAGTCCGGCTTGGCGAGCAGCACGAAGGCGTTGTTGAAAAGAGGATCCGAAAAATCGACCACAAGGGCGCGCTGGGGCGTCGGATTGAGACCGAAAAACAGGTCGATCTTGTCGGATTCCAGATCGAGCACGGCATTGCCCCAGGTCGTTTCATGAATTTCGAGGGAGACCTTAAGCGATGCCGCAAGGTCCTTGCCGAAATCGATCATGAATCCCTGCCACTCGCCTGTCGCCGGATCCTTGACGTAATAGGGCGCCTGACCGGGTACTGCTCCCATGCGCAAGACCTTGGTACGGTTCACGCGTGCGAACGCCGATTCGGGCTCGCTTTGCGCAAATACGGAAGAGCCTGCGGTGACAAGGCCGCTGGCGCAAGCCGCGGCGGTAACAAATCGACGACGATCGACCATTTTTTTGTCCAGATAAGAGTTGCTGCGTGACAGGGCAAGCGCCAGCCTCAGTTTAAACTGAGTCTTTGCCATCGCGCCTGAACCGACGCCCTGATGCCTTCAGACCTGACTGCCGCCAAGGGGCCGCCCGAGGGCGCCCCCCTGGCGCACCCCCGCGTCGTCCTCATTACCGGCGCCGGCTCGGGCATTGGTGCAGCACTGGCCCGCCGCCTGGCCGCAGACGGGCAGCACCTGATGCTGCATGCGCGCAGTCTCGAAGGCGAATCGGGCGGGCGCCTTCAGGCCGTGCGCGAACAATGCCTGAAACTGGGTGCACCAGCCTGCGCCGAAATCGGCTGCGAACTCGGTGGCGAAGAGGCCACGCGGCAGCTCGTTGAAGCCACCCTCGAGCGCTTCGGCCGCATCGACCAGGTGGTATCAAATGCAGGCTATGCGCAGCAGCGCGGCCTTGCCGAGTCGAGCTGGGATGACCTCGCGCGCGCCTTTGCGGTGATGCCGATGACTTTTGCCAGCCTGATTCGGCTGGCAAGCCCGGTCATGGCCCGCTCGAGTTCGCCCCGTTTTGTAGGGGTCAGCTCGTTTGTCGCCCACCGCTTCGATACCGATACACCGTTTCCGGCCACGGCCGCGGCCAAGGCGGCGATGGAAGCCATCGCCAGAAGCGCTGCGGCCGAACTCGCGCCAAGGGGCATCACGGTCAATTGTGTTGCCCCTGGCTATACACGCAAGGACCGCCCGTCCACCAATCAGAAGGCGTGGGCCAAGGCGGTGCGCGAGACGCCGCTCGGACGCATTGCCACGCCGGAAAAAATTGCAGAAGCCATCCGCTTTCTGTTGAGCGACGCGGCCACCGACATCACCGGCGAGGTGATCCACGTCGACGGCGGCCTGACCCTGCTTTGAGCATCATCGATTCTTCGGCCGTCGATCTTCTGGCGCTGCTTGATCGCCGGGAAATTTCAAGCGTCGAGCTCCTTCGCGCCTTCAGTGAGCGCATCGACGCAGTCAACCCCGCCTTGAACGCGATCGTCACGCTCGATCTCGAAAGCGCGCGCAGGAGCGCAGCTGCAATCGATAGCAAGCGTGTGCGCGGCGAGCCTTTGGGTGCCTTGGCCGGACTGCCGATCGCCATCAAGGATCTCGAGGCGGTCTGCGGCATGCGTACGACGCAAGGCTCGCCGCTTTATCGCGACTGGGTTCCCGACTACGACAGCGCCATGGTCGAGCGCCTAAGACGCGCTGACGTGGTCATTCTGGGCAAGACCAACGTGCCTGAATTCGGGCTGGGCTCGCACACCTTCAATAGCGTATTTGGCGCGACCCGAAATCCCTGGAATACCCAGCTGTCAGCGGGCGGCTCCTCTGGCGGTGCCGCTGCCGCCGTCGCCAGCGGCATGCTGCCGTTTGCAGACGGCTCCGATTTTGGCGGCAGCCTCAGGAATCCGGCGAGCTTTAACAATCTCTTGGGGTTACGCACGAGCCCGGGCCGGATCGCGCGCTTTCCCGCTCACGACGGCTTTGCCGGGCACTCGGTGTTGGGCCCGATCGCGCGCACGGCCGGCGATGCCGCGCTGCTGCTTGCCGCGATGCAAGGCGCAGACGCGCGCGACCCGCTCTCGATTGCAATGCCGGCAAAGCCCCGGCACGGGCGACTCGCGCGCGATTTTCGCGGCGTTCGCATCGCCTATAGCGAAACACTGGGTGGACTGCCGTTCGAGAAGGAAGTCATCGAAGCCACGCGCCTGGCCTTGCCAAGGCTCGAGGCGATCGGTTGCGTGATCGAAGAAGCCGAACCGGATCTGGTGGATGCCGACGGCACGTTCGAGACCCTGCGCGCGCTTGGCCTGGCAAGCCAGTACGGCCCGATGCTCAAGAGCCAGCGCCATCAGTTCAAGGACAGCGCCGTCTGGAACATCGAATCCGGCCTGTCTCTTTCGGTCGCTGCGATCGCCCAGGCGATCGCGAACAGAACGCGCCTTTACCAGAGCATGCGGCGCTTTCTTCAGACTTATGAGTTTCTGGTTGCCCCGGTCGCGCAAGTGCTGCCCTTTCCGATCGAATGGACGTATCCGCAGGAGATTGGCGATGCGCCCATGGAGCACTATCTGGCCTGGATGCGGTCGTGCACGCGCATTTCGATCACGGCACATCCGGCCATGTCGATCCCGGGTGGTTTCTCATCGCGGGGACTTCCCGTGGGCCTGCAGGTGGTTGGGCGCTGGCACGACGAATGGTCGCTCCTGCAACTTGCGCACGCGATGGAATCGGCAGGCGATGTTGCCTTGCGCCGGCCGCCGATCTAGCGGCGTTGTGTCACCAGCGAACCCACCATCCCTGGTAGAAGCGGCGGCCGTCGACTTCTTCAAAGCCCGAGAGCATCATGGCGCGTTCGCCAAAGGCGAGCAGTTCGATGTCGTGCAACTCGGGCAAGCGGCGCGAGTCACGCACGCGCTCGATCGGCTGCAATGCCGCTACGCGCGAGGCGCGACGCAAGCCATCGATCGTCGCCAGATAGACATTCAGTCGCCCCTCGTGCGCAGGCTGCTGCTCGAGTTGGTTCACCGCGATCGGTGCTCCCCGAGTGTGGGTCAGGATGACGGTGACCAGCATCGGTGGGGCGGGCCAAGCTACGTTGAATAGGGAACAAATATTCCCTTATTCACGCGGCACTGTCAATTCGACGGCGAAAGCGCGAGTGTCAACCAGCGTGAACGACACGCGACATCTGCGCTTTCGCCCTTGTGTGTTCTGCCGGCTCGGTGCATTGTAGCGATATCGCCATCACATCAAGCTTTTGGGCGGCGCTCTTCGAGTCATCTCGAAGATACGACGATGTGGCACATATCCAGGCACGGGCACTAGACAGCCGTATTGAGGAGATTGGCATGCACTGCATTTTTCGACCGCTCGCGGCACTTTTCTTTGCGCTGGCTTTGGCCGGATGCTCGACGATCCAGTCGCTAAACCCGTTTCACCACGATGCTCCCGAGCAGATTGCCTCGCCTTCGGTACCGGCGACGGCCTACGGCGCACAGCAGCCGATGGGGTATTCCGAGCACGCAGCGGCGATGGCCGGAATCACGGAATTGCACTACGAAGTCGAGTCCGAGCACATTGCGCGCGACGCTTCCTGCGGTACCGGCACGGTCGCGCTGCTCCTGGAGAAGGGCCCGGGCTATGAGACCTACTCGGTGCCTTGCGGCGCCACGCGGGTGATGCTCATCCGCTGCGAATTCAGCTACTGCCGCACCATGCAATAGGCCGCCTCGCAGGGCGAAACGAGCGCCAGGCGGCGATCACCCCGGATTCCAATTCGGAGGTACAGTGCTGGCAACCAAAGCCGCCTGAAAGACGCCATGCAACGCCTTGACTCCCATCCTTCCGGACGACATTTCCTCGGCATACCCGGACCGAGCCCTGTCCCTGACCGGATTTTGCGTGCCATCAGCTATCCGACCATCGATCACCGCGGGCCGGAATTTGCCGAACTCGGAAAGAAGGTGCTGGACGGCGTGCGCGGTCTTTTCGGCACCACCCAGCCGGTCATCATCTATCCGGCATCAGGCACTGGCGCCTGGGAAGCGGCGATGGTCAATACGCTTAGTGCAGGTGACCGGGTCCTGATGTATGAGACCGGCCAGTTCGCAGCCCTTTGGCAGGCGCTTGCCCGAAAGCTCGGGCTCGAGCCGGAAGTTCTTGGCGGCGGCATCCGCGGCTGGCGCATGGGCGTTAACGCCGATGCGATCGAAGCGCGCCTGAGCCAAGATCGTGACCACGTCATCAAGGCGGTGTGCATCGTTCACAACGAAACGTCGACCGGGGCCATGTCCGACGTGGCATCGGTAAGGCGCGCAATGGACGCTGCCAGCCACCCTGCACTGCTGCTGGTCGACACCATTTCAGGGCTTGGTTGCGCCCCCTATCTGCACGATGCCTGGGGTGTTGACGTCTCCATCGCCGGGTCGCAAAAAGGCATGATGCTGCCGCCTGGGCTTGGCTTTAACGCGATCTCGCCAAAGGCCCGCGCAGCTGCGGCCAAGGCGACCCTGCCGCGCGCCTACTGGGCATGGGACGAGATGCTGGCGTTCAATCCATCTGGCTACTTTCCCTCTACGCCAAACACCAATCTTCTCTACGGCTTGAGCGAAGTCATCGACATGATGAACGAGGAGGGCCTGCCTGCCATCTTCGATCGCCACGAGCGCCTGGCTCGCGCGTGTCGGGCAGCCGTCGCCGCCTGGGGACTCGAATTGCAATGTCTGGATGAGAGAGCCTACTCGCCGGTGCTAAGCGCCGTCGTCATGCCCGAGGGCATCGATGCGGACGAGGTACGAAAAACCATACTTGAACGCTTTGACCTGTCCCTTGGCGCGGGTCTTGGGCAGATCAAGGGACGCGTGTTTCGCATCGGCCATCTGGGCGATTGCAACGACCTCACGCTGATGGCGGAACTGGCAGGCTGCGAGATGGGAATGCAGCTTTGCGGCGTGCGCCTGCAAGGCTCGGGCGTGCTCGCTGCGATGTCGAGTCTTCGTGCCGTGAACACTGCAGAGCACCGCCAAGCAGCGTGAAAAGACTCAGCGCGAGTCACGTCGTGCTGCTTTTGCTTTGCCTGATGTATGCGATCACTTACATGGATCGCGTCAATGTCAGTACCGCGGCTGACGGCTTCGCGCGCGAACTGCATTTCTCAAAGACCGAGATCGGGGCGGTATTTTCTGCGTTCGCGTATCCGTACCTGATCTTCCAGGTGGCAGGCGGCTGGGTCAGCGACCGCTTTGGCGCCCGCCGCACGCTACTGGTGTGCTCGCTGCTCTGGGCGATCGCGACGATTCTCACCGGGCTTGCCGGCGGCCTCTTGTCGATGCTCGCTGCACGCGTACTGCTCGGGCTTGGCGAAGGAGCGACCTTTCCCGCCTCGACATCGGCGATGGCCCGCTGGTTTTCTCCGGCCAAGCGCGGCTTCGCCCAAGGCATCACACATGCTGCCGCGCGCATCGGCAACGCCGTGACCCCTGGCGCCGTCGTTGTGGTCATGGCGCGCTTTGGCTGGCGCGCAGCGTTCTTCGCGCTTGGCGGCCTGAGCCTGGCCTGGGTCTTCGCCTGGATGCTGACGTTTCACGAGGAGCCGCGGCAGCATCCGCGCATTACGCCGGCAGAGCTGGCGGTACTTTCGCCCCCGGCCGGCATCCGCCCGAAGGTGCCCTGGCCCACGCTTTTCAAGCGCATGGTGCCGGTGACGCTGGTCTACTTCTGCTATGGCTGGACGCTGTGGCTGTTCCTCGCCTGGATCCCGCAGTATTTCCTGCACAGCTATTCGCTCGATCTGAAAAAATCGGCGCTGTTTGCCTCCGCTGTATTTTTGTCCGGTGTCGCGGGCGACACGCTAGGCGGGCTTGGCACCGACTGGCTGCTAAAGCGCACAAAGCGGCTTGGCATTGCCCGCAGTGCGATGGTCTCGGTCTGCATGGTGCTGGCCCTCGTCTCGCTGTTGCCGCTGCTCTTTGCGCATCAACTGACACTTTCCGTGGTGTGCCTCTCGGCTGGCTTTTTCTTTGCCGAGATGACCATCGGGCCGATGTGGGCGGTGCCGATGGACATCGCACCGCGCTTTGCCGGCACGGCAAGCGGCATGATGAATACCGGTTCGGCACTCGCTGCCATCATCTCTCCGGTCGTTGCCGGTTATTTGATCGACCTGACCGGAAATTGGGACCTGCCGTTCATCGGCAGCATGATTCTGATGGCGTTAGGGGCCGTGCTTGCGCTACGGATGCGCGCAGCCGAGCCCTTTGCGGCGGCTGGCGCAACGCGCTGATGGGCGCGCACGGCACGCCCCTTGAGCGCGCCTTGCGCAAGGCCGTGCGCGGCGCCGTGCGGTTTGATGACGCCACGCGCGGACGCTATGCGACCGACGCCTCGATTTACCAGATCACGCCAATCGGTGTTGTCGAGCCGCTTGACGATGAGGATCTTCTTGCCGTCCTTGAAGTCGCACGCGAGCAGCATGCTCCGGTTCTCGCGCGCGGAGCCGGCAGCAGCCAATGCGGCCAGACGGTTGCCAATGCGCTCATCGTCGATGTCAGTCACCATCTGCGCGCCGTGCTCGATTTCGATGCCGCCGCCATGCGCGTCGTCGTCGAGCCCGGGCTCACCCTTGACGCACTCAACGCCTATCTGAAGCCGCATGGCCTTTGGTATCCGGTCGACGTCTCGACCAGTGCACAGGCAACCCTTGGCGGCATGGCCGGCAATAACTCGTGCGGTTCGCGCTCGCTTTGTTACGGCAACATGGTGCACAACGTCGAAGCCATCGATGCCGTGCTTGCCAATGGCGAGGCGTGGTCATTCGGGCTTGGCATCAGCTCCGAGCGCGGCTCAAGCCCGCTTGAGGGTGCGCTGCTTGATCTCATGGCACGCCACCGCGACGACATCAGGGCCCATGTTCCGAAGCTGCTGCGGCGCGTTGGCGGCTATAACGTCGATCTCGCCGATTGCCAGAGCCCGCGCCCGTATCGGGCAGACGAGAAGGTCAATTTCGCCCATCTTCTCGTGGGATCCGAGGGAACGCTGGCAATTTCGAGGCGGCTGCACCTGAAACTTGCACCCTTGCCGCGTGCACGCGTTCTGGCTGTGGTCAATTTCTCGTCGCTTTTTGAAGCCATGGAGGCCACTCCTGCGATCGTCGCGCTAGGCCCAAGCGCAGTCGAACTCGTCGATCGCACCATGATTGATCTGGCGCTCGCAAATCCTGCCTTCAGGCCGGTCATCTCGGGCGCATTGATCGGCGAGCCAGGCGCATTGCTCCTGGTTGAATTCAGCGGCGAGGAACAGGCGCCCTTGGCGAAGCGACTGGGCGAGCTCGACGAGCTGGTGGCAACGCGCCTTGGCTCGCGACGCGTGGCGAAGCTCGACCGGGAGCGGGAGCAAAAGGCCCTCTGGGACGTGCGCAAGGCCGGGCTTAACATCATGATGAGCATGAAAGGCGACGGCAAACCGGTCTCTTTCATCGAGGACTGCGCCGTGCCGCTTGAGCATCTTGCCGAGTACACGGCGCGCTTGAGCGATGTCTTTCTGAAGCATGGCACCCAGGGCACATGGTATGCCCACGCAAGCGTCGGCACGCTGCACGTCAGACCGATCCTCGACATGCGGCGCGACGGCGCGGCGAAGATGCGCAGCATCGCCAACGAAGCCTCGGCGCTGGTGCGCAAATTCAAGGGGGCGTATTCCGGTGAGCACGGCGACGGCATTTGCCGGGGCGAATGGATCAGCTGGCAGTTCGGGCCGGCGCTGACCGCTGCCTTTCGCGACATCAAGCATCTGTTCGATCCCGACAAGCGCTTTGCGCCTGACAAGTTTCTCGATGCGCCGTTGATGGACGCCGAGGCACAGTTCAGGTTCCCCAAAAGCTATCGTGTCATCCCGCTTGTGACCGCGCTTGACTGGTCGGCCTACAACGTCACCCGCGATGCCACCACCGGCCTTGAGGGCGCCAAGGGCAGCGCGGGCGACCCCACAGGTGGCCTTGCGATGGCCGTCGAGATGTGCAACAACAATGGTCACTGCCGCAAGTTCGACGCCGGCACGATGTGCCCGAGCTTTCGTGCCACCCGCGACGAGACCCACGTCACGCGCGGCCGTGCCAATACCTTGCGGCTCGCCCTGTCATCGCAGCTCGGCAGCGCCGGCCTTGCCGACGACAGCGTGGCCCAGGCGCTCGACCTTTGCGTGTCGTGCAAGGGATGCCGCCGCGAGTGCCCAACCGGCGTGGACATGGCACGCATCAAGATTGAAGCGCGCGCCGCCCGCGTCCGGCACCACGGCATGTCCATGCGCGATCGGCTGATCGGCTGGCTGCCGCGCTATGCACCCATCGTTTGCGCATCTGCGCTTGGCGCGAGTCTTGCCAACGGTACGGCCCGCGCCCTGCCGTGGGCACGCCGCGCTTTCGGATTTTCGGCAAAGCGCGCGCTGCCAGAATTTCACAGGACGTATACGAAGCGACGACCCGGGCCGATCGGCGAGGCAGCAAGCGTCGTGCTCTTTGCCGACACCTTTAACAATCATTTCGAGCCGCACATCATCGCTGCAGCAACCCGCGTGCTTGACGCGCTCGGCGAGCGCACCGTCATTGCAGGGCTCCCCGGCGAGCGGCCGCTTTGTTGCGGCAGAACCTTTCTTGCCGCCGGCGATATCACACGAGCGCGCAGCGAGGCCACGCGCTCGCTTGACGTGCTCGCGCCGCTTGCCCGTGCCGGCGCTACCATCGTCGGGCTCGAGCCTTCGTGTCTATTGACGATGCGCGACGAATGGCAGATTCTCGGACTTGGCGATGCGGCCGCTGTTCTCGCCAGCCAGGCGCTGCTTATTGGCGAGTATCTGGCCAAGGACAACCGCCTCGCGCGCCTTGGCGCGAAGCTCGAGGCAGCGCAACCTGGCGCGCATGTGCTCGTGCATGGCCACTGCCACCAGAAGGCGTTCGATGCGTTCGATGCCGTGCTCGCAAGCATCGCAGCGATCCCCAACCTTGCGGCACGACCCATCGAATCCTCGTGCTGTGGCATGGCAGGCAGCTTCGGCATGGAGAGCGAGCATTACCCGATCTCGATTGCCATGGCAGAACTCTCGCTTGCACCCACCATCAGAAGCGATCCGGATGCGACGATCGTTGCCGATGGCACGAGTTGCCGCCACCAGATCAATGAGCTGACCGGGCGCAGGGCGTATCACAGCGTCGAACTGCTGGCGCGCGCGCTCAGTGCTGGCGCGCCTTGAGTTGCACCTCGAGCTTCTCAAGGCTCTTCTCGATCATGGCACCCAGCGCCATCTGCGGATTGGAATGGACGAAGCCTTCGGCGTCCTCGCGCTTGGCGATCAGAGGCGCTGCAATCGCAAAGGCATCTGGCAGCGAACTCGTCCTGGCCAGACCTTCGGCAAAATAGGCCCGGCCGAAATAGGTGAAGTCCGCTTCGTTGCTGCAGCCAAAAGACGTGTGCGAGCCGTCAGCGGCAGTGATGACAAGCGTCTCCGGCCCCTTTAGCGCATCGACAAAAATGCCCGAATAGCAGGCCGAGACGATGACAACGCGCTGGCGAATGTGGGCCTCATCGAGCATCTCGCGCAACGTGGCAGGATCAAGGTCTTCGAACCGAAAAGGGTCAAGCGAGACATTCACGCCGGTTTCAGCCGAGCCATGCGAGGTCACATACAAGACCAGAATGTCCTCGTTGCTCATGCGCTTTCCGACTTCGACCAAGGTGTCGTGCAGCGAAGTCACCGTCGCAAGCGGAATACTCGCTGCGGTAGCGACATTATTGATGAGTGCAACGCTGTGGCCCAAGGCGCCAAAGCGCTTCTCGAACAGGTCTTTGACAAAAATGATTTCCTTCATGAATACGGCCTGGGCGCCATTGCCTGCAAAGCCGACGAAGTAGACGTTGATGCGACCCGGAGTCCGTTCGAGGACGGCCTCGAGCGCTGCGTCAAGGCGCGCATTCTCGCCATAAAGAAGCTCCTCTGACACGACGACGCCTGGTGGCCCATCGTTGCTGGCTTGGGGCGGCTCGCTCCAGAATCCGGCGCCGCGATCAATGAAAAGCAGTGGACCTGCGACGACCACGAGCGCAGTGACAAAGATCAAGGCACGCGTTAGCGCAGTATTTTGCGGGCGAACCAGGGCGATGGCGAGGACAAGACCCAGCCATCCCTGGGAGACGTCCCAAAGTGCGAACGACTGCGGCAAGTGGGCGTCGACCCAGGGCCCGGTTGCAGACCATAACCAAAGGCCGTTCCAGACGACGTCAATGACCAAGGAGGCTGACAGCGCCAGGCAAAAAACCGGCAGCAGGCGACGATCGCGCTGGGCCAGCGCCGAGAGGACCGCGGCTGCGAACGCAAGCACCCCAACCTGGACCAAAATGCCCTGGAAGCCGCCGGGATCGAAGACGACCGGGGCCGATTCGGCTGCCCGTCCGAGCGCGATCAAGGCGGCAACATCGAGCAATACCAGATAGGCGGCGACAGCGGGCGATGCCGGCTCGCGCACGTTGCGCGCGGGCAGAAACACCGCTGCGCGCGCTCCGTCGAACACAAGTGCGGCGGTATTTGAGATCTGATCGCGCCACGCGGCCGTCATTCGGTTTGTTTCGCTTAAGAGGGACGCCCGAAAACGGAAGTGTAGCGCGCGCGCAGAGGACCCGATTTTCGTCAATGCGCGGTGTAAACGCGCCATTTACGCGATTTTCTTGTCACGAAAAGCGGCATTTTGGCCGTGACAAGGAATCCGGCGCGGATTTGCCGCAGAATCTCGGATTCGTCAAAAGGCCGACCAGCCGTCTGAAAGTATGCGGGCGCACCTCATCTGGAAAAACAACGAGAAATTTCTCGCCTTTGGCATTGCCATTCGCCACAAGGAGATGGATGTCTCGTTTTTCAGCCAAAAAAAGCGTCGCATCAAGGTCGCAATCGCGCTTGTCTTGTCGCTTTTGGTGCACGCCCTGGTGCTTTGGCTGATGCGCTCGGTGATGCCCAAGATGGACATTTCCGAAGGTGCCAACGAGCCTTTGACGGTATCGCTTGCGGCACCCGAACAACGCCAGCCGGCTCAGCCTGAACGCCAGCCAACGCCTGCCGAGCCTGTCGAGCGTCCGATAACGCCGCCAATCGAACGTCCGCGGCGGCTTTTGAGCGTGCCTACGCCGTCGTCACGCAGCGCGACTGTCGCGCCGGAACTGCCGCCGCTGCCCCCGCCTCCAGCGCCCTCGGCCAATCCGCCGCAAGAGGACATGTTGTCGCACATCAATTCCAGGCGTGAGCAACGCCAAAGCGAGGAGGCTCAGGAGCGCCTGCTCGAGGCCACGGGGGGTACAGGCGAGAGCGACGCCGACCGCGCCAAACGCATCGCGCTTGCCAACATCAAGGCGACCAGCGGCGCTGGCAAGTCAAGCCATTCCGGTGGCATGTTCGAGATCACGCACCTTGGCCTGCACGATGCCGAATACATCTTTAACGGCTGGAACAAGGACTTCCATCAGGACGCCGCGCGCCAGATCGAAGTCCGCCAGGGCGACAAGGCGAGCATTGACATCGCCGTCGTCGACAGCATGATCGATGTCATTCGCCAGTACGAACAGGGTGACTTCAAGTTCGACTCGCAGCGCCTTGGCAAAGTCGTGACCTTGAGCGCGCGCTCCCAGGACACCCCCGGACTGGAGGAATTCCTGCTGCTGGAGTTTGCCCGCGACTTCAATAACGGCCCCGCGGGCCCGCCACCGCCACAAATGCAAAACCCTGGCCGCCGCCGCTCAGGCTAGGCGGCGCTCGGCCTCGCAGCGCTCCTAGGAGAAGCCCAGAACCGGATGCGGCACATAGGGCGCCTCAAGCGCCTGTTTCTCGTCTGCAGATAGCTGCAACGAGAGCGCCGCAACGGCGTCCTCCAGATGGTGCCTTTTCGTCGCGCCAATGATGGGCGAGGTGATCACCGGATTGGCGAGCACCCATGCCAGTGCAACCTGGGCCATCGGCACGCCACGCAGCTCGGCAATTTTCTCAAGCGCGTTGACGACGAGGCGGTCGGCATCGCGCGTGCGCGCATAAAGCGTTTTGCCAAATGCATCGCTGCCTGCGCGAGTTGTCGCCGGCTCGTCCTGCCAGGGGCGGGTCAAAAGCCCGCGTCCAAGGGGACTCCAGGGAATCACGCCAATGCCTTCGGCCTTGCAAAGCCCGAACATTTCGCGCTCTTCCTCGCGATAGGCGAGGTTATAGAACGGCTGCATCGAGACGAATCGCGTCCATCCGCGCTGATCTGCGATATCGAGCGCCTTGCAGAATTGCCAGGCGTACATCGAGGATGCGCCGATATAACGCGCCTTTCCGGCCTTGACAATGTCGTGCAGCGCTTCCATGGTTTCCTCGATCGGCGTGCCATAGTCAAAGCGGTGGATCTGGTAGAGGTCGACGTAATCACAGCCAAGCCGCCTAAGACTCGCGTCGATGGCCGTCATGATCGCCTTGCGCGACAGCCCGCCCGCATTGGGCCGCTCCTTCCAGCGACCGTGTACCTTGGTTGCGATCACGACTTCATCGCGCGGCGCCATGTCGGCAAGCGCCCGTCCGACAATCTCCTCGCTCGTGCCATCGGAGTAAATATTGGCAGTGTCGAAAAAATTGATGCCAAGCTCGATGGCATGGGCGATAAAGGGTCGACTCGCCTCTTCGTCGAGCGTCCAGGGGTGGGTGCCCCGCTGCGGCACGCCATAGCTCATGCAGCCAAGGCAAAGCCGCGAAACCTGCAAGCCGGTGTGACCCAGTCTGACGTATTCCATGCTGCGCTCCTAGATCATGAGAAGGCCATCCCCCGCTGCCGCGATTATCGCCGACAGCGAGGGCACGCGCCTTCGTGACCCTGACCGGCGAACGTGGTAGCGTGTGCCTCGACCATGAACGCCTTGCACATTGTCAGATGTCTCGCCCTGAGCTTTCTGTCTGCCAGCGTGCTCTTCGGATGCAACACCGTGCCAAAACCTTCAGATGAGGTCTTAAGCCAGCTTGCGCCTGACGGAACCCTGCGTGCCGCGATCAATTTCGGCAACCCGGTGCTGGCCGCCAAGGATGCGAAAACCGCCGAGCCAAGCGGCGTGTCGATCGATCTGGCGCGCCTTATCGCCGCGCGCCTTGGCGTACGGCTGCGCTTCGTTCCTTTCGAGAGCGCGGGCAGTGTCGTCAAGGCCGCGCGCGACAACCAATGGGACATCGCTTTCGTTGCCCTCGATCCGCTGCGCGCGAAAGAGATGCTGCAGACGAGCCCCTACGTTGCGATCGAAGGCGCCTATCTCGTCCCCGATGCATCACCCCTGCAGTCAAATGATGAGGTCGATCGCGACGGCGTTCGCATCGCGGTCGGTGCCGGCAGCGCCTACGATCTGTTCCTCTCACGGACCATCAAGCATGCACAGCTGGTGCGCGCCAATACTTCCCCGGAGGTGACGCCGTTGTTTCTTGCACGACACCTTGAAGTTGCCGCCGGCGTGAAGCAGCAGTTGCTGCGTGATGCTGCAGGCACGCCCGGATTGCGCATTCTGCCGGGATCTTTCATGCGCATCGATCAGGCCATGGCGACACGGCTTGGCAACGACGCGGGTGCAGCCTTTCTCGACCAGTTCATTGCCGATATGAAAAAAACAGGCGAGATCCAGCGCTTGCTTGCCTTGCACCAGCTCGAAGGTGTCGCGGTTTCACCCTAGCGCTGAAATCAGGCGGCGGCCTCGACAATGCGCAGATCACGCTCGACGCCGTTGCCAAGCGCGACGAGCGCCTCCTGATAGGCCGGGCTTGCGTGCGTTGCCAGCGCCTTCTCGACCGAATCGAACTCGATCACGACGGTGCGATCGGCAACTCCACTTTCAAACACACGCGTTGGCATGCCGCGGACCAGAAAGCGCCCGCCACCCCCTTCGATGGCTGGCCCTGCGAGCTTGGCGTAGGCCGCAAGCGCGGCAGGATCATGGACCGCGCGGTAACAGGAAATCCAGTAGGCTTTTTTCACGTGAGCTCCGACCAGCCCCTAGGGCTGAAAATTGACGGTCCAGGTTTCACCGCCCGACCATCGGACTATCATACCGTGGCTGCGTCTTTCCCGAATCCAAGCCAAAAAAAGTCGCCATGGAACTTCCGATCAACACGTTCAAGCAGCAGCTCTCGGAGAAGAAACCGCAGATCGGCTTATGGCTCGCCTGGGCCAACCCTCTGAGCACCGAGGCCATCGCCGGCTGTGGCTTCGACTGGCTGCTAATCGATGGCGAACACGCCACCAACACGCTGACATCGACGCTTGCCCAACTGCAGGCGGTGGCACCCTATCCGGTCCATCCTGTTGCGCGCCTCGTGCAAGGCGATGCGGGCCTGATCAAACAGTATCTCGATATCGGCGTGCAAACACTTCTGGTTCCCATGGTCGAAAGTGCCGAGCAGGCACGCCATCTGGTCAGGGCCACGCGCTATCCGCCAGACGGCTTTCGTGGCGTTGCCGGTGCCACACGCGCAACGCGCTGGGGTCAGGTGACTAACTGGATCCATTCGGCCAATGCCCAGGTGTGCCTTTTGGTACAGGTCGAAACCGTAGCCGGGCTCGCGGAGCTTGAGGCGATCGCAACAACCGACGGTGTCGACGGCGTATTTTTCGGGCCCGCCGATCTTTCCGCCTCGATGGGATATCCCGGGCAGCTCGAGCATCAGAAGGTCAAGGACACCATCCTCGAAGGCATCAGGGTCGTGCGGCAGGCCAATAAAGCCCCAGGCATTCTCACCGCCAATCGTGCCTTGGCGAAGGAGTATCTCGACGCTGGCTGTCTTTTCGTTGCGGTCGGCGTCGATACGCTGCTTCTGATGTCTGCGGCAAGCGAGCTGGCCAAGACCTTCGGTCGCGGCAACTGAAACAGGCTGCAAGCAAACGTCATCCGGCAAATCTTGCCCGCGGCCGAATCAATTGGGCAGATTCGCGCTGCTCGATGGCGTGCGCAATCCAGCCAACCGAGCGTCCGATCGCAAAAAGAGAGAGCGCAGTCCCCCTCGGAAGGCGA
>Ga0116229_10008346_pt1 | contig 16127 bp, 12 predicted proteins | sample S1TSphgellanicum_3_FD_87313 | JGI IMG/M metagenome (GOLD analysis project Ga0116229, IMG submission 87313) | Host-associated microbial communities from peat moss isolated from Minnesota, USA - S1T2_Fc - Sphagnum magellanicum MG | ecosystem: Host-associated > Plants > Peat moss > Unclassified...
AAGAAATGTTTTTACAATGATGATAGTATGACCTCTTTCAACATCCTCATACACACAATGTTAGACAAAGAGAAATGAAAAGAAAAGAAAAAAAGAAGGAAAAAAAAAAGCTATTACTCTTTCGTGATGACCTTTTTAGCATCCTTCTACACACCCAACACAAAAATAGAAGGAGAAAAAACGAGAGGAAAACATTTATGCTATTTTTTTGCAATGATGGTGATGACCTACTAAAACAAAAATAGGTCAAGCTTAAAGTGTGATGCATGTCCAACTTGAAGAGAAAAAATGGAACAAAAAAACCTTAGAAAAGTTTCATTTGAAAAGATGAAGACTTGGAGTTTGAAGTAGACAATGTTTGTTTTGCCCATTATCTCTCTTTGTGCAAACATCACATCATTATTTTCTCTCACACCATGAAACTCTTGCACAAGAACCTCACACAAGAAGCACAAAAACATCTAAACATGAGTTGAAACTCAAAAACTACCAAAATCAAGAATTTCCAAGTTTCACCTTACCTTTTTTTCTTTTTTGCCATGTTCAAACCAAGTTTGATGAATCATCTTGTCTTTTGCCTGAACATTGGGTCTACACACTAAGTTTTCATGACTATGAATATCTCTACTGTTTTCTTATTTTAACCATGTGGAGATTTTTAACACAATTGTTGGGATTCATGAAGTTAGCTCCCAAAAGGTTATGGGTCCAATTTTTCATTAATTGTGTTATATATTACTAACTATTATGATCAACATAACTTTGGTAGGGCTCATGGGCCAATTGGTTTTCAAAATGCACTTAAGTCATTGGAGTCAAAACTTGGGTGAACTTTGTGCACATTGTCCTCATTTTTTAAAGGACGTTTAAATGCTACAAGGTGAACAACAATGCAATCATGCTTAATTACCAAACAAAAAACATGAACACATTTGTAAATACTTTAATGAGGGATAACATTTTTATTGAAGTCCTTGTGTACACATCTACAATGATAAGTAGCACCAAAATCAATATGGAAATTGATATGGCAATCAAAATGAGTTCAAAATTATGTTAGAAACAAGGTAGAAATACATAGCAACATTAACAAACGAACCCATTTGTGGGTGGTACCATTAGGAATCTCACAATTCATTTTATTGGACCCATTAAACTTTATAAAATTATAAAATTAACACTTAAATAAGGACTTCAAATTTTTTTAATTGGTGACTACATTTATTAGGGTTTTAGACTTGAAACTTAATGATATCAAAAATATTTTTAAAATTTGTGTTCTTAATCATTGCTTTTAGAAAAGGTTTCAAGAATTTAATAATGTTTATTTTCCTTGAATGTTTTGGTCAACAACATAATTTTGAAACATATTTTGGTTTTTTCTTGGAAAAATGGTTTTCAAGGTATGTTTGATGGTATTTCATTTTATTATTTTTAATGTAATCTATTAAGTTGGTATAATTTAATTATGAATTTTCAAAGTAAACAAAATGTGATTTAAAAAAAAGCCATTGTAGTCAAAGGAAAACAAATTTGTGATTAATTCTCTCTTTTGCTATTCCAATGAACATTTTAGGCCATATACTTTTGCATGTAATGTGTATATGCACATATATAATTTAAAAAATCTAAGGAAAGGGGTTAGGAATATTATTTGGCCAATTTTTCTACTCAAGGAATTCCTTGAAGTGATTCCTAATGGCACTATCCAAGGATGGGTTTACCCTAACACCAAATCTTTAATTTTTGTATATTTCAAATGGAAAACATTCTTACTACATAATTTTTTTAAAAATGATCCATTATTTTAGTGTTAGTTATTGTCTTCCTTACATGCCATTTTTATTTGTTTATGTAGTATGTCTATGTCATCATTATTCCAATGTGTATGACGCTACTCACCTCACCATCTTTGTTTATGTTAATTATAAATTGTGCATTGTTATTATTCTAGAATTTGATTACTTTACTATACATTACATTTTGATTACAAAGGTGGTAAAAAAAAATGGTCAAAAGAACACAAGAATTCGATGGAAACGAAATCATGGACAACAACCCAAGAAAACATCTTTAAATACTTTTTTTTTCTGAATTTGAGTTTGCATTAAAGCACAAGCATTATCAATCCATTGCTCCATGAATTGAAACATAAACAACATTATTAATTCCATGATTTGAAGCATATGAAACATTATTAGTTCCATGAATTGATGCTAATATTTTATGCTCATGGTATTTATGAATTTCAATTTCCATTTAAACATAAGCATTATTAGTTGGGCATTGTTCCATGAATTGAAACAAACAAAAACATTATTAATTCCATGAATAGATTATGATGCACACATTATATTAAATGTCGTTAGAAGAAATCATGTATTATGCAACCATATAATTTGTGAATATATGCAACAAACTATCATTTGTAATTGTGTTTTTTCATTGTAACAATTAGCCACCATTTTTTCCAATCTATTACTATTCTTGCAACTATGGTGTAACTAGTTTGCAATTACTATATTTTTCATCCTTGCATGTTGATTAACTTTTGAGTTTTTCATCCAAAAATAAGCCTCTATATCCAAATAGTTGTAAAAATAATCACAATTTAATTACCTCTATGTGATGTACCTATACTTTTGATGTATACTAGGGCATTTTGCTATATGTTAGGGGTATATTTATAAAGTTGTGTATTGTGATTGTATTTAAGGTTTATTAAGTGTACATCTTTCACATATTATGGATATATTAATAATACATCATGCATATATTAAAAATATATTATGTCTATTTTAAGGTAAAATTAATGATACATTAAAATTATAATAAGATTATAATAATCATTGTATTGAAGGTGTACTAGAATATCCCAAGGTATCGTTCCATATTTACTTTTCACAAGTGTTTTAAGGGTTGGATTTAAGTGTTGTATTACAATTTTCATGTCAAGGATTGATTGACCTTGACCTTGTCAAAGGATTCATAAAGCTCATCACTTGTTAACAAAATGATCTTGTCATAATAATAAGAAGTTTTGGTGGAAACAAATAGTTAACACATTGTTAAGGTTTTTTTAGAGGGTTCTAATCAGGCAATGTTACATGTACCAGTATGGTGAAAAGTCAAGTGAATTTTTCTTCCCACCTTAAGAAGGTTTGTGGTTCAAATTTTTTAGACTAATTTGTGTAAGGGTCATGTTTTTAAGTCTTTTTTGTCCAAGTTGAATGATAGTGTACAACTAAGTTTGCAACATGGTTTATGTTTGAACTTGGTTTATGCAAAGGGAAGGCTATAGGAACTATTATTCCAACCATTATTGTGTAGAAGGAAAAACACACAAAGAAATGTGCACATAGCTAGGAAGCCATGCATCAACATGGCATAAAAAGGGGTTTATCTACATCAACGCCTTCAAAAAATGAACACCATAATAACATTGAAGAATCATCAAAAGTCTTTGATTCACTATAGGGGCAACATCGAGAACAAGGTATTGCAATGACCAAAACCACTCTTATGCAACCTCAATCGTGAAGGAGGTGAACAAGCCTTTTTTGCCAAACTATTTGTTTCATTTTTATCTTTCTTTTCATGTATTTTTTGTGTGTGCAATGGGTTGTGTGTTGTTATTTGCACTTCAAGCCTAATAGGTTATTGAAATTGCATGATGTTTAAAATAGATTAAAATAGGACTAAGATTGCCATTATTATATTGACTCAGGCATAACATCAAGTTTTAGTTTTGTGAAATCCACCCTTTCTACATGAACATGCTAGTGGGATTTGTTTTCATATTTTAGGTTTAAGATGCCATGCAACCGCATGGTCATTCAAATAATATAAGTTGGATCATTCAAGTTTAACATCATAAGAGTGTTTTAAAAACCCTAAATTTTATTTTATTTTCTATTTAATGGTCAATTGCCAAGTCTTTATGTTGGCGTATATATTTCTAACCTACATGGTGTGCATCCAACATACCATAAAACATCTATAAGTGTGGATTCACTTGCATGCATTCAATTAAATTCATTTGAACTTGCTTATGGAAATTTATTATGTATTCAAAGCATGGGTTTTCAAATTGAAGATGATGGTGTGAATATGTTTTATAAATGACATTCTAGTTTTGATTAAAACCCATTCTAAATTATGGATGCTTAACATTTATTTCATAATGATTTTGAATGTACTTTTTATGTTGTGAACCAATGTGTACATGTAGTGTTTATATGGAGGCTAAATAAATGATTTAGGTTGTTAACATGTGCATGAGATGATTGAGGGCAAAATGGTGCGTGAAAAAAAACCTGTGCAACAAGTCTAGTACAACAAGGTGTAGGATGTTGCAAACTAGTGTGAATTCAAGTGGAATGGGGGAAAATTGGCAATATTTACAAGGTAGTCCACATCAACATTACAATGGGTAGCCTTGGTTGTCAATTATCCATCAACCAAATGGTGTGCACCTAGGTTTTTTGGACACCACCAACTAGAAGGTTGACCCCAACTTGGGCTTTGTGGATGCTTACATTGAATTGCCACTATGAAAAATCATGTCCTTTGTAACTTGTCCTATGCAATTAAAATTTTTCCTATAGAACTAGTTTGAGTTACAAATTAGTTCTAAAGGACATTTTTTAGTTGCATAGGACAAGTTACAAAAGACATAATTTCTCATAGTGCGCCTTGATTTTATGGACATAATCAACTAAAATGCCATCAATTATTTTTATGGCCATTTAATACATTATTATGGTTGGCAAATAACTTGCCATATTTATGGCATATTGCAAAGTACAAGTCTAACCTAGTAACGTGGCGACACCATTTAAGTTAGGCTTGGTTCATGCAAAGGGCACCATGCACAATCACCATTGGATGGAAAGGATGATGAGGCTATTATACTAAGTGGACATGAACAACTAAAAGGTGCATGTTGTTCCATTGACAACAATCGAAATAATTGTGATTCAAAAGGGCACCCAAATGGAGGAACCAAATTTGATGTGTAAAACACAAATGAAGCATATTACAAAGAAGGCCATAAACTAAATTGTAAAGGAACAAAAGCCAAAAGGATTGTTTCCTTTTATAGTTGAGTTGATGAACAATGGAAAGATTGATGGTGCTTGTGGTGGAAAAAAATGAATGGGACTCAACAATTTGGTGTATAATTCCATAAATTTTAAATATGGCAATTGTGAAGGTGGGTGAACATAACCCAATCAATGTGGCTAAATTCCATAAACAATTGGATAATGAATTTGAATATATCAATCATGAATTGATTGCATGAGGGTCCAAAGATTGTATGTGGTGGTTTATTAAATTTGAAAGAACTTGGTTGAAGAAAAAATATAAAAAGTTTGTTGAGAAATCAATGTGCTCTATGGGAGTGGGTGGAAATTAATGGGACAAGCTTATCACATACTAGGAATAACATAACACAAAAAAATTAGAGGAGTGAACAAATGACTAATGCAAGAGTTATAGTTCAAAATGTAAACACACATATATATGGGTATGGTAGAAAATCTTGGGTTGAAGCCAAAATGATGAGTGATTTGTGTTTATGTTGATGCATATGGACAAAGGATTTTCATTCCATTCTTTAAATTAAGGTAAAATTTTATAGGAAAAAATTTCATCGGAGCCCATCAATTTTAAAGATGGCAATTGTTGGATTGAATTCAATTGCCACATATGAGATTCCAATGGATGTCAATCATTTAGACCTTTTTATTTCCACCTGATAATAGTAGGTGCTTATGATAAAATAGCAACAAGCACAATTTAAACATCTTAAATATATATTTTAGGTTAGTAGCAATAAGAAGATTAAAAAGTTTAATTATCTTTTATAAATTTGCAACAATAATAACATAATAACATAATTTAATTGTCTTTGTTAAATTGATAAAAAATAATTAAACACCTTAATTACCTTTGATATATATTAATAACAATGCCAAGATGGGTGGTTGCAAGATAAAGAAGAGCATTTTTTGTGTCACACTCTAGGTTTTTACTAAGTGTTGTGCATTAACTTACATGCCATAAAATCATCATAAATGTTTTTTAAGTTTTCAATTAATTTTTTCAACTTAAATAAAAATAAATAATCATTCAAAATTCCAACATATATTTTCCAAATGTATAGTAATCGACTTTTGAAGTTGAAAAATATCAACTTGTATTTTGTTAATGACTTTATACAAATACATTTTTGTTTATGAAATTTTTTGAGGGATATCTTATAAGGATTCAATACATGATATATTAAAGGGAAAAAAAGGTTATGAACTTTTGAATGTATAAAAAAAACTTAACCCAAAAAAAGTTATGAACTTTTGAATGTCTTAAAATGAACCTTATTTTCAAAAGTTCATATCGTAATCATTTATTGATGGATTTTTTTTTTTTTGTTTTAATGTCTATGTTAAAGAGTCATATAGTTGATCTTTTATTTACATAATTTTTATTAGTTCATTAATCATCTTTAATCCCCCACTTAAATAACATGATATCACAATAAAATAATTTTAACACTACCAAATGGACTTTTATGGACCACTTTATTTGTCAAAATCAGTCCACCTTGTCTTGCAACCACCCGACTTGAAGATTAATTATTTATATTAACAACATCAACAAGACAACCATCTTTGGTCTTTGTTGCATTACCATGCATCAAACGAAGCAAACAAAAGTTTTAAAATATTTGTTGGACATTAACAAATGAGATAACAGTGGAAAGATTAAACAACTTAATTATCTTTGCTATATTAGTAAAAAAAAACCATATTAAATGCCATCATATACGTAAGTGTAATAAATAAACATGTCGTGAATATGGCAAGGTGGGAATTCAACTATTTGTCATTTCAAATTGATAGAATAAAGACCAAACAATTAATTGGAGCATAGGGGTGCATGCACCATGGGCGTTGAGTTGAAGAAGTTTTACTAAAGGCGGAACTTGTTGAAGTTGTCAAAGGCAAAGGCGGTATTCCATTGCATGTGCCTAACTTGAACAATGAGCCCCTATAATTGGTTTTGAAGGATGTAATGGGTACTGATTTTGTATGGTAATGCCATTTTTTGCAAAAGATGAAGTGACCATGGCCAAAATGGGATATTTTGAATGTCTATCAACAATTTTTTTTGTGATTGTTCATTTTACTAAAGAGGTTGGACCCAAATGTGAAATTTGATTAAATTTTCCATGCAATTGTTTGTAAATAAGTGATGATAAAATGAAAAAACTTGTTTAGTATACAATGACATGGCATGGGTAGTGCAAGGTAATGGATGGAATTTGAGTTTGATATTGAATGTGTTAGGATGCGAAAATTGTGTTGTGTGTGTGTGAAGACAGTGAATTGTTGCAACAATAAAACAATAAATGATATGTTGGTTATTAGATTTGGTGCATTAATCAATTGGGTTGAGGGTAAAAAGGTTGCTAGCTTTCAAGATGGGCATTGGGAGGAATATAATTAATTACTTATGCATTTGGTTGAAAACAACATGAAAGGAATTGTTTATGCATGTTTTGGATATGTAGAAATAGTTACAACAATTGCATACCACCTTTATTCAAGTTCTCAGTGCATGACTTTAGATTGTGGCCAACCATTGGTCTAATACCTTTTTTTACAAGATCTTTTGAACCATCATTGGACAATTGTTGTGATTAACTTTACCACTCAATCAACAATGAAATGTTCAATTGTTTTTCAAGTTTTGTATCCACAATGGTATTAATTATGATGTTTCATTGCTATTATCTATGTTTTTTTATGCTTGATACATGCAAGCAATGAAGGTTTTGTAAACCAATTCTAAGGAGATGGTATGAGATTCTCCTTCTTCAAATTGCCTAAACAAATGTAATATAACACTAAAGTATCAAGTTTTCTTTGCTTTCTTTGCATGTTGTGTACATAAAATGAAAATTGCATGTAACTTTGCAATGAGACCATAACCTCATTTTGTGTTGTTAGCATTATAATTTGGAATCAACATGTTGGTTAATCTCGTTGGTGTGACTCTTAGACCCAAGGGAAGAAATTTGATTTTGCAGTACAAATATGGTTCATTCAAAACTTTGAAAAATGTAATCATAGTTGCAAAGGAGGTAAGGAGTGGCCATAACTTCCAATGTGTTATCATCTACAGAAAATGTTTCTACTTGTATGTGTCTATTACTTTTTTCCATGGTTGTTGTCATAATCTACACTAATGGTAGATGCGAATGTTGCACATTGAATTAAAAGATGCAATGAAACATTGGTGTTAAGCTTGTGCGATAAGAAGCAACAAAGGCCAATGACTTGGCCAATGATGGCACCACCACATCTATTATAGTACAACACAAGGACTCATTATTGAGGGTGTGAAGGTAAGTTTTTCATTTTTCACTATGTTTGAATGAGGCTTGTTTCAATTCTATCCATGATTTTTTACAAAAGACACTTGATTTCTTGGCCTAAAAGATGAAGGCCAAAGAGTGGAAACTTGGTTAAAAGGGAAGAACATTACTTCATAACATTTAAAATGACTTGTGGTTAAGTTATTTGCATGAGCAAGTTACAATTGTAGGTGTTAGTCCCATCCATATCACAAGGGGCATTGACATGATAGTTGTGGCTTTTGTCAAAGAGTTGAAATTGTTATCAAAAGAGATGAAAACTCTTCCAATAAGAATTTTATAGTTTTTTAAAGATGGAAAATATATTTAGAAATGATCAAGAACCATATAATTGATCATTAAATTCTTTTGAGATTAAAAAAGAGTAAATTGCTTGCATTTTTAAGGCATAGTGGGTGTATTAGGTATTCACTACTACAAAAGTGGGGTGCAATTCACTAGCCTAAATCATTATGGGACCTTAAAAGTGAAATAAGTTCATTACATTTTACTAATTTCACCTTGGTTAAAGTTATTTCACTATAATATCATTATGTAAACATCATGTTTCATTATTAGTTAACATAATTCACTATTATAATTTACTATAGTTAATAGGTTTATTTTTATGTTTTTAAAAATACCCTATATATGCTACTTTATGATATACCTTATGTGATCTTAAGTTACTTTAGTTGTTCTAATTCATATCTTATGTTATTATAAGTTATTATAAACTATTATACCCTAAATTATTATACGTTATTTTACTTTAAGGTATTTTAACTAGTTTATTATAAGCTTTTAAGTTATTTTATTTTAAATTAATTTATGTTAATTTAAGTTATACTTTAAGTTATTGAAGGTCATTCTACTTTATGTTATTATAAGTTATTTTATCATAAATATAATAATTTAAAATAATTTAAAATATAATATAATGACCTAAGATAAAATAATTTAGAATAAAAAATAATAGCCTATGAAAAATAATTTAAAATAACTTACAATGTCATAACCCTAGCCTTAGGTTCACGACCAAGGCAAGGGTTTACAAAGGTGCGGGCCAAGACTAAGCCCAGGAATCACATTTCATGCTCCTGGGAATGCAAAAAAGTGTGAGGGAATGAGTGAACTCCCATTTTGGGAGTTAGAGTCCCAATGGACTCTTGAATTTTTAGAGGGCGATTGCAGCGGTCAAAATTCATTGGATTAAGATGTTTTTTATATCATTGAAAATCTCTTAGAATGTAGATGTTTGAAATGGGCTCGCATGACCCATTTGAACACTTGAAAAACAAGTTATGGCCAAAAGAAAGGCTGGGAGTCAAATTGGCAATTTGACTCTCGACCACTAAAAGTTGGGAATCACCGCAATTTCCTTGTGCTCAGGTGGCGTGTGACATATCATTGGAAAAATCTTGAAAAGGGCTACAACTTTGCTTTAGACCTCATATCAATTAAAGGTCTACGGACAAAGTTATGGGCCCTCAAACTCGCGGGAGTCCCAACTTTGGGAATTTCGAGACTCCCACTTGGGAATCCCGGGACAAAATGCCATTTGGATGTTAGTCTCGTAGCCAAGCACAGAGTATACTATAAGGGGGAAGGTGGTGGTTTCCCCCAAGTCCGGGCCGTGGTGAGTCTTGTGAGTTCGAGTTTGTTCGTGACTCGTCCTAACACCAAAAGTGCTCTAACTATGCACTAACCAACTTGTTGTTTGGTTTGTGTAGGTCTGTGCGAATGATTGATTGCTTGTCATTCTTCCTAGTCCCATCTCGAAGTTCTAGCACGACCCTCTACCCCCAAAGTATTGTAAGCCAGGGAACATGCCCGAACCCCTTACTCTTCCATTGTTTTCACTTCAAACTCACATTTGAATCTATCGAGGAGTTTGGGAACGCATCATACAATATAATAATTACCAATAACATATGATATTATAACATAGAATATCCAACAATAATTTATAATGAAATAATCACCAATAGTCATAATATAACATATAATAACCAACAATAATTTAAAATAAAATAATCATTAATAACCATTAATAACAATTAATAGCCACTAATATAATATTCACCAATAACCATTAAGATAATAACTATTAATAACCATTAATAACCACCAATATCCATCAATAAAATATTCACCAATAACCATTAATACAATAGCCACCAATAGGCATCAATAACCATTAATAACTTATGATAATTTAACCTAAAATAACCGTTAATAACCACTAATAAAATAATTACTAATAATCATTAATAAAATAACCACCAATAACCATTAATAGCCACCAATAACCACCAATAAAATAACCATTGATAACCACCAATATAATAGGTACCAATAACCCCAATAAAAGAACAACCAATAGCCATATATTAAATTGTTTAGGATTGCTAGAAATAATTTAGGGTGAAATAATCTACAATAGACAAAAGTAACTTAAGGTGAAATAACTTATAATAACATATAATTTCCTATAATAACATAAGGTAAAATAACCTTCAATAACCAAAAGTAACCAATAATAACTTCAAATAGTCGAAAATAGCCTAAAATGAAATAACTTTCAATAGCCAAAAATAATTTATAATAATTGTAAGTAACTTAAAGTGAAATAATATACAATAGCCAAAAACCATAAAATAGCCAAAAATAATTTAGAATAACCAAAAGTAGCCTAAGGTGAAATAGCCAAAAATAGCCAAAAAATTTGAGAATAACCATGAATAGCCGTAAATAATGTAGGGTGAAATAATTTAAAATAATGAAAAGTAGCCATGTAATAATTGAAAATAACCTAACATAGGTAATATTATTACATTAACAAAAAAATTATCCATTTATTAAACATTTTCTTTTTCAAATGAATGGTCATTGAAATGTTATTGAATAATAATATTCAACTTTTTTTTTGTTCAAATGATTTTACATTTTCAAAAAAAATAAAATGTAATTATGTACATTATTAGATTTTCTTTAAAAGTAAATTCAAATCATTTCATTTGAACAAAATTTCAATAAAATATGAATTTTCAAAATTTATGTTTTGTAATGTCTAAAATGAAGTATTTGATAAATAAAATGTAATGTAACATATTATCACAACAAGTGGGGTGATTTGATGGTAAGGGTGTTTGCCTCCATTTTAAAGGTCAAAGGATCAAACTTCATAAGTGGTGTTGTGTATGCTCAACATTGGTAAGTTGACCAAATATTTTCCTATCTACTTTCCTAAAGTAGGTGCCTAGGTTGATTACGTGGCTTATGTACGTACATAGGTTAAGTTTTTAACCTAACCTAAGTAGTGACACGTGTCAATAATTCATATGCTGAAAATCATGAAATTATCAATAATATTATATATTAAATATTTTAATTTTAATTGATTTCCATGCTAACTAATTAATTAACTAGCAAGTGAATGACTTGGTAAATTTGTATTTCATTTGAGATTAACCTTGTTTCACTAAAATTAGTGAAACAATTCATTGTTCGTAACAATTGGTCCCCATTCACTAGGGGGTTGACCAATTTCACCATGGTAAAAATGTCCAAATTCATTCAAAATCTAATGAAACCAAAAGTGAATTACAACACATTTTGGTGTAATGATTGAACAATGAAATGGTAGATGTTATAATTGTATAAACATTGGCAACAATGAAGAAGTAGGGTAGATGATTATTGAAGCCATGCACAAAATAAATTACAAAGGTGTCGTCACATTGGAACAATACAAAAGTTCCAAGAGTAACTTATATGTTGTGGAAGGAATGTATTTTGATTGTGGCTACATTTTACCATTTTTTTCATTCATCTAAAAAAGACGTTAGTTTGATACAACAATTTAATTATGTGGCCAAAAGTGCATAATACAAGTATAATTGGGTGTTTTAGAACCTCTTAAACTTCTTAAAGTTCAATGGTGTGATGAACTTGTTGGGATTATAATGACATGTTGTAAATAATTGTTTTATATGTTTGCAAGGTATGTTTTATGTTGTGTAATTTCATTATATCACCATTGTATGTTGTTGCTTTTGACTATATAACATGGGATTGTTTAAAAATAATTAAGCATAATAAAGTGTGTTAAGGTTAATGTGTTTTTTGCATGTGCTAAATGTATTGGTATTGGGGGCACCTTGTAGGCATTACAAGATCTCCCCAACTTGTGACATGAATAAAATCCTTAAGGATGTAATATGGGGTGGTTACCCAATGCTAATAGTTGTTGAGGACATTGAACAAGATGTTTTTGCTACTTTGGTTGTCAACAAGTTATGTGGTGTTTTGAAGGTGGCAAACAATCAAAGCTCCAAGGTTTGAAGAGTTGAAAAACCAATACTTGGATAAAATTCTTGGGGGTTAGTGTAATATGGGCTTGAAGCTGAGATTTCAAATCTTTGATTACAACTTTGCATCATAGATGTTAGGACATTGGCCAATTTATTTTCCAAAGTATTGAATAAATTACATGTTTTGATATTAGGATTGGTCAATCTATTAGGTAGTGAATGTCATAATGAGGTTATCACTTCACACATTCTTGTCATGTTTGATTTGATTTTGTTGAGTTTGACATAATGGTCACCATCAAGGTGTTGCTAGTATGGGTCTTTTTTACAATTTCCTTTCTGAAATTAGTATTGGTATTGGGGGCACCTTGTAAGCATTGTTGTTAAAATTATCACTTGTTTACCATTGGATAAGGATGGCTAAGGAGGTCCTTGGAACTAATACTAGAGTAGAAATTACCAAAAAATGCCATGGCAATCATGAGAGATGGCTTCACTCAAGATGTTTGTGAACAAATATGTTTTTCAAAATTACAACATAATTCAAGTAGGAACAATTTTTTTTTTATACTTTTGTGTTGTAGATGTCAACAACTCTTAGCAATAACATGTTCTAGTTTGACTTATATACATATATATATAGTGAGAGAGGGAGAGAGTTTTGATGTGTGCCATTATTGTATTATATCAATTGTATTGGCTTGTTGTGTTGGTTTGTTCACTAAATGACCACCATATGATGTTTTATGTTTTTTTGGGTCATATCTTAATCAATTTTTTCAATTTTTTCTTAGGAACGATTGCAAAACAAAAAGACCACCTATGGCGCCACTAGTTTAGAATATTAACCAAATCATAAACACAAGTTTCATCAAAACATGAGTGTGAAGAACTAGAAAGATTTCAAATCATAACATGCTTCGAGTGTTGTAGGCAGGGATAGATGGATGTGCAATATTCCACATTAGGAAATGTGTTCCATGTGAAATTTCAATAGAATCATTGGTATAAAATTTCGTAATGTAACATTTTTTAAGTTATAGGTAAACTTTACCTAACTAATTAATAGGTTAATTGCAAATCATAGCTTTAATGCCCACCAAATTAATACAACATTACAACCAGAGGGATTTAAGTAGGCCAAGAAAATAATTACCCAAATGACATTTATGAAAAGATTTCCAAATTTTCCCCATTACAAATGTATATAAATTTACAATCAATGGACAAATTCAATTTTATTAATAAATCCAAAATTACAATAGTTGGAATATTTGCAAAGTAGATTATGCCATGTGGCAAAATCTCACGTGGAAAACATTAAGACTATTCAAAATGGATGTAGATGATTAAAAACATTATTATAAAAATTAAAAATTTGAAATATGGAAAAACATGTGAAGTGGAAAATTTCATTTTTGTTAAATGTTATGATCCAAGACCATTAAGATTGGATGGCATGGATTATTATTTTTTATAATTTCATTTTCATGAATTTCTCTTTAATTATGCCATGTGGCAAAATCCTATTAAAGCTTGCATCGTAGATTTAACATCTCACGACCTAGTAATAGAAATCATGTCAAATTCATTCATTCATAATTCATATGTTTCACATACTAATATCATGCATTGAAAACACATTTGAAACACATGTTTATAGGAAAATGTGAAATTTGTGTGACATTTGTTCATTCATAGGTTTGTGTTTCATATGTCGACACATTTATTTGTGTGTCAAATGTGTTTTCAATGTATGATATTTGTGATTAAAATGAATAAACTTATGAATGAACAAATTTTGCATGATTTTCATTATTAATTCATCGTGTGTTAAATTTGTAATGTGTGTCACATGCCATGATTGTCCATAATGGACAACCTAGATTATACATGTTGATTTTAAATTCATTTAATAAAATAATTAATAATGCCATGTGAAAAAATATTATTAATCAACATTGTGACATTTTTAGCCATTTAAAATATTTAATAAACAAGAAAACTTATATGGTACCAAGTGACAATTAATGAATGGATTATATGTTAGTTACAAAAATGGGGACTAGTTAGAAGTTGCATACATATAGTTAATGGATGGGAACATATATGTTGATAGTATACATCATGCATATGGAATGTGTTGACATCATGATGAATCATCATTTGTTATTACATGTTACAAAAGTGACTTCACTTATACAATTAGTAGATTTTTAATTGTTGATGTTGATTGCAACTTATTTGTAGTTTCAAGTTACAATAAAAAATTGAAACTTTTCTTCTAATGTGTGCATGCAAATGAAAGCCCAAGACTTGAATAACTCAATAACACTCTAACAAAACAATAAGCAAAAGGGGAAAACAAAACCAATTTGGATGCATCCATTTAGGTTTATCCCCAAAAGCTAGGTAACACAATTGATAATTTAAGGAGATCATGGATTTTGTAAATGCTAAGCAAAATGAACATGTGAGAACCTTGAATTTTGTGGACCCATGTGATTAATTTGAAAATGTTGTGATGAAATGGGAAAAAAAAAATCCACTATAGTCACAAGTGCATGACATTTAAACCACCACTATAGTGGGCCCACATGTAAAGACAAGCATGTTTTCCTTATATGGAAATTACCAAAAGATTAAGGATTATTCATATACAATTGATATCAATGAAAATTATTGAAACCTTTTTCCATTAGATAGGGAATGCCTTGATTTACCTCAACAATATGTGAAGGAGGTTTGTTATGTGATAGAATCATGTTTGAGTTCATGGCCAACATTCTATCCACCACACATGACAAAATCTCTGAGCTACTAATCTAATGTATTTAACACACAAACATTTAATTAAAAAATGTCACACAACGCGTGACATGAATGTAGAACATAATGGAAATGAAACTTTAATTGATCAAGAACATTTACACATTGAGTCTTGTAGAACTAAAAATAAGAATGGTTCATTAAATATCTCAAGAATGCAACATTCCATGACATACATTCATTTGGTAAAAAAATGGCTTGGTTGGCTCTTTCCCTATCATCTTGTTCAAAAGGGAGCATCACATGTTACACCTATTGGTACATCATGTGTTACATCACTTGTTAGTACTCCACCTATTACAACAATTCTTAATACACCACCTATTTATAACAACTCTTGATACATTGCTTGTAATGAACATTCATAACATTTGTTAATAAACATCAAAGTATTAAACATAACTCTCAAAGGGTTTTAAGTAACACACTTGTGTGCATTGTAAATCCAATGTTATTCACAAGAGTTTGATTTAAGTTACACAAAGAAGTTTGGAAATGGACTTGTACCAACAATTCACAAGATTCACACATGGACCAATCCATTTTATATATTAAAGCTA
>Ga0116229_10008347_pt1 | contig 16126 bp, 6 predicted proteins | sample S1TSphgellanicum_3_FD_87313 | JGI IMG/M metagenome (GOLD analysis project Ga0116229, IMG submission 87313) | Host-associated microbial communities from peat moss isolated from Minnesota, USA - S1T2_Fc - Sphagnum magellanicum MG | ecosystem: Host-associated > Plants > Peat moss > Unclassified...
AGTTATCCCACAAAGAGGATTTAGCCAAATTAGGCTATAGACCATATTAATGACAGTGAATAAAACATTTAAGAATATTTATGCTTTATATGTATTTGGCGAATTTAAATTATTTTTTCTAAAATTGGCGATTAGGGCCATTCCTTTTCACAAAAGATGTTAGAATGTGTAGAAAAAATAAATTTCAAGTTGAAACAATGAAAATAAATTCCCCCAAAAAGAACCTAGCAATGTGGTATATAGAGAGGTTTTGGAAATGTAGTTTGTAGTTGTAATTTTGTAATATGTACTGTCAAATACACACACACCTGTGCATTAGGCACGGGGTTCACACTAGTTTTAATGTAAATGGCAAGGCCACACTGTGACTCACCCCTTGTTTATGATAATATTTGTCAGGTTAACATCAAATAAGAGGTTACACACATTGCTGAATGTATGGTCCATAGCCATATTTAGACAAATGCAATGATTATTGCAATCCATTGTCTCAAAAGGTGCTTTCCCTCTGCCAAATAAAGAAAAAGACAAACTGACATATTCAAAGGGGAGAGGGGGGAGGTTCATGGGCCCCCCCTATCCCAGCTAAATATTTAAATATGGACACAAAAGGAGCCAATAAAATCTGATTTCAAAATCAAATGAGACAAACTTTCCAAATAGAATCAAATTTGGAGTCCCTCAAAAGGGGCTTTACCCTATGTCCTTGTGACTTCTACCCTTGTGAAAAGTAGTCTATATGATGTACTAGAAATATTAAAGAAAGCTACATAACCATTAAAATGTAAATTTAATAATTCCCAAAGTGGGATTTAGGTTAGGGTCAAAATGTAAAGATTTGTTCAGGTTTAAGACATATTATTTTAACATATTCTTTAAACTTCTACCATACCTTAGTACCTTGGCCAGTTCAATACTAATTATATTATTTTCAGAAATGTTGAAATTTTCAAAAATTATTTCTTCCAAATCAAAAAATATTGTGAAGGAAAATAGTGAATATTTAAGAATATTTCATTTGTTGAAATGAATGTTTCAAAAATAATTAATTATTTGATGGACATGTGTTGAAATGGCCAAGGTACTATGATATTGTTATAACTATAATGTCAACAATTTTTGCTTTAATTCCTGAATAGCTGAAATTTCAAAATTCGGGGTGCTGAATCCATTTCATCCCCCAAAAATAAAATAAAATAAAATAAAATTGACAATCTTTTAATCCCCCCCAAACATGGATAGCAGTTAATAATCAATCATTAATTGAGCTGAATCTGAAGAGGACTAAAATCATACATGCATGTCTACTGTCTTAGGGCAATAATAAATTTGGATAACATAAAAAACAATAACAATACAAACAAATTAATCAATTACAAATTAATTTCATTATGATTTTTTCTATTAAATCTTCATCAAAGCCTTATTGAAGTTTTTAAAATAACATCAAATTAATTTTTAAAATTTATATCTCAAAAATTAATTTTATATTAAAACTTTAATTTATTTTTAAATTGACATATTTTATTTTAACCAATTCCTCCATAATTTTTCAAATTTATTTTTTAAAAATCTCAGTTTAATAGGATTTAAAGGAACTGAAGCTAATTATTTGTATGTTCGTCAAACAAATTTTATTTTAAAAATTAGTCATATGAAGTGTTTTTTTTACATTTCATAATGATATGAAACCTTGTGATGCAAAAAGGCAAGTGACAACCCAAAAAAATAAAATGATATAGAAGCATGATTAAATTAGTTACGCAACATTCATATTTTGAGAAGAAACCCAACAAGTAGATGGGTAGACTTCAAAACAACCCATCAATTGGATGGGTGCACCCAAAATCTACACATGCACATCCATTAGCTTGCAGCAATGATAATTAAAATATTAGTAAACTAATCCCTGTGTTGTTCACACAAAGGGGACAGATAAAATAGTATGATGGGTTTAATTTAACCCTTTGTTGAACCGTTCACATTGAGGGGTTTTCCAAACTACTCAAAAAGTTCGGGCAGCTTGGGGAAACTTAGGAAATGTTTTTGTGTTGCCCTCAAAATTTGGGTGCTCCAGAGAATTCCTGAGAAATGTTTTCCAGGATGCTTGAATTTTTTTTTTTGGCAGTATGGGAATTTTTATTCTGCTCACTAATTTTGGGCAGATCCTATAGGATGAAAGTTTTTCATTTCTGCTCAAAATTTCGGGAAAAATGCTTGAAAAGATTGGGGAGAATTCAGGATGCTTGAAATTTCTTGGGCAGTTTTGGAATTTCATGCTGCCCTAGAACATTATAAGGTTGAAAATAAATTCATTTCTGCTCAAATGTTTTGGGCATTTTAGGATTTTTATGCAGCCCAATAATTTTGGGTACCTTAGAAAGGTTGAAGAAAATTTTCATTTACGCCCAAACATTCTGGGCACCCTGGAAATATCCTGAAGCTTGAAACTTTCTGGCAGGTTGGGAATTTAAATTCTGCCCAATAATTCTGGGCAAATTGTAAGGTTCAAAACATTTTTTGTTGCTGCCCACCATTCTGGGTGCTCTCTCATGAAAGAGAGTATATTGGTGAGAACAACATTACAAGCTCTTGTGAACATGAAGGGGTTTGAAATAAAGGGGTGAAACTAACCTCCTTATTCCACACTAACTTGATCCTAAATCTAGAAAAAATGAAGATATTTATTCCCAAGGCTAAGTTATCCCAACACAAGGATAATGGCCACAAGCTTTACAACTCGTAGTAAATTGCTCTAAAACATATTCTCATTGCCTTTTTGGGAATGCCAAAAAGGACGTTAACCCTTGGCTTCAAATTTTTGGTGTTATCACACATCTCTAGTAAGTAATGACACGAGGGGTTTTATTTCATCTACCATAGTACCTTGGCCACTAATTATATTATTTTCAGAAATGTTGAAAATTTCAAGAATTACTCTTTTTCAAAGAAATTTTTGTTGAAAGAAATTATTGAATTTTCAAGAGTTTTTTTTAAATGAAATTTCAAAATTAATTAGACATGGTTTGCCTAGCTAATATGGTATTGTTCACAATGACCCAAATTAGTCTATTAAAGCCTTACAAATTTGGAAGATGCTTGGGACTCTAGGAGCAAGATTTATGGTATGTGAGGTTCCTTTAAGTAGAACGGGAACGCTAGGGTTAGGTTTTTGTTAATGATGATGACACTTTGCAATGAGTTGGGAGTGATCTATGAGTGGCTAGTATTTGGCAGTAATAATATCTAGCCAATGTCTTGCTAGACATTTGCATTCATGAATATGGTAGGAGTGTTTGTTGAAGAGGTTGGCATTGGTCTTCATTTCATCAAGGTTGAGTACTAATATTTAGTTTGTAGGCTAATTTGAGCATTTTGCATGTCGATGTTTTGTTGTGCACAATACACAATAAAAATATGGAATTAATAAAACTAGTTAGAATATGGCATCATGTGTCATTGATGTATCATAATTTTAAACTTCATAGATTACACCTTGTAAGAGTCAAGCCTTTGTTTAGATTTGTTGGCTTTTTGTTTCCCTTCACGTTATGCAATATTTCCCTTGGTTTAGAATCAGGTCTAACTTGGAAGTTCATAATTATGTAAACATTGTTGATATAAGGTTTTTGCCCATATGTTGATTGCATTCTGATGGATTGTTTAAATTTATAAATGGGCTTAATTACATTTCACATCTAAAGGTAATTCATCATTCTTTAAAGGAAATCTTGTTTTATGAAATCATTCTATTAGCAACTATATGTGAGTATTAGTGACTTGCAATTAGTTTTGGTCACTTTGGGAACTATTTGAAAAATTTGATCATTTTTGTGACTATGCTGTAATTAAGTTGTAACTTTTTTTTAAAAATCCTTTCATATGGACAATTTATAATATGGTTTTCATTCGAGAAGAGGCAAATATGTCTCATTAATTATAATAGTGACCAAAATTAGTCACACCACTATGGGGTGGACTTAATGTCAAGGAATACACTAAAATTTATTAAAGATATAATGGGGGTGTGTTTTTATAAGTGTATCATAATATTTTGACATATTATGTGTATATTATGCATGCATTAAAAGTGTGTGTGTGTGTGTATATATATATATATATGTTATTTACTTATTTAGCTAAGTGGCACATGCTTTGGTTCAGGTCTACAATTAGCCATATTAGCCGATTTTGTTTTTTAGCAAAAGTTTAAGCACTTTTTAGTTTAATTAAATTTAGCAAGAATTCAGCCAAGTTTTAATTTAGCCAAGGTTGAGCCAATTTTTTGTTTTGTCAAAGTTTAGTCAAATTTTAGTTTAATCAAGGTTGAGCCAAATTTTAATTTAACCAATGTTTTGTCAAGGTTTAACTAAGTTAAAATATTTTTGATGCACACATAATTATATATTCTATGAAATTAAAAGAAGAAACAAAAGATATGGGATATATTTTATAATTAAAATTTAATTGTCAATTAACCTTTCAATTTTGTAAATTGTATGACTACAAACCTGGCTACTAGGGAAGGTAGTTGGATAAAATAAGCAAAAGAATGAAGCACAAAACATCAAACAAGAAAAATGAGAAGTTATTGTTTGAAGGTAGTCCTACTTTCAAACATAAAATTTACAAAAAACAACCCCCAAATTGGTTGAGTGACTAGAAGGTAATACCTTCCAATCCAGTCCTAAGGAAGATGTTTCTAAGCCCCAAAATTGTAGCTCCTTCGTGTTGCATTTGTCATTATGCACATCGCCTTCTAGTAGCCACATTTTGTTGTAGCTTTGACTGCCTTTTGCTATAGCTATCATCATACTTTAAAAACTCCATAATGTTATTCCAAGTGAAATTAAAAAGAAGGTAATACGAAAAATAGAAAAAACTACTTATTTTATGGGAAGTTGAATTTACATTTGCACATCCAAGAAGTCAAGGTAGAAAAATAAAAATAGTGGGAGTACACACATTAAGTCCATAACCTTAGCACTTCATATATTCGTTGTATGTTAAAGTACAACATGGTTCTCTCTTACCAAACTCTCTCAACACCTACATATTTCCTCTCACTCCTCTACCATGCTACCTCAAGAATGATGCCCCTCCTCCCCCCAACTAGTCCACATATGGTCTTCATCTTCCGTTGGAAAATAGGCCCTAATCTTAATACTTTTCCAAAAATCTCCTAGTTGATTGGGTGGACCAAAACCCAATCCCTCATCCACTAATCACAATAGCTTCATCTTTCAATAAACTAGGAGATGATAAATATTATCTACCATTAGTAATTAACTAATTATTAAGATGCCCACTAGGCAAGTTAGGATAGAAAATTTCTACCCTCAACATAAACTATATAAGAAGGTGCACTTGAATAATTAAAATAACACAATAAAATTTAGAAGTAAATGCCATTTGGGATCAACTAATCAAAATGGCTTGACCTTAAAGGCTAAACCAAAAACAAAATTGCAAAACCAATTATTTATTTAACCAACCTACCTACCTACCTATTTGGCCTAGGTATGTAGGTACATACTACCAATCTACCTATCCTAGATATCTACCTACATACCTATCGAACAAAGTATGTATTTAAATATATGTAGATTTAATTTTAAAAAAAATTTGAAACATTTGTGGATTTGCCACATGTCACAATCATGAGCACAAAAATTGGGCATTTTAGATTTTTTCCAAGATTACATTAACAAATTAAAAAATTAAAAATGGCAACACATGGCAACATATCATTTTCTCTTATTATTGACCAAAAAAGTTCCATGGTAGTTGTAAATTATAATACACATATAATCAATTAAAAGATGAAACCATATTTGGTTGAATTTTTCCTTTCATTCACAATCCATGTCATTTGTGACTATGGTTGCAAGCAACTTGATTTTCACAATTAAGGGGATTTTATTTATATATATTGCTTGTGATTAAAATATAATTGTAGCACCAATTGCAAAATTGAATTTTTCTTTTAGTTCATTAGAATGGTGCTATGAACCAAATGAATAAAATGTCATTCATATTAAAAATGTTAAGTGACCCAAAAATCAAGGTGGAAGTTTTACTAGTGCATGTTGGTAACATATAAGTAAGAAAGGTCTTCAATAACAACAATAATCACAAATTGTAGTTTTGCAAAATAACATTGAATGTTATCTAGAAGGTTCAAAAATGGTCTTATAAATTGATGTTATGCATTTTGTTAACATTTATCTCATTCCTTTTGCACTACCATTGCCATATTCTCCTACCTTCTAATCTATCAATCATAAAGATAAACAAGTCAAATATGATAAAAAAATGTTTTATTTTATTATGCCATGGATTTGTTTAGGACAATGATTTTTAACTTCAACAATTACATTGAAGATCTTGATGAAAAGAAATTATCCACTTGAACTCTCCTTGTTTAGTGTGTAAATTTGTTCATGAATTTAGTTGCACATGTTTTCTCACTCCATGTTTTCAAACTTGCAAAAGAAATAAAAGTCAATAGTTAATATGTGATTCAATACAAATGCACAAAATAACTTTGATGAAAGTTGTTTAGTGAAGAGAAAAAACAAAAGAAAAAAACAATCAATTAGAGGTTTGACTCAATTTGCCTTGAATTGTATTGGAGAAACCAAAAATAATTGAATGGGGAGCATGGAGAGTTAATGACTTTCATCAAGGCAAAGAAGGATGAGTATTTTATTGTAGCAATGGACAAACTTGAATTGTGGGATCAATATAAAACACTAGTGACAAAGTGGAAAATACTTCCTATAAATGTCACCACTACAAGTTTTTGGAGTTGCACATGACAAATGGACTTTCATGTAAAAACAAAAGGGGATCAACATTTGATAAATTAAAGAAAATATTGGTTGATGAACCTTGAAAACAAGGTTGTATTTCATCTATTTTATGATTTCATTTTGAAATTCATGGGAAGTGGTATATTTTCCATCCATCTCACATTTGTGACCTCATGAATGATTCAAAATATGTCGATATATGCATTGGTTTAATTAACTCAAAAGATGTAATTGATTTAAATGGCCATGGACCATAAATAGAAGGACACCAAATGCTAATGAGAATTTTTTTTAGTCTAAACACAAAGTGGGTGATTTTTCTCACACCACCACTTCCAAATTCAGCAACTTTCATTGATGCAAAAATTGAAGCTATAAGTGAGACACCAATGATGATTCCAGTTAAAACTTAGTTCACATGCCCACAATGCCAAATGCAATGAATAAAATAATTTTATTGCAAAGGGTAAATGATTACGAATTGTAATTAGCACAAACAATAAACACACTTAAGCCCATATACTCATAAGAGCATGGTTGAAGCATTACCAAAGCACTAAAAGAAATTTGAAAATGTGTGATTGATTTTATGATTGATTTTTCTATTATAAAAAACACATATGACTAAAGGCTCCATAGTCATATTGGATGAATTGTAAAGGACACAAAGTCAAATTTGGACATGAAATGGCAAAAACCATCCAATAGTCATAAAGGACAATGGTGGAGTCATTTGATATGCCACATACGATTCATGTGTCATGAAACATGAAAGTCAATTTGGATCACACATGGCAAAAGACACCTAGGTGAAGGTCCACATGGCAATCACTTTGCATGGTCAATTAAAATACACATGTTGTGAAATAAATGATTAAATTATGACTATCAAAATACAAGTGTCATACAAAGATTACTATGATATTATCATTACAATACACATGTCATGCAATAGATGATTAAAACCTACCTAGATAGGTAGCCTAGGAAGCCTAACCTAAGATGGCTTCCTAGGTTGCAAGGACCTGAACCTTTCATTTCCACTTTGAAACCATTGCACCAATCTTTTTTTGTTATGAAATGATATGTCACGGCATTTTCTCTATCCTACCTAAGTACCCTATTCAACCTACCTTAGTTAACCTACCCTAGCCAAAATTATAAATCTAGGTAAGATAGGATAGCCTAAGCTTTACCTAGGGGTTACTAGGTGGCTTTATGCCTACCTAGGTTTAAAATAGGCCTACTTAGGGGCTATGTAGGCTACCTAGGGGTTATTTAAAGTTATTTAGGCTATTTATGAAGTATGTAGGTTATTTAAAGGCTACCATATGTTGTGTAGGTCATGTAAGGCTTACTTAAGGTTATGTAAATTACTTAAGGGATATTGTGAAGTTATGTAGGCTATCTAGGGGTTATTGTAGGGTTATGTAAGCTACTTAAGGGTTATTATAAGGTTATATAAACTACCTAAAGCTTATTTAGTAGGTGCCTACATGTTACATAAACTTACCTAAACTAGTATGCTACCTAGCGTCTACTTAAAACCAACACAATAATCATTCTATAATAATAGGGTGGAGTCATATTAACATGTACCATTAACATTCATAACCATTGCTTAATTTTTAAAAATTTGGGATTGTAAAAAAAATAAAAATTATAAAAAAAATATATTTTATAAAATGTCATTGTGAATACATTATGTACATATCATAAAAATTTGGAATCACTCTAATGAGTAAAAAATACATAATTTACACTTTTAATAACTTGTAACCATTGCTTAAAAGCAATTTTGACACTAAAAGCACAATTTGAAAAAACATTATGACATATTTTGGGATATTTTTAATATATACCTTAACATAATAGTATTAATTTTTAAAAGGATTTTAAAATTTTAAAAATGATGTATTAAAAAGATTTTAAGAATATTTTTCAAAAAAACAACAAAAAAACAATGGTTTAAGGGGGCACATGTGGTTATTTATAACATGGTTGGACCCCATAGAATAATTGACATGTTGTTTATTTCTAGAATCATTTTATAGTTGCATTAAAATGCAAGGTCCTCATTACCTTTGTCATTACAAGATAATCATTATGTGGGCATATAACAATTGGCAAGTCAAGTTCATTTTCTAGTGATTTTACAATTGCACTAAAATGCCAAGTCATCATTATCCACATCACTTACATGCTAATCATTTCATAGTCATAAAACAATAATTAGAATTCCATGTCATTCTATCATCCTTTGTGGATGTCATAAAGATGAAATACAATCAATGAAATAATGACTGTGTTTTCATCTATAATGTTATCATTTATTCATGACATAATCAATTAATATATGACGCTCTCTTTACATATAAGACTAAAAGTTGTATTTTATGACTATAATCATTTATAAAGTCATTGAAGACTTTTAATCATTCTTGCAAAGAACATGATTCATTCTAGTGAAGGGAACTCATATGTTAGTAAATTTATTGATGAAACTCCACAAGATTAGTTTGTTTTTGGAGGAAAACTGTGTAAGCTCAAAAATACTTGTTGGATAATTTTTCAACCTCTTTGAAAACAAAAACAAAGCTATTAACAAAAAAGGTTGTTAGTGATCAATGAAAATGATGATTACAAAAGATAGAAGAAACTCAAATGGCAACAATGACAACCTCCCACGAAAACTCCCTCAAGAGAAATTGATTGTTTAGATGTTTAAGAATTTGATTGATAAAAAAGATTGGGTAAAATACTAAGAATCAATTAATTGTTAAGCTAGATTTGAATGCAAAAGGATGGTTTAAAGACGTAACTATTGTATGTATTGATTAATTTTTTTATCATTGAAGATAGTTATTGAATTCCTTGGGCATGGTTTCTCTAGAACTTTCTTGCCCTTCAATTATGTGGAAATTTGCATGTTCGTCACCAACAACATTTTCCTTGTTTCCATTGTCTAATTGATGTGGATCCAATTGTACATGTTTAGGTCAAATTTTCATGTCAATTTTCAAATATTCAATTCAATTTAAACTATGTAAAAAACAACAAAAAGTGAAAACATCAAGTAGAGAAACAAAATGCAAATCAAACTTGGTTTATAATTTGCAAAAGGTTTTTTTGAGAATAGTGATTTTACTTTAAACAAAATACTTATCCACATATTATGTTTCTTGGTGGATAATAACACAAGGATTGAATTTTCTCCCATTTTCTTGAACAAGGTCATTATGGAAAAAATCAAAGGATACCTTGTCATAAAAAATGTATGGAGGAAACCAATTTTGGAACCCTCTTTGAATATAAACAACTCATTGTATTATGTGTTTCTTACACTAAGAAGAAATTTGGGAAACCATAGAATCATTGGTAATGTACTTATAAGACCCACAAAAACATCAGTGAATTTTTCATTGAGGTTTAAAATTAGTTGAATCGATATTTACACCCACCAATATTGTGAATATAATAATAGTTTTTTGCATAAACATTGGGAGGTTTCAAGATGTAGACATGCATACCATCTAAATTGCACTTTGCACAATAGGAAAACCATGTCATAATTTGAACTTCCCCATGGTAATTGTCATAAATCTTCCTTCACGTCAAATATTGTAACCTTAATATGCATAATTCAAAACAAATACAAATTCATGCAACACAAGTGACACTGTTATAAACATGAAAACCACCATGATTAAAAAACTCCTAATGTGCATAATTTTGAATTCAAGCAAGTTAGAATAAAGACATGCAATAGAATTTAATATAAAACAAGCCCACAAAATATGCATAAAAAATATCTAAATATAATTTTGTTCAAAACATGGAATGATTGGAAACATGGAATTAAAAAAGATGAAACACAATATTGTCCTCTAAATTGGTGTTGAACATATTACAATTAATTTCAAGTTACTTCTATATATACCTATTTGGGGACCTAGTTCAAAGAAATCTCCATACAACCCATCATCCATGTTGTGACCTCATGCTTGGGCTTGTGATTTAGTGTTTTGATATTCAAGCATATTCCTAAAAGTGTGGGATAGTGCAAGAGAATGAATCTCAACATTTTCAAGTGGATTTTCATTTTCAAAATTGGAGTCACATGGTGATGCAAAACTTTGGAACAAGGTTGATGGATTCCCACTTTGGGAGTCAGAGTCCTTGATGGTCTCATACATACAACTTTGAACCTTTTAAAAACAATTGGAAAAGTTTTGAAAAGTAAATATACCAAGAGAGGTTGCATTCCCCATTTGAAAATTTGAAACAAGTTGAGTATGTCCAATTGAATGGTTAGGAATCAAACTAGTAAATGGACTCCTAACCATTAAAACATTTGACAAAGTGATCAAAACACCTTTGATTGAAACACATGATACAATGTTGAAAATCTGTTTTTAAGGGCTACATCTTTTCCCATGAAAGCTTTGGAATCAAAGTGCATGTGTGAGAATCATGTGCCTACAAAGTCGTGGAATCCATAACTTGGTAGCTTTGAGAATTTTTGGGACTCCAATTTGGGAAAATTTATGCCATTTTGATGTGATTTTTGATGCCATTTCCAACTTGTATATTATAGGGAAGTGTGATGATTCTTGTGTAACGAGTCATGCGAATATGTTTTTTGTGAATTCATTCATACATCATTTTAATTTACATTAATTGCTTTTTTTCTTGGTTTGTGTAAATTCATTTCACTTTAGGTTCAACTTTGTAAGTTTATCCTAATTTCATCTTGGAGCCTCCACATCTTCTTTCTTTGTGAAAATTAATGAATGTGCCTTGGTTACAAAACTGAAAATCAATATAATTTCTTATTATTGATATGTTGTTTTAGGCGTTTTGTGTATGGTCACATGTTTACTTTTTCAATTTCAAATTGTGGTGAAAATGAAAGTAGAACATTTATTGGCTTGGGGGTGCAATGATGTTTTTAAAGAATTAAAAAATTTTTTTTTTCTCAATGTGAAATGTGTTTTGAAGCCAAAAATTGTCATTTTTGTGAAATCAAAGAATTTGAAAAAAGAAAACATTGACAATTTTAATCCCATTTGTTTTGATAAGTGATAGTATTTTGGACTTGAAGTCTTGGGGGTGAATCAGTTGGTCTTTTGTAAGATTGTGGATTATTGTTATAGTAACATCATATGACAATCTTTATGTTTAAGGCATGACAAGAAGGTTCATGAACTATTGGTATATGTTGTTTTCACTTGAAGGTTACCTTGACTTATTGTGTATTTGTGTTTGCATGGCTTAAAAACTAACAATCCAATAATGTAGTGCATGATCATACCAGTAGTCAAGTGTTGAATTACTTATTAAAATGAATTTTGGCATAAAATGTAATATTTTTCAAGAATTTCAGCTTGCATAATAAAGGTATTTAATAATATTTCTTATTCATTTTGATACACAACATTCATCTATTGTTGTTTTTTAAATTATTGTTTGTCATCCTTTAGTTGATCTATATGAACTTTAGAAAGCAATGGATTGTGATAATGTGTGGAGAATTCCAAAGCGAACTTGTGTTAGATTTTGACATCCACATAATGATATCCACCAAAGTTGAAGACCATATTATTGGCCAAGTGGAGAATTACAGAATCTTACTCTCTCAATAGAAGAGAATATGAGAATATGTTGGTGACATCGGTTCTTATCACTTTCATTTGTGGGCAACTTGAAATTTTGAACACTTTGGGCAATGGAAATTTCAAATATTGACAATTAAAAAATGATATAATTTTAACCAAATCTGATTAGGTACTCTGATAGAACTACATTGGAACAATATAAAATCGTAAAGCACTGCCTGGATTTTTCCTTTGTATTTTCAGCTCCCTTACCTGCCTGAAGAAACCTTTTTTTAGCATGCAGGATCTTTTGTATTGGAAGGTACCAGCCAGGCTACAATGGGATCTTCTAACTAGTGGAATGTACCAGCCAGGCTACAATGGAATCTTCGGACTAGTGGAAGGTACCAGCCAACCTGTCACTATTTGTAAAAAGTGAAAATCCCAGCTCTGCTTGACGTAGGAAAAGGACATGAGTGCAGGCCCTTCCATGATTTTCGACATGTTCCCTCGGGCATAGATCTCAAATCTAGAAAGGGCTTGTATTCAGGCTCTTCTCCTATATTTTTTTTTCTTACGCACACAAGAGCAGACCTGACGCTCTTCTCCTATACTTTATTGCCATAGTTTTCTTCTTGTGTGATTTTGTAATGTCAAAACAAGGTTATAGGCCTTTTCTCTATAAGGATTATTTCCCTATGGAGCAGTTCTTGATTTTTGCAATTGTGCATGTGATTCTTGAGCTTGGATTCTCACATTGCAAATGTGTTTGATGTCAATCCGGTAAAGAGTGACAAAATGGATGAATTGTAAATGGATCGTGCTATGTGGGCTGTTATCTTTGTCCACCTATGGTTGTACTTTCTAGCTTGTATGTTTTGGGGTTGTTTAAATCCTGCCTAATTAACTCCCTTTTTATTTCTATGTGCATTTTGAGGGATCTCCCCCGGCAGAAGAACCCTAGGCCATTACGCTTGAGGGAGCTTCCCTGATTTTATATGTTCCCATGTTCCTATGAAAATATTTCTTTTCTTCCAAATGTGAAGGAAGCAAGGAAATAAAAAGAGAGTTGTTCACATAAGGGGAGGTTCTCATACTCATGTGTTCTCCTGAGGTTGGGGAACATCCTTGGGCACATGCCCTCAAGTGCCCCTCCCTCAAGAGAACAACTCGTATGAGAACCTCCCCTACAACTTTCTCAAGTATGTTTGTGTCAAACACTTAAGCTTTTGAGTATTGTAGTTTGTTTCTTTCAAATTTTTGTTGAGTAGGGGAGGCATGATACAAGGTAGGTTAAAGGGCCTTGGGTGAATCAGCACCTACATTGCTGCCATGGTAAAAACTAAAAGCCGGAAAATTCAATTCAATTAAATTGCTTTGAAATATTATAAATATCCCATGCAGTGTTGGTGTTTTTTTGACCAAATTTCACACCATGGCAACAAAAAAAGAAAATCCAGTGCCAATTGTACAAAGGACTTTTGTTGTGTGGGAAAAGATGCAAAAAGTGACCATATTTTGAGAGAAAAAAATTCACATGTTACCATGTTGAGACAATAAGGTCCTATTGGTCACCAAAACTAGGCAGGATGCTTAACAAATTCTACTTTTCAATCTGACCTCTAGCCAAACTTGACTCATTCACAAGTCCACTTGTCAAAATTGAAAAGAAAAACCCTGAGAAACCCAGGTTGGTGCCTTCACCTCTTTGAGCGAGGCCTCTTAGTGGCCATATTAAGTCCAAAAAATGATAGATTTGATCTCACAGACCCTGATTTAGTATAAGCATGGGATATTTGTAATAATGTTAGTTCTTTTAAGTGTAGGGTAAAGCCTTAGGGTGGCCTTAGTCTCAAAATAAGGGGCCCTAGCCCCACATTTTGGGGATGTCTTGGCCCCCGTCTGTGGGCTTTAGTGATTATAGCCATTCAAGGCAAGGATTATCATGAACTGAAACATACATGGATCGCAAGCCATAGGGGGGATGGTTCTTACGCCTACTTGTGAAGAGTGGGAGGGATCTTATACCTATATTTTTAGGAGGAGTATTTATGATGATATAAGGTACTCTCAAAAGATATTAAGAAATTTCTTGAGTGCTTTACATATAGGGTATGGAACATTTTTTCTTGCCTCTTTTTGGGTTTTCACATCCTTGGCTAGGTAGGCCCTTGAACTCGAGCTGGAAGAAAATGTTCCTTACATGGTTGCCGTCCCTAGGCTAGGGACATCTTGGGACCTTGATAATGTTTTTTTTGGTGTCCCTAATAGTGGTAATTATCTATTTTTTACATTTTCATCAACTTTTTTGTTGGTTTGGACTTACCTTGTCCTATCATTTCTTAGTGTTTTCTTGGTGTCGGATATCATTTTTCAGTGTTTTCTTAGCACTACCTGATGTCTTCTTGACACTACTTGACATTCCTCACCCTTGCCCAACATCTTCATTACATTTTCTTGGCATCCCCATCATCCGCCATCGCCCAAAGGAAAAAAAATTTGGTGTCCCTTGAAATTTTCCAAACACTCCGTAGCATCCATGGAGTTTTCCTGATGTTGATGGATGGATATCTTTGATGTCTCCGTGACATTGCTCAATGTGCCCCCAACATCTTTTTGGCTCCATCAAGCATCCATTTTTTGTCCCTTGGAAAAAAATTAAAATCCCCCAAAGTTCTTTTTTTTTGATGCTACTTGATGTTTTCCCAATGCAGCCCAATGTTTTCCCCAGTGTCCCTATTGGTGTGTCCAAAAAAGTCTTGACATCCTTGACATTTTCCATAATACTGCCCGACATCCCCAATGTCATCTCAATGTTGCCCAATTCCCCTATCATCTGAAAAAATTCCTAAATTCCCCCCGAAGAATTTTCGATGCTGCCCGACATGAAGTTAAAAAAAACGATTGTTTTTTATTCCTGCCATACCCTCGCGTCTTCCTGCCATCTTTCCGTTCCCCATTGTTGTCCCCGTCGTTCCCCAAGCCCATCCCCCTCACCTGGATGGGACTATGGGACCTCTCCTCGAACTTTAAAATAAATCTTTCTGAAAGATCCTCGTCAACGCTACTTCAAAACTCTGGAAAAAAAGAAAAAGGCTTGCGAATTCAGGCGATTGGAAACTTCCAAAATCACTTCATGTTGGAATTTCTATTTTAAGTTTCGCCAATTTATAAAAAAAGGCTGATCAGAAAGTTTCTTTTTCCATTGCCTTTTTGGCGTTCCTGTAGCGTTGACTGGCGACGATAGCCAAGAAGCGCTTGCGTAAGCGCTGTTGCAGGCGCTGGTGTCGTCGTCGTCGTCGTCGTCGTCGTCGTAGCGTTTTTCCAACGCTTGCAGATCTGTCGGTTGCTGCTTCTTCGGTATCTGTGTGTTTGTTGCAATTGCGCTGCAAATGGAGAGAGACGAGAAGAACAACAACAACAAGCGCACGATGAAATGGATGGCTCTTTCTCCTCTCGAGGCGTTCGGCTTGTCGTCCTTTTTTGGACTTCTGTCGCTTAAAGGCGGCGGCGGCGCCACCTCCTCCCACGGGTACTACTATTTGCGCTCGGCTTACTTACCCTCTTGCTTTCTCATCCTTGCCAATTTAGAATACTCAGGGGAGGAAAGTGCCTATTATAACTTGTGAGGGATGCTCTGTATGCGATGCTGATGTTTCAAGAATGGTATGGAAGAAGAAGAAAGGGAGAAAGGAAGAAGAAGAAGTGCGGTTC
>Ga0116229_10008349_pt1 | contig 16123 bp, 11 predicted proteins | sample S1TSphgellanicum_3_FD_87313 | JGI IMG/M metagenome (GOLD analysis project Ga0116229, IMG submission 87313) | Host-associated microbial communities from peat moss isolated from Minnesota, USA - S1T2_Fc - Sphagnum magellanicum MG | ecosystem: Host-associated > Plants > Peat moss > Unclassified...
AAAAATAAAAGAAAAATTTTCTTCCCCTCCCAAAATTGGGGTTTTCTTTTTTTCTCCTTCCTTTTTAAACCCCCCCCCCCCCCCACAAGCTACAATATCTTACATTTTGCAGGATCAATGCTCTCCTCCATATTTTATTAGCTTGGGTTTAGAATTCAGAGATACTTCTAGGGCTTGGACAAGAATCAGCAACTGGGAAGTTTCTATTTAGGGTTCCTGGAAAACACTTGAGTATATGCCAGATACTGACTATATATACATGGAAAAAATGGCCTAAATTTGCCAGACTTCAAAGAATTCTTTTTCCAAATTGCCGGATTTTTATGATAATTTCCCGTAGGTAGCCAAGAGTATAGAAGGATTCTGTTTTTGTTCTACTTTCATGTTTAGTATGTAACCAAATCTTGACTAAATCATCTTATGGATGATCACTACTAGAACTACATAACAATATTGAAAACAAAAGCCTTGATTCGTAGCTGCTGGTTCACTGGGGCCACCTCGGAGTATCTCAGTTTTCATGTTTATGGGTGGGGACACCAAAATCACACAACTGAAGGTGGCATGGGAGTAGCAAAGGTGATTGGTAGAGAAAATCAGGGGTTACCTTTGTGATTTTCACAGAGGACACTAAATACCCTGAGCCCCCCCCTCCCTAAACATTGTAGAAAGACAAAAATACATTGAAAAATGGACCAAATTGGCCCCCCTTCAGATTTAAGAGTTAATGGTCTTCGGCTAGGCTTGTTTTTTTTTTGTGCCCTGCATGGTTTTGCAAGGTAAGATTTAATAATTTAAAAATAATAATTCATGCATGTTTTGTTGTCTCACACCAATTTCACACCAACCACCTGTGACTGTAGAGTGCGAATATCTACCATTAACCTACTTGTGGGCACTAAGTAAAATGGTCCTCCACTTTATTTACCCTATATCTAGGCCAATATTAGTTGAACTCTATAGCAAAACCACATGGCTTTGCATATGCTGTCACACATTGAGAGAGAGCTCAATAAGGGATATTTAGCATCCTGCATTTGTGGCTACCATACAAGAGTAGAGTGTGTAAGTGTGCATGTTAACCTTACAATACTTTATTAATCAACACATCGCAGATCTAGAAAATGTACAAGGGAAAAAATAATCAATTAATTTGTTTACAAGACGTGAAGCTAACACAAACTAGATGTCAAAATCTTTTTGTCTCAACAAAGGACTACTTGTAGGAGGTTAGTTGTGATCATGGGGGGTGCATTTTGAAGATGTGGAAGTTGGAAAATAGTTAGACTTCTAATTATCACTTGACTTAAGATGAAGGATGTTTGCATCCTTTGTAATGTAATTGAGATTTTTTGATGGAGAAAAATAACTAAGATAAAAATAGGAAGGCCCTTTGGCCCTTTGAAGCTCCACATGACATTGGCATAATCATATAAAAACACATCAGCTTGTTTGTTTAAACATCCAAACACCTCAATTGCTATAGGGAATAAATGATCAGTGGGGTGTCGGTCGTGATAACTCCTTTTTTTGACTTGAGTTACTTGGGAGGCAACAAATCCTGAGGTTGTACAAGATCGATGAAATAAATCCGTTCGTGTTGGATCGACAATGACAACATCAACTAGGGTGTAAATTCCATCTTTGATGAACACAATGCCAATTCATCAACAAGAGGAGTGGAATGTGGTTGAAGGAAGCGCGTGTAGTTGTTCTTGTCCCATATGGAAGTTGACATCTTATGCAATGGCAATAAAATTGTTGCAAATTACATCATGGGTGCTTATGTGTTCATTGCTGTGGGCACAATGAAAAAAATGGACACATGTAACATCGATGGGATGTGTGCACATGCATTGAAGGATATTTGCAATTGAAGGACGTGACAATCCAAATCATGTTCAACATGTTGTGGAGAAGGATAGGGAAGATAATCAAAAGGTCAAGAAGGTCGGTCAAATTAGGGCATGATAAAACCCTAGGGCCGGAACATGATAAAATTCAAACACGATGGGTTTCATATATATTGTCAAAAAGCATGTTGGATAGGGTATAATGTTGTAAACACTCCGAAATGGAATCTTGAAATTGAACCATTTGTTGCCTGATGAGTTGCTTCAAGGGAGGAAGACATTCACATGTTCGGGGCAATAGAAGATTACAAGCCACCTTGAGGTGTTGTTGGAAAGGGAAGGCGTTGTTGTCAACTCATGTTAAAGCTTCAAAAAGGAAAGGACATTGATCGACCATAAATTTAACAACTTTGGAGTGAAAGCATGGTAAAGTACACACAAAAAGTAATGTAAGCAACAAATATTAGGGTCCCTAAAGAAAAGGACTAACAAGTAGATGATTTTATGAGGATAATAACTTTTTTTTGGGTACATTATTTATTAACTCTTGTTTGCATGGACTTCAAAAGCTAAATGATTATAATCAATTTTTTAAGCTAAATTGCAAATACTTTAATTGGACGTAAAATTTGTGGCAATTTGAAAAATAAAGTTCAAGCATTTGAAAATAGGTGAAATGTTTTTGCAAGTACATGGTTTTTTTTCAAACACTTCAATATTAATGTGGTGAACATTTTAATATTATTTTTTTGGTTAATCGAATTTGTTTTCATAACTAAAATCATCTTCAACCCCTAAAAAATGAGGGAAATTTTTAGGATATGTTTGGGGTATTTTTTCAATTCCAAATGATACGATACAAATTGTTTTTCAAAGTTAGAAGGAGGCTAGAGATGCCCATAAAAAAAAATCATTTGTTTTGAAATTCTAGAAAAAGGTTAGAAGTTTGAAATTTTTTTTGTTTTGTATTTTCAAATAAAAAACAAGGTAACAAGTATCTACACAATATTTTGCTTGCCCCTTATGATGGAAACTACAAGGGCCTATCTCCTTAAATAGGTTGTTAGGGCGATGGTGGTTGTTGGTATGAGGCCAATGCCACCAAAAGCTATTGGGATAAAAATTTGTTTACAGGTTAGAGGTCCTTTTTAGCTATCAAAAGATTTTAAAACTCAAAAGGCGCCCAAACATTTAAAGGAAGGGAGGAGTCAAAAGAAGCAAAGGACTCTATGAAAGTGGAAGATGGAAGCGTGTATCACAATAAATACAATGGCTGTTGCACAAAACAATGAGTCAAAATTCCAAAAGCTATTTGAAAATCGCCCATTTAAAGGAGAAGATCAAATGCTAAACATCTTCCAATAAAACATCTTTGATGAAAGATAATGTGAAAGATGAAATACCCAATGGAACCCCTAAAACCCTAATTTTTTCTAATGGGGTGTTAAACATGGATGGGGTGTCAAAGTTAGGTAATAGACCAGAAGAGGACCATGCTGCACATTTTTGAAATTGGATAAAAAGACCTATTTCACAAAGTTTAGTTTGGAAATATTCATATGAACATGATACAATTGAAGGGGGCCTATGATGTGAATGTCATTTACAATAGATGGAAATAGACAAGAGGGGAAATGGTTAGCTATACCGTAGTGCCATGAAAGGTTTGTTAATGAATTCGGGCTGGAGGCCGAAACGATCCTTTATTGGGCAAATAAATGACTTTTGGATTTCTATAACGAACGTTTTCCCCCAAAACCGGACCTTTTGGCGCCAAAAAAAGCTTCGCGCTGTCGCGTGTGTAACGAACCTTTTTTGTTTCATTTCCAGGGGGGGTCAACCTTGTACTGATCAGCAAAGCCTGGCAAGCCCACAAAATGTCTCTCCAAAGCCAACCCAGCATTAGCAGCTTCTTCAGACAGCTGACCCCTCAGGAGAAGGAAGCCAGATCTGCAGCAGCCGATCAAAAGGTAAGGGCAGAAGGTTCTGCAAAGAGACCTCTGGTTGTTCCCATCCCGGCGGCTCCCACTCCTGCAAAGAGGCGGGGTCGGCCGCGAGGCTCAGACAAGCAGAAAGTTTCCCTGGTGCAACCACAGCAGTTTCAGCAACATGCCAGGCAGCCATCAGCAGTAGGAGCCACAGCATCAACAACAGTTCCAACAAATGCAGCCTCAGATGGTTCAGATTCAGCAGACAATGAACGTGTCGTTGCTACCCCCAGCAAGCCAACCGCCACCAGCAACCCCAAAGCAACAGCCCCTGCAAAGAAGAAAGCAGTGCACAAGGATTGGTTCAAGAGTGCCAGCGACATTGAAAAAATCTTCCATTTTGTGCGCTTGAACGGCGGCAACATGACAGCAGCAGTTAAGAAGCTGCGTTCACTGCCCCATGGTCGCTTCCAAACTTTGGCTGTCAGCACAATGCAGGGGTGGCTGGTACCTCATCAAAAAAAAGTCCAGCTATTGCTGTAGTATCAGGAGGCGCTGAACCGTGGCAAGAGCTTTGTAGCTGGGCCTGGGCGCAAGCCTATGCTGGAGAAGCAGGACATGGGCACAGCAAAAGGGGCCCTCAAGACACTGTTGGAGGACCAGTGCAAGAGCGATGCAGCCATCAACTCTAGCATCATCCGCAACCTAACCATTGGTGTGCTGCTGGTGTTTGGGGTAGTAGCAACAACAGCAGGGGTTGTGTTCGACAACAACACCACTTTCAGCGTCAACCGGTAGTGGTGCCGTAAGTTTGCTAGTCAGGAGATGGGCTGGAGCTACAGGAAGGCCACCACAGAAGCGTAGAATCTACCAAAGGACTGGCAGGAGCAGGGAGACACGTTGAAGCACCACCTAGCCAACATTGTGGATCGTGAGGGCATCCCACCAGAGCTGGTAAGCTGTGTGAAACTGCAGAACAATGTGCATCCATGTGTTGATTTATATTTGCATTACACTGCCAGCTTTTGACTTCTTATCTGGCTGTGCCAAGATTTGCGCATGGTCACCGCCTTAACTGCCTGCAGTACATGGGATATCATTGCATTGCTTTGCATAGAATTTCAACTTCCTGGTGGGAGCAAGAATGCCTTGCACCACCCCGTAGTGCACAGATGTCAGTGTCAGTATGATGCTCTGAATCGTTGTTTCGCATGTTTGGTTGAAGAAAGTTTGCCTCACAAAATTTCTTCTGCCTTTCCTTCGCATGCAGGTCATCAACTGGGATCAGATAGGGATGCAGCTTGTGCCAGCCGGCAATGCTCGCACCTATCACACCAAGAATTTTCTGGATGTCAGCGTGGCAAATGGCGATGATAAGCGGGGCTACACTATTGTGCTTGCGTCAGCTGCAAGTGGCAAAATGCTACCCTTGCAAGTCATCTATGGTTGGGCAGAGGGCAGTTTGAGAGCTTTGCCCAACGTGCTATGCCGCGCAACTACAGCTGCCAAAGGCTTCGTGTTTGCTCAAACACCCACTCATTGGTCTAGTCAGGGCAGCATGCACAAATATATCATTGGAATGATTAACCCGTATGTCAGGAGCATGATCAAGGCCAGTAATGGCCAGCTGCCAGTTGATCAAAAGGCAATCCTGCTCATAGATTGCTGGTCTGTGCATAAGAATGAGGAGTTCCTATCGTGGATGAAGGAGGAGTATCCCCACTTGATCATCTTGTTTGTGCCATCGGGAACCACCAGTAAGTTTCAGGTTGTGGACACAGGCTTGAATCACCCCTTTAAGGCTGTTGTCAAGGCTGCATACCACCTGTGGTATGCTCAAGATGTGGGGCAGCAACTGCAGGGCCATGCTGTTGGTGAAGTAAAGGTGGGCACGGCTGTGGGTGTCATGCGTGATCTTTTGGTTGGCTGGTTGTTGTCGTCATGGGAGCGCTTGAATGGAGATGCATCCATTGTGAAGAAGGCTTGGCAGATTACAGGGTTGCATGCTGCTTTTGATAGGCAAGTGCAGTGAACCGCTGGCAAGATGCGTGATGCAGGCAAGTTGTGGAGGGTCCCGCAAGGATATAATGCGGAGATTGGTGATGAGGATGAGCAGCAGCTGTTTTCTAAAGTTTCGATTCTGAGCCTGACGAAGATGATCTTGTTCCTTTGGCACAGCTAGCTGCGAGGGCAACCGCAAAGGCTGCTAGGGCATCCTCGTCAACAGTGGCAACATCCATTCAGGATGTTGTTGCGCAAGCCACTGCTGCCGAGGAATACTTGCAGATTGATGAGCAGTTGGCATTGCAGAGCGAGGTGTTGCAGGCAGGGATGGAGGCGTATGCAGTCCGAGTAACAACTGCAGCTACAGATAGCTTACTGGCTTTGGATGAGAATGCCCCGGTGGATAATGTGGAGGGTGGCGAGGTGGCAGTGGAAGATCCAGGGCATTTTGATTCTGCTCAGGATGGGGAGGGTGATGATGATGAAATGCAAGTGGATGATGGTGGTTACTTTGGAGAAAGAGAGGTCGGCGATGTTGGCGGGATGGATAATGTGCAGTCAGAAGAGGGAGAAGCACATGCTCAGATGGTGCGTGAAGCTTTGAGAGATGCTGTCATTTCTTATGAAGGCAGTGTCGAGGCATGGTCAACTTTGATTGCCTTTCTTTCCTCCCCTGTTCTCAAGCTTGATGACAATGTTCGCACTGCAGCATTGGCCAACATTCAGGCAAGTTTGGATGCTGTAGATTTCTCACAAGGGTCATTGATCTGCCAGCAGTTCTTCACTCGTTGTGTCAAAGCTTTGTTCTGGCTGGTCCAGAACATTCAGGAATTCATGACGGTAGGGAACAATCATCCAGGCTTGTATGAAGGTGGTGCATTGTGTGCAAGTGAAGCACTGAGCGTTGCTTTCGACTTGGAGCCTCTACCAGATGTCTTTGATTGGAGCAACATGTATGTGCAGTTCAAAAATTAAGTTCAGCATGGTGCAATGCACATGGTGGTCTGGAGTCACTACGGTCAGTGTCATCTTTTGTGAGGCAAATGTAACAAGAATGTCATCACGACGCCATTCCACAAGCTGTGACTTGTGCACAGGTTCTTCCTTGCCATGCAATGTAGATCAATGCAGAGTGCAGATAAATGCCTGTATGCTCAGAATGTTGCACATGTGTGCTTGCAACATCAAAACAAAAAAAAATGGAAATTGGCTTGGACCTGTAATGGACCTTTTCGGCAGATTACTAGACCTTTCCCTTGAAAACAATGCATTTCTTGCAGCACTGATGGACCTTTTCCAAAACATTTCCTCAAGATTAATTAAATTGATCGTTACAGCCCGCCCGAACCTTTTGTGGCACTACGGTAGAATGAAAAGTTTTAAAATGAATTAAAACAAATAGTGCCCCTCCCAAGGGATCACTTTAATGGGTTCCCATGGCAGATGGGATGACCGTGACTTCACCTTCACAATTATGGTGACTATAAAACAAGGGAGATTCAAATGCATAAAATGCACAAACAAAAGGGATGAATTGTATGATGTCCCCACTTGTTGCACGAAGTTTTTGAAATATGACCATTTTTTACGTTGAATTGAAGGCATTTGCCATGTTTTAATTAAAAACCCAGCTAGTCAGGGTGAAGGTCCAAATTGCATTTAAAACCATGGATTATAATTTCACATCCGCCTTTGGTTAAAATTCCAAATTGGTGTGGGGAAAAATGTGTTACAAATGCATCACAAAATTGAAATCATAAGGCGTGATTTGTGAATCAATACAATGTTTCCCCCATTAACAATGAGATGAACTCCACTTGAGGGTTTGGCCATGATAGTGAACCACTCCAAGGATATGTGCAATTCGATGTGGGATGTGACTTTGAACGATATTGGAACAAAATTGAAACAATTGTGGGGATCCATTTGCAAAATCTTCTAGGTGAAAACAATTTTGAAGGTTTTAAAAAACCATCTTAAAAAGGTGGTTTATAGATAAAAACAACATGTGTTGGAATGCCAACTTGAAAAAGTTGGATGAAAATTCAAGGTCTTAGTTTAGTTTATAGTCTTTTAGGAAAAGTGGGAATAAGTTATTTAAATATAAAATGTAAAGTAAAAAGAACTAAAGTGGTGTCACAAGATGTGAGTGTAGGAGATAATAGTGCCAAAACACGAGCTATTCGAAAATATTCCCCTACATGTCTAAGGATTAAACTATGGAGAAAGTGTTTCTGAACTTTAGGATCATGTTGGGGAAGAAGCATTGAATTCAAACTTGTCGTTAGAGCTTGTGTCCGTAAAAATAATTTTTCATGCAGGTTTTCTCAATCACCTGCTAAAAAATAATTGAGTTAGATTTGTGTTGCCTATGCTTTGTTTCCCCTCCACGAAGGGGTAAAGCAAAACACCATTGGTAAAACAAAAAGAACAAATGTCAAGTAACCACATCATAGGGGTCTTATGTTAGCTTATCCAATGGAAAATGAAATGCCACTTGTACATCACATTGAAAAATAATAAGGATGTTGTTGTATAATCAAAGAAAATGAAAGCCAAGATGGTAGGACCCAAGGACATCTAATATCGAAACCCAAGCCCATGTTAATGAAGGCGAATTGGGAATAAAGGAAGGTATTGGGCCAAAATGGTCATGTAGGTTTAAGTTAGATGAATTGGATGTCTGATAGAAACATTGGTGACAGGTTAACCCTCAAAGAATAAATTGACGCCCACAAGTGGGGCAAGAAGCTCTAGGTGAAAATTATAGGTGTGTTGAGAGGGTGGGGGTAAGTTGGGGGGGTCTAATCATGGGCAACTATAGGGGCTAACATAATGGAAATGGGAAATGGTCTTACATTTGCATTATTTAGAAGGATTGGGAAAGTGTTGATTTAGGGCTCCACATTTACATGAAAGGTTAAAAGTTGGTAGGGGGAGCTAGTGGGTGGTGCATGTGGGTTGTTAAAATGGTATGGGGGGTTGGTGGGTGGTGCGTAGTTTACATAATAAAGGTAGTGGAAAATGGGGTTGTGATGGTGTGTGAAAGGACAAATGGGCGATGTGAACTACGAAGTTTAATGAGACATGATAAACTAGGGGACATGGGACATTTTGTGCCCATGAGAAAAAAAATTTATTAAGAGCACAATTGAAAATAGGTCTCACTTTCTAAAGACTTCCTATTTCAACTCAACAATCCTAAACCTATAACGCCAACCACACAAAATTAGGCAAATCAAAAGGAAATATAAAAACAATTATGACAAACAAGAAATTTTTATTTCAAAAGATAACTAAACCTCAAATTTGTCATAACTTTGGACACCATCATCCTTACTTTACTATGTTTGACACAACTTATACATTTTTGAAAACTATTGTGCAAATATTAAAAGTTAAAAAACTTTTAGTTTTTTATTTTTTGGATTACCCAACTAAAGTAACATCCAACTTCAATAATAAAAACAACACCTTCAACTCAATCCTTTGCTCAAAAGAAAACCTTAAAAAACATATGATTGGTCAATAAATAGCCATTATGTATTCACATGTTCACATTTACAACACACTCTTAATTTCTTTTTTTTCTTTTTCCTTTGCTATTTCTTTAAGACTATGACAAAAACTGAGAAAAACCAAGACCATGGCAAAATTGCTCACTTTGTGATAGAAACCTTTTATTGTGCTTAATGTGTAAGTAATAACTAGATTCTTGGTGAAAAGAAAAATTTTCTAGGCTTGACAAAAATGTGAAGGAAAAAAAAGGTCCCACCACAAAACAAAAACCAAAAAGAAAAGTTACATAAAACCCACCCTCCCTTGGCCTTTTGACCTCTGTTGTTTGGTTACTTGTTGATGCTAGTGTTGTTGTCATCATCATCCTCCTCCTTTGTCCCAAAAAGTGGTTGTTTTCATATGTCCCATCGTGTCTAAAAATCTAGAAACTAGACTTACAACCACTCTACTTTTAATGAAAATTGGAATCAAACATGGGTCTTGAAACCCCTCTTTCCTTTTTCTTGAATACCTTTTCTACAAGTTTGTCTTCTTTGTCCTTTTTTGTCCTTTGCTTACTTAAAATAATTTTGAATAAACTAAAATAACCTAGAGGTCAAATAACATAAAATAACCCATAATGGAATAATTTAAAATAACCTAGGATTAATTAGCCTGGAGTAGGAAAAAATAATTTAAGGTGGAATAACTTAGAATATCCAAAATTGATATAAGGTTAAATAATTTGGAATAACCAAAGGTAGAAAAAATATAATAACATAAGGTAATTTAGCCTTAGATATAAACTAAGTAGAACTTAAAATGGCCTAAAAGTAATTTAAGGTAGTTTAAGGTAGCTAAGTTGTTAGGGTAAGTATGTCAAAGCACATAGGTAAAATAAGAAGAGTTATTCATAGTGATGTGATGATAAAAATTATCATTTATTGAAAAAGTGATGGAATGATTAAGGACTTTTAATGTGAAGTGAAAGGTTCAAATCTTCACACTTATAACCTATTTGAATGTGTTTAACTAATTCTACTTAGTTTAATTTAACTTAATAGAGTAGGTAAAATAAGTAAATAGGTAGTAGGACATGTAGGGTAGGTAAATAAACAAACAAACAAACATTATTTCGGTTTTGTTTTAATTAAAAACTTAAATTAATTTTTTTCCGCCATATTGTCATCCATCTTTTACCAATAAAAATACTTAATAAAAAACTAGTGAAAAGAACCTATCAAAATAGACATGTTGAAATCAACTTATCTAAAATGACACTTTGGTCAAGTTGAACGAGGGGCAAAAATACAACATGGAGGACCTTTTTTATTATTATTTTTTGAATAAAAAATTATGATTTCTTGTAATGTAGGAAGACAAGAAGACCAAGTGTTAAAAAACACAAAACACAAGATCAAACTCCAATCACCACCAACTTCAATGGGTTTCCAAGTTTAAAACATTATTTTCCTTAACCGTACAGTCATTCGTTGTTCTACCACTTCCATTGTGTTTCAACCAAACTTGGAAACAAAACCCCCTTAACACATTTAATGTGTGGATAATTTATTAAACTTGAAAAGAAAGACCATGCAACAATGAGCCACAAGGTAAGAAAAGGCTTGTTAGGTCAATTTTTAAAATATTTGAAGAGGTTGGCTTACAAGAAAAAAAAAAGTGTAAAAAATGTATAAACAATCACAAAATTTTTGTATGATCACCTAACCATCAAGATCAAAAGGTCTTATGATTTAAATTAATACCCTATGGTACATCATGAAGTCATTACATTTTGAAATATTTAAACATTAATTGACATTTGATCAAAATTGTCCCAAGTGGGAAGAAAAAGTTGCAACTTTGTAGCCACCTTTTAGTTGAATGTAAAGTGTCATTATTGTAAAAATCCAATTAGGTAGAGTTGTAAAGGATTTCAAGTTGAAACTCTTGGAAAGAAAAAATTGGAATTTTCTTGGAAAATGGAAATTTCCAATTGTTGATTACGCAATTCTTTCAAATTTTCTTTTTTTTTCTTGGGAAATTTTACCTTCTTACCATTTTTCATCAAATCCAGAACTTGAAGTGTAGGTGGAATGCATTCATATGAAGGTGGTGAAAGACAATTGGGGCATTTCAACTTGGGATCAAACAAAACTGAGTGGCCAATGTTGCACATACAGTGGAAGAAACGCACAAGGAAGGATTTTTATTGCTTTAGGACACCTTGTATAGGTTGAGCCTACTCCTGTGTTCCTTTGAATGTACCATGGGTAAATAACAAAACCTACATATATGGCTAGATAACAAAATTTGATATGTTAAAATTGTTAAACTATCTTGTCACAATGCTCAAACAAAAAGAAAATCATAATAAAGCTTAAGAGACACAAATCTCTTGTCACAAGGTCAAAAGGGAAGGAAAGAAGTGTCCCCTATTTGTGTGATCTACCAAATTTTGAGTACAATTTTGACATTAGTTTGGATGATTTGTGGGATTTAAGATTGTTATGTAATGGTTTTTATTGTAATGTTATTTTTCATTTGATCTCCATTCAATTTAGTTTTCATTTCATGTTCCTTGTTTACTTTCTTTTTTCTTTTGAAGGTCATTGTTTATTTCACGATCCATTTCTTAATTGTTTTTGTTCACTTGACAAATAATATTTAATTTCCATTTCCTTGTTCAATTCACAATATTAGATTTCCATTTTTACTATCGTACACCTTTGACAGCATTTGATTCAGTCATTCTTTTAAATTCTTGAAATATATTTTGTGTATATTTCGTAACATTTTTTATTTATTGCATTCTTATTTGTTTTTTCAAGTTTGATGTCTTCAATTCCATCTTTAAATGTTATTGGCTTTTTCAATATCTTTGTTGTACAAAATTTTTAAAAAAATCTAATTTTATGTATATTTTTAAGTTCATTTTCCATTTCCATTTATATTTTTGCCATTTTTTTTGTAATCTCTTACCTTGTTTATATTTTAATTGAATGGGGTAATGACCTAGTGGTGATTCTAAAGTTTGAAATTGAACATATTTTAAAAATAAAATTTGTTGCAAATGCAAGGTCAAAGGCCAACAACAAATTAATGTATCCAATTCATCTTTTGTAAAACATTCATGTAAATTTTCAATGTATTTGGACAAAATGTTATCAAGTACAATTTGTCTATAATAAATGGTGAATCATTTAAAAATTTCATTTGAATGAACATTTTTGTTTTTCAAATCACCCAACCTTTTCCCCTTTTTTTCCCTTCATTATACTCAATTATGTATCCATTGAATATCATGGGTTAACAATGCAAAAATCAAATTTAGATGTTTTATGTATCATAATGCCTTTGATATGAAACATTTTTTTAAAAAAATGCCCTTTGGCTTCACCTTGAATTTCAAGAATGTTTGGATGTTGTCTTACACATAATATTTTAAATTGTATATCATCTTTGTTTGAAAGTTGTTTTGTTTGAGTTACTTATTTTAATCTCATATTGATTAAATTTTCAAAGTTGCACAAGACAAATCTTAATATAATGTATATCCTTTTTTTGCCAATTCCTTGACTTATTATTGATGCAATTTTCTTTAAGTTATTTGATGTTCAATGGCAACAAATGTTTTGTTTGTAGAACATTATGAAATGATCATAAATAATATTGTCATTTCCTTTAAATTATTTCACATCAATTAATTTTGGCCATTATTTTGGAAGTTAATTTGTATAATTAATTGTTGGCTTTGATTATTTTCATTTGTTTCATATTATTTCGTTATAAGTAATATAACATTTAGAAATATCTCCTACACTTTAGGTCTAACAATTACAAAATCCCGTTCATAAACCCTTATTATTTAGGGCTTTCCAACAACGTCAAGAATGTAACCCAATTGTTAAAAAAAAATGAAATTCTATTTTTTATTGAATTATCAATGAAAATATTATTCAATATTCTATAACTTTTGTACCATATGTTCATTAAACATTATGAGACTACCCCTACTCATGCAAGTCTTTCCACATGTATCAAGATTAAAACTATAAACACCATGGTTTGAAAGATCTCAATGTGACAAACAAAACCCACAAGCTAACAAACTACCTTCCTTCATAAATAGATAAACTCTTGGTTATTATGAGTCAAATGAGTGAAAACAAAAAAATGTTGATATTTTTTAACATTGGGTGAAGTTTTGAAATGAAGGAATTACCATAATACAAGGCCCATGCTTGGCTCCCACCTCACATGGGCCTTTTATTCTAGTAATGGTTTAGTCCTTGGGCAATGCATCCTTCTTTTTAAAAGGCTTTGCTACACACATAGGCCTTTTCTATGATTGATGAACAAAGGGATAATTGTACTCCAAAATCACATGGTAGGCCCCTTTACACACATTCGTGCATATCTTCAACAAGAACTTGTCATTAAAAAATCTTACATTTGAAAACATATAATAATTTTGTGGGTCCAATTCACAAAAACACATAAGTTATAACTAATGAAAAGCTTAAAAAACACCAATAATGAAAGGAAATTTCATCAACATTAATTTCATTACAAAGCACATGGAAACCCCAAAGATAATGCAACCCCTTCCCCCACCCCCCCTTCTCCCTCCGCCCCCAAATCCACTTTGGGGGATCCAACTTCCACATAAAATGAGGAAAATTTAATAAAACCATCATTTTCTTCTTAGAAAAATTTGATTAGTTTTGGACTCCCATTTCTAAAGAATATCTAAAACTATTTAAAAAATTGGAAAATGAAAAGATGATCAAAATTATTAAAATAAAATTTTTAAAATGATGAATTTAATGAAATTTGGACTTTCAAAACCTACTAACCAAAGCTTAGTTGTTAAATTAAGAAAGGACATCCAAAAAAATGGGACAAACGTGATGAAAAAAATATGGGAAACATTTCAAGGGTTTTTTTGAAAATTGGGGAAATTAAGGCTTAGGTAAACAACATGGATTATAATAACAAGATTTAGTAAATACATAAATACATCATCAATAGTAGACCTATCACCCACCCACTTGTGGAGGTTTTAAGCTCGAACTTTCATGTGACACTTGCAAGAAAAAAGGAATGAAAATTTAAATTTCTCACTATTTTTCATTTCCCATCTCTAAAAAAAAAAAAAAACAAAAAAAAAAAAAAAAAGAGAAAATGAATGAGTGTTTTTTTTTCAAAAGAACTAAGTTACCATGAAAAAAACATGATAACTTAAAATTAAAAAACACAAATGTGCTAAAAGTAATGAAGAAATAAATAATACATTTTCAAAAAAATTGTTTGAAAAGTATAATTCAACTATGGCCTATTTAAAAAAAAAAATTAATAAATGATTAAATGATAGAAGAGTCCCACACACCCACTTTTGGGGCTTTCAAGTCCCAATTTCCATGTGAAATTAACAAGAAAGAGCTAAAATTCAGAAATAAAAAATTTTAATTAAAAATTTGATTTTTTGGGGGTTTAGTACTTGTTTTCTCTTAATTATTTAAAATAATTAAAATAAAAAAGAATCAATTTTCTTTTTAAGAACAAAAGTTTTATACGAAGCTTTTCTTTGTAGATTATGGTCAATTCACACTTAAGGGGATTAAAATTATCAAATCAAAATTACCATAACTTTGTAATCATATGGGACCTTGGTTGTTGATAGATTGTTCACATGTTTTGCATATGTGGCACATTAACACAATGATTATGATGAGGCCGTGCCAAAATGTTAAGAGACAAACAACATTAAAATTAAAGTGAGATCCTGCATGTATGTTGTTTTTTCGTTCTCCTATCACCAATGTTAAAATAACAATTTGAAAACTAGAATGGTAAAGGAATAGTTCCATAGGTTTCATCACTCCATCATAAGAAAACTTAGAGCTCCCAAGGAATGGCTTCACTTTTTATGGAAATTCGCACATAGGTTCATTTGGAAGAGGTGCAAGTTTGTAAGCAAATAGTTACATAAGTTTGCATGTGACAATTCATGGAATGGTGCAAGCTCTTGCATGTAGCTAATTCAACAAATTTGGAAACAAGTTCACAAGCACAAATGGGAGCAAGCTTGCATGCAAGTTGATTGACAAGGCCAATCAAAGACTTGAGGTTAAGGTGATAGAAGATAAACACATAATGGCATTTTAAAACTTCAATTTCTTAATGATGACAAGTGGCAATTAAAAGCACAATGTGTAATGTTCATGTTCATTGATTTGAAACACATAAAACATCCAACTTTCAAAGAATTCATAGATTCAAACATGCATATGATACTTGTTGCACAACACTAAACAAAATTGTCAAAGAATTGCACAAAACAACAAAATAAAAAATCTAAAAAACATCACAATGTGTAAAGATTATAATGCTATGTATTCTTTTTTCATAATAAGAAGCTTACAAACTATCACAAAATTGTTAAAAATCATGTACCTATTTATGAAAGTTATCTTTTAAAGAAAAAAAAACTCAATGGTTTTATTTATTTAATAAATACAATTTTAAGGATATTATGAACTCATTGAAGTGTTTCAAGGAGAGAAGATTATTAATCCTCTCTTACATACCATACGAGTGTGAACCCCGTGCCTAATGCACAGGTGTGTGCCACCTAGGATGCCACCTAGGTGCTTCAGTTACCCACTTACCTTGGGGTTAGACCCCTCTGTGGAGTCCAGCAAAATTTGGCATATGGGGCCTTCTGCTTCACAGAATGGACCATTTTGAAGGAGTGAAATGCCTTGTGGCCATGGAAACTGAATTAAATTGCTATTAGGTGCTCACCCAAGGCTTTGCTGGGAGCTAGAAGGATTT
>Ga0116229_10008354_pt1 | contig 16117 bp, 14 predicted proteins | sample S1TSphgellanicum_3_FD_87313 | JGI IMG/M metagenome (GOLD analysis project Ga0116229, IMG submission 87313) | Host-associated microbial communities from peat moss isolated from Minnesota, USA - S1T2_Fc - Sphagnum magellanicum MG | ecosystem: Host-associated > Plants > Peat moss > Unclassified...
ATTCATCAGGTCTCACATACCTCTGTTACCTTACATTACCATCTTTTGCACCAATATCTTCTCAGTACTTGCTCCCATAGCTAATTTTGATGCCTTGTGTATAGGGGGGGAGTGAAAGGTTACGTCTATAGTCTGAAAACTAAACAGATTTAGAATGAGATTGGCGCAAAACTGCAGGCAAGTTGTTTTGCATTTGATGGCGTACAGAAGTACTGCCACTGGCAATTAAAATCCGATCTTCCTGTTGAAAAACCACCATTTCTCCGCCAAACGTCTTCTCAAGATTAGTAGAAGTAAAGACATCAATCGGTTGACCTTGGCAAATTAAGCCGTTGTTAAAACATACAACCCACGGCAGGTGCGTCGCCACCGAATTGAGATCGTGAGTTGAGAGTAGAATTGTTAAGCCTTGCTGATTCAAATCAGCCAACAGGTGCAACAGTTCGTGTTGAACGTGCAGGTCTGAACTGCTTGTAGGTTCATCTAAAAGGACAATTTCTGGCTCTCCTACTAAAGCACGAGCCAGGAAAACCCTTTGTTGTTGCCCACCAGATAAATCGCCAATCGGCTGATGGGCGACATGCTCTACCCCAACACGGCACAGGAGGTCAAAAGCGGCTAGGCGATCTCGTTTGGAAGGCCAAGGCCAAATCTTGTGTTGTTTATATCGCCCCATCATCACCACTTCCACAGCTGTGACTGGAAAATTCCAATCTACCGTTTCTACTTGTGGTACATAGCCGACTTTGGGTGGGGCAGAACCTGCCTTTAACCGCTTCCCCCGAAACCAAATCTCTCCCGTCCATGGTCGAACTAGCCCTAAAATTGCTTTAATTAAAGTACTTTTACCGCTTCCTGATGGTCCTACCAAACCAGACATCTGGCCTGGGTACAAAGTCAAATTTACTTGACTAAACACTGGCTGAGTCTGATAACCACAGCTGAGGTTTTTCACTTCTAGTATTGGTTTCATTACGCTCTCGCAGTGCTACTTACTCGTTTTAGCTGAGGCAGTTGCCGTTGGTCCTACCACATTGCCAGTGTCAAGACTGTCAACTAGCTTTGAGTTACCTCCCAGTCCAGTAGCAATGATCCGCAGATTGTTAGCCATCATGCCTATATAGGTATGCTGAGGATTTGTGTCTTCCATAGCATTGGCTGAGCCTTTACCTGGTAATTCGTCGTCGGCAGTATTGGCTGTTTTGACTTTCGCTTCGCGAGCAATTTGTTCTTCCACCTTACTGGGATACACTTCAGAACCAAAAATTGCTGGGACACCAACTTGACGGATCTGATCAACCAGCTTACTTACATCTTTTGCAGAAGGCTCTTTAAAATCCGAAGGTTGGATAGCACCAATCACTTGAAAGCCATACTGTCTAGACCAATAAGCCCAAGAGTCGTGGTATGTCAACAGCTTACGGTTTTTGGGGGGAATACTCGCCACCACTTCTGTGGTTACCTTGTCTAATGCTTCGAGGCGCTGCTCATAGTTTTTCAGATTTGTGGCATAGTAATCTTTGCCAGATGGGTCTAACTCGGTTAACTGCTGTGCAGCTAGTTTGGCATAGACTTCAGCATACTTGGTATTTACCCATAGATGTGGATTTGGATCTCCTTTCTCTTTAGGGAAACTAAAGTCGAACATCCACTGGTCTTGGGTAATGGTGTTACTACCTAGTTCATAGATTTTGGTCTCTTTTGGCTTCGAGGCGTTTGCTAGTTTTTCTGTAGGCGATTCTAAATGCAAACCGTTGACAATAATTAGATTGGACTTGGATAACAGATCAGCATCACTCGGACGCGGCTCAAAGGTGTGAGAATCCGTCCCTTCTGGAATGATCCCCTTGACTTCAACGCGCTCTCCAGCAATATTACTGACAATGTTGGTTAAAGGTGCCACTGTTGTCACAACTAAAGACTTCCTTTGCACCTTTTTGTCGCTAGTTTGAGTTGCCTGACTACCCGCGCTAGGATCAGGAGATGCTGCTTTGTTTTGCGGATTACTACAAGCGACAATTGTTAAGCCAAGTACAAACAGTAATGCACCGATGTTTTTCATTCGCCGTTAATCTCAGGGAACATTCTTAATAAACCCTTTTTGTGCCTATAAATTCAATGCGGGGGGAGGGCATCTACTTACTGGTATATTCTCTGCGACCTGGAATGGTTGAAATCGAAGGAGTGCGTTTGCTGGCGGCGCAACAGAGACAACAACGCTATGTGGGGCACCATCAAAAAACTCCTGCTCCCACGCCAATTTTCCGTTGCTGTCTGGAGTACCCTCATAAGCAAATGCCACCCAATTATTTTCGAGTTGGGTGGTTGTTACCTTCAACACTACATCTGTCACGGGTTGGCTAGTTTTGGAATTACTGACGCTAAACTGTAATCTGGCAGGTTGACCCACCGTTGCACTCTGGTCACCCGATATGACTCGACAATGCCTAGATCGTCGGATTCCCGAGCGCGAAACTTTAGAACAAGAAACAACGGCTTGGTACATTCAACGTAATCATTCACACTCCCGACCGTAGATTGGCAGTTCACAACAGCGGATGCCCGTATCCGTCTCAAACGTCTTTATCCACAAATAGAAAATTGACAGACCACTAGTATGAAGTCTATTTTTTGACATTACCAACTTCTGACCCGAAGTTGGTATTTGAGTTCTATCTTGATCAGTGTACATGAATGTAACTAATATTACATTCATGTACACATATGAAACGGCGGACTAGATATGGTACTGGCATCTGACGAGAAAATCAGGTTTTGGTGTAACCGACCACGGGGGCGATCGCTTCCAAAAGTACCCTGAAAAATTATATTGACAAAAGTTAAGTCATCCTTGAGTGTGATAAAAGCTTCACTCGGTTCTGGACTGACTTGCCTAACTCCTAACCCCCAAGTTAATCATCTTGGTTGTCACTGCCAAACTTTCTTCAAACAGTGCTTCCCGACCCCAACGCTGCACCTGCTGGCTGAGCAAAACTTCTGCTTTTTGCTCAGAAAGAGAAGTCACCTGTCGAAACACACCACTAGATTGGGCACCACCGTGTGTCTCCATCCGCATACAACCACCAGTTTCAGAGCAGATTAACGTACCGCAGTTTGCTTGCGGATTGGTAGAGTTCAAACGCAAGGCAATCAAGTCGCCAGGAACTTCACCCACATCAGCAACTGGGATTCCTGCTAACTCGGCTTCTATTTGCCGTTGGTCTTGTGCAACAAAGTGAATTTGCGTGATGTCGTAATCTCCGCTTTCTTTTTGATAGGAAATCGGCTGCCAATTTAATCGATTCGCTAACCAACTTACAAACAGCAAAGCTTGTACGGGGTTGCCTTTTTCGTAATCAATGTTTACTCTGTCTACTTCTACTAGAGCAGCACGACGTTGGGGCGCGTCGTACGCTTCAGCTGTCAACTCTTGCCATCCAGAAAGACGTCGCCAGTTCAGATCAGCTAATGGGACACCAGTTTCTACCAACTCTTGCAAGCTCAGCAAATCAGTTTCCGGTGTGTTAAAATTACAAGAGTCAACAACCACATTGTTGCATACCGCTGCCAGCCGCTTGAATAGTGCATTGTTGGGGTCTGGTGTTGCTTTCCACCAAATAAACTTAGGCAAGCCACCAATTAATAAAGCTGGAATCATACCACCAATTCGTTCTAAGGCACTGGCTGTTCCAGTAAGAGTGATGTATTCGCAGCAGACGAGTGTACTTGACGATTGCTTTTGGATCGGGCAATAGGCAGAGACTTGAGCCTTGACACCTTCGTCTTCTCCAGCTATTGGAGACAGAGTAATAATGCGGCAAGGGTTGCGAAGGGCAATTTCATCGGCAATATTGGGGCTGGTCGCATTCGGATAGGGTATACTACCAGAACCATTGTCTGTGGTTGCCTCACTACCGTAACGTTTGGCGAGTTCTTCCCGTAATACGGTGAGAGTTCCAGGTGTCGCTTTTCCTGTATCTGCCAGTTTATGTTTCTTTTGCGCTTCCCGCAGTGCCATTTGGGTTTGTGGTCCGAGAATACCATCAATTGGACCGTGATAATATCCCAAAGCAGCCAACAATTGCTGGGTTTCTTCTGGTTCGTAAACTACCAAAGTGAATGTTGTTGCTCGGGTAGCTGCAGGAAGCGCACCGTCCTCACCGGCAATACCGTAACTTTGCCAAATTTGACCAAGTTCCGCTTCAATTTCTGTCAGCGAAATATCTTTCGGAGCTTGAAGTGAAAAAATAGTAGGAGCTTGGGAAGTCATAGTAGTGTAGTGTTAAGTTTGGAGATTTAGTTAGTTGTTGCGTGTTAGTTGTTAGTTGCTGGGTGTTAGTTGTTAGGAGTCTTGTCAAGACAAGGGTTGATTTCGTCTGGAGTTGGGAGTTCTTATTTCTCACGCCTAACAACTAACCACTAAGCACTAACTCTTTACAGTCTGCGCCATCGACGACCATCTTGGTTAATCAACAATTCTGCTTCGGCTGGTTCCCAAGTGCCGGCTTCATACCGGGGAATGGACGACGGATTTGTGGGCAGATCCCAAACAGAAAGGGCTGGTGTCACTACTTGCCAAGCAGCTTCCACTTCGTCCGCTCGTGTGAACAATGTTTGATCACCTATCATACAATCTAGCAGGAGGCGGTCGTAAGCATCGGAAGTTGCTTCAATGCCAAAGGAACCATAACTAAAGTCCATGTCAACGGAACGGGTGCGGAATTCTGCCCCCGGCATTTTGACGTCAAAACGTAGGGAAATTCCTTCATTCGGCTGAATTCTCATGGCTAAGATGTTCCCACTCGTCTGTTGCGCAACGGATTGAAACATCCGAGAAGGAACTTCGCGGAAGTGGATCGAAATCTCACTGACTTTTTTCGGCATTCGTTTACCAGTACGTAGGTAGAAGGGAACACCATGCCAGCGCCAGTTATCCACGAGAAACTTCACTGCGACATAAGTGGGTGTTGTGGAGTTGGGATTAACTCCAGGCTCTTCATGATATCCTGGCACAGGTTTCCCCTTCATCCACCCAGCGCTATATTGACCCCGGATTGCGGAACGCTGTAAATTGTTGATATCAGCTAATCGAGTCGCTTGGAGTGCCTTGACTTTTTCTGTACGTATACTGTTGGCATCTAGGGCGTTGGGTGCCTCGATCGCCGTCAGGCAAAAAAGTTGCATGAGATGGTTTTGCAACATGTCCCGTAGTGCGCCTGAGCTCTCATAGTACCCAGCCCGATCTTCTACTCCCACAGTTTCTGCCACAGTGATCTGAACGTGGTCAACAAACTGACGATTCCACAATGGTTCAAAAATTGCATTGGCAAAGCGAAACACTAGGAGATTCTGAACTGTCTCTTTACCTAGGTAGTGGTCAATGCGGTATACTTGTTGCTCTTGACAATATTTCTGCACCACTCGGTTCAAGCTTTGTGCCGACGCCAAATCCCGACCAAAAGGTTTTTCTATTACCAGACGATCCTTATATGGATCGTCCAGCATACCTGCTGTTCCCAGTTGCTTAATTCCTTCTGCAAAGAATTTTGGAGCAACAGAAAGGTAGAATATTCGGTTTCCCCTTGTTCCTCGTTTTTCGTCTAATTCGGTCAACAAGTTTTTCAGTTTCTGGTAGCTCTCTGGGTTATCCATGTCACCAGAGCAATAGAACAGACCTTGAGAAAAATCTTGCCAGAGTTCCTCAGGACCTATACCATCATGAAACTCCTCCATCCCTTGCCGCATTTGTTCGCGGAAGTAATCATGGCTCCAGTCTCGGCGAGCCACACCAACAACGGTGGTTTCTGGTGGAATACGCCTTTCTCGTCGCAATTTGTAAAGTGCTGGCACCAGTTTGCGCTGAGTAAGGTCCCCAGAAGCACCAAAGATAACTATGATCTGGGGATCGGGCATCCGTTGCTGTTGCAGACCAACGCGCAAAGGATTTTCAAGTAGACTGACCATAACGATTTTGTTTGTTTGTTAGTGGTTAGTGGTTAGTGGTTAGTGGTTAGTGGTTAGTTGTTGGTTGTTGGGTGTTTAGTGTTTGGTGTTTGGTGTTCGGTGTTGGGTTTTGGGTGTTGTACTAACAACTACTAACTAACCACTAACCACTAACAACCAACAACTAACTACACTGGTGACAACTGCTTCACCTTATTTTCTAAGGAGGTCATCAGCGATTGGAAGGGTTTGACAAACTTGTCAATACCTTCAACTAGCAGTTCTTCCATCACTTGGTTGATGTCGATGTTGATGTCTGGGTCTTTGAGGCTTTTGATCAGTTGGTGAGCTTCGTCCACATCTGTTTCAAGGCGACTAGCTACGTTGCAATGATCGGCACAAGCCTCAATTGTTGCGGGTGGTAAAGTGTTGACGGTTTCAGGACCAACTAATTCATCAACATACATCACATCGCTGTAGCTGGGGTCTTTGGTGCTGGTGCTTGCCCAAAGTAACCGCTGTACGTTTGCACCTTTTGCAGCCAAGGCTTGCCAACGATCGCCGTTGATAATCTTTTTGTATTCTTCGTAAGCAATCTTCGCATTGGCGATCGCGACTTTCCCTTTGACACTTCTCAGCTTTGCTTCTACGGTTATGTCATCAACGCCTTTCGCCAACTTAGCATCAATTTTGCCGTCAATATTGCTATCAATTCGGCTGAGGAAGAAGCTGGCTACAGAGGCAATTTTGCTGATGTCCTTACCTTCTGCTGCCCGTTTTTCTAGACCACCGATGTATGCCCATGCTGTGCTGATGTAACTTTGTACAGAGAACAGCAGCGTGACGTTAACATTAATCCCATCAGCTATGACCTGCTCAAATGCTGGTAACCCAGAATCTGTACCAGGAATTTTGATCATGACATTTTCCCGACCAATTTCTTGGTAATAGCGTCGAGCTTCGGTGATTGTTGCCTGAGTGTCATGAGCAATTGTGGGTGGTACTTCTATGCTCACATAACCATCCAAACCATTAGAAGCTTCATAAACTGGGCGCAAAATGTCACAGGCGTTGCGAATATCTGTGAAAACCAGAGATTCATAAATTTTGTCTATCGGTAACCCTGCACGGATTCCAGCTTCAATATCAGCATCGTAAATGGCATTGCCAGCGATCGCTTTTTCAAAGATAGCTGGATTCGAGGTAATCCCGCAGATTCCTTTGTTTTCAACCAGGTCTTTCAGTTCACCCGATTGAATAATATCACGGCTCAAATTATCCATCCAGATACTTTGACCGTATTTTTTAATTTCTAACAGTTGATTAGTTGCCATGGCTGTTTTTGTTTGACTCCTACTTTAGTTGTTAATTGTTAGTTGTTAGCTGTTAGTTGTTAGTTGCTCTACTAACTCCTAACTCCTAACTCCTCACTCCTAACTCCTCACTCCTAACTAGTTCTCTAGTGCCCATTTTGAATGAAAGACTCTACCTTTGCTACATCCTTTGGGCTACCTATGATCAGAGGTACGCGTTGATGTAGTTTTTTTGGCACCACGTCCAAAATCTCCATATGTCCTGTAGTGGCGCGACCGCCTGCTTGCTCAATGACAAAAGCTAAGGGAGCTGATTCATAAAGCAAGCGCAATTTACCTTCTGGTTTCGGAAGTGTGCCTGGGTAGAGAAACACACCGCCTTGGAGCAAAATTCTATGAATATCACTAACCATTGCCCCACTGTAACGAGCGGTATAGCCTTCTGTTCGATGGACGTAGCGGATGTATTCCCGAATCGATTCATCCCACTGCCAGAAGTTCCCCTCGTTGACGCTGTATACTGAGCCGTGGTTAGGAATCCGAATATTTTCTTCCGTGAGAATAAATTCCCCCAAGCTAGGATCGAGGGTAAATGAATGAACGCCCTTTCCTATAGTATAGACCAGCATTGTGCTGGGGCCATACAGTATATATCCAGCCGCCATCTGTTGACGTCCAGCAGTGAGCAGGTCAGTTGCCTCACCAGTGAGATCGGTTCCTTCTTGTTGGCGAATCGAGAAGATAGAACCCAGACTGAGATTGGTATCGGTGTTGGATGAGCCATCAATCGGGTCATACAGCAGAGTATAGCGACCAATAGGGCAGTTTTCGGGAATGTAGTAGGGTTCGTCCATTTCCTCGGAAGCTAGGCGACAGACTAAGCCGCTTTGCTCGAAAACTGAGATAAACACATCATTCGCGTAGACGTCCATCTTTTGGACAGATTCCCCCTGCACGTTGACATCCCCAGTAAATCCGAGAACTCCTTCCATTAAGCCAGCACGGCTAAGGCGACGAGCAATCAGTTTGCCAGCAAGGGCAATACGATTCATCAGCGCACTCAGATCCTGTGCTTGGGGCGAAAAGCTCTGAAGTTGCTGTAGAACGTGACGGGATAATGTTGTACAATCGCGATTTAAGCTCTTGTCTGTAGTGTTGTTGTTAAGCAACTCTAAAGATTCCGGCGCTTGAGCCATTTTTTTGTCCTCCCTAGAGATTGGATGTTACTTTGATTCATCCCGTGCGTTGCAACTTGTGGTTGCTGCTTCTATCTTAGAAAGGTAAGTTGACAACGCAAATGTGATTTTAGATAAACTAAAGAAATCAATCTCTAGTTGGGTTGCCCCTAGTGTGGTCATCATTCCCAGATGCTATATTAGGGTGAGTTCACTTGGTATGACAGGCAATTTGAATACAATATTAACCCAGCAGTCGTTAGCATGGTAAAAACCGACAAGCTGTAGTTCTCGCTTCTGCCACAACTTGTCGGATGAATTTGTATTGAATCCCTCATTATTTCTAGTAAATTTCCGCAACTTAAGACCTTGCGTAACTAGAAGCAATTTGCTAGTGTTGTATTTGATTAGCTCTTAAGACTCTTTTCTGGTCCAACTACTTCGGCGTTCCTCCTCTCGCGGTTTTGCTTTATTGACTCTGAGTTGACGACCCATCCATTCAGCGCCATCCAATTTTGCGATAGCTGCGTCCTCCTGAGCATCTTCGACCATATCAACAAACGCAAAGCCGCGCAGCCGACCAGTGTCGCGGTCAGTAGGTAACACAACTCTTTTGACCTCGCCGTATTCTGCAAAGACTGATTTTAAGTCTTCTTCAGTAGCCCGGTAGGAGAGATTTCCAACGTAAATAGTCATGTGGATCACGCAAGTTGCATATCTTAGCGATTAGTTCAGCTGGGAAACAGCTATAACAAATAGCAGGCACTGCTTTCGTCTCATCTGATTCACCAATAGCACTTCTAAGCAAGCAGGTTTGGCAACCAGCAATATCGCATAGTTTGCTACTTGACCAATGGTCAGACTGAATTTTGCATACGCTCATATAATAACTGATGGCGACGTTTTTCAACATCTTTCAGCTATTCCTCCCATTCTTCTTAAGGAGGGGAGGAATAGCGCGGTTATTTTGTTGAGTCCTCCGACTGTAACCTTGACGTAGTAAAGGAAAAGAGGAGGACAGACGATCGAGTACTCGCTACCGCTACGCTATCGACAAAATAACCTATCTCTGACCGGGGAACAGACAACTTAAAGGAGGCTCATTTGACTCCATTCTTTCTCAGGTTTTCTTGGCACGGGTTTACGATTTTCACCACGAAGAACACATAACCTAGAACTCCTTTGAATTAAGCGGAGATTTTTAGGATTGAATTGACTAATTCTTTCCCAATTATGATTGTAAATTGAGATGTTTTTCGTCTTGGCAGTATCTGTAAAACCACCAATCCAACCACGCACCTTTTCACCCTTGGAAGTAACTTCTATATAATCACCAGACCTAAACCCAAATGGTGTGATTGTTCCACCCTGACGCTTGAGAATTCCACCCTTAGAATAATTTTCTTGGTGTAACTTTCGTCTAAATAATTTAGGACGAGTTATCACAATGAATGGTGCAGGTGTGACAGAACAATATCCTAGCCATTCGTGCCCGTGGGTGTTACCTTTGTTAAAAGATTTGTATCGGATGAAATATGATGCAGCAAGACCAATTGCATCGTTAGCGTGGGTTTCAGGAGTTTGTCTAGATTTATCTTTTTTATCTTTGACAAGTCCTAAATGGTCACGATATTTACCAGTATCTAAAGAATCTACTTCCACAACAGGAGCAATCTTAGATGCTTCCGATCTGAACCATTCTTGACCAACGGTTACAGGTGAAATACCCTTACCATTTTTCTTAGTATCACCACCACATGACTCGTCTCTAATTTGTGTAATTGGTAGGATTAAAGCCATCTCGTTTAGGATTCTTAATTCCATCTGACGATTAGAGAGAACACTTGGTGGGAGTTTCTTTTTACGTCTGTTACTGAACCTTTTCTGTCTATGATTGCGTTGATTAAACGGTTTATTCCGATTAATTCTTTGACCCCTACGAGTCCTTCGTAATTCGGCTCTTTTAGCCATCTTTCCAGTTACGGATTGACGGTCTAGGGTTTCATTTTTCTTACCAATGTTTTTGGATTTGTAGAATCCAGGTAAACAAGCATGGAATAAAGCGATAGTCGCTAGTCTAGTCTGAAATGCAATTCCAGTAAAATATTTACCTCGGTCGGTTCCCGCCACAATTGGCTGTGTCTCATAATCGGTCAGCGATAGTAGGCATTAGATCGGCAGGTTGCTGTCAATGCGGACTTAAGAGCAACGGCTGAAGCACTGCTTGCTACCGTACAAATTCATCAGCAGAATTTCGAGACGATTGTGTCTCGGTTTGACGTAATGCAATCAGAAATTCGCGGATTACAAACCGAGAACCGACGCATATTGAACCGTTTGGAGGGATTAGAGGAATTAGATAGGACAATCATGGACGAGCAATAGCCCTATTAAATGCTGTCGCGGCTTATGGCTTCTACTATTTCAGTGTAACTTCACTCGCCGTGCCCAATTTGTTAAGGGCAAGGTTGATCGGTTTGCGATCTATCAGTTGAGCGAGATCGGGTTCTTTACCCTTCAATAACCCGAGGGATTTCATCCTGGAAATTGTATAGGTGAGTCGTTTTTCTTCTATCCCATCGTTGACTGGAAAAACCTTATGTTTTCCCAGCAAAACCTCGTAGGTCTGATCAATCACGTTCGTATCGAATCCAGTGGTCTTAGCAGCAATCCTGACTGTCTCGGCTTTATTTTGGTACATAAATCTGTGGGCTTGGATCACTGCGGTGAGGTAACGGACGGCGAGGTCAGAGTTTTTATCCAACCAATCTTTTGTAACTAAGTAATTTCCGTAGACATATTCTGGCTCGACTTCATTGAGATCAACAAGTACATGAAATCTCGAATCGCGTTTCAGGATCTCAAAAACTTGCTCTGTCTGGAGGATGGCGGATTGAATTTGTTCACCAATTAGCGCCTGAATGTATCCTGGTGGGGAAATTGGAATATATTTCACGTCTTGAGGTGTCAATTTGGCGCTTTGGAGCACCATACGGGTCATGATCTCACGAAATGCACCGATATCTTGAACGCCAACGTTCTTGCCGCGCAGATCCGCTACCGACCTAATTGTCTTAGGCGTGACCATTGAAACGGTGAGTCGGTTTGCATAAGTGCCTATACTCACCACCTTAGCGCCAGCTGCTGCAGCATTAACAAATGGCTCAGTGCTAGATCCGCCGATCGCAACATCATTTGCAACCACCGCTTGTACAACTTTCACCGCTGAATCCAAGTTTTTGATGGTAACGTTCAAGCCTTGCTGCTTAAAGAAACCCATCTCCTGAGCGATCGCCACATCAACGTTCGCAAAGCTAGTTTTCGCGGTTGGCAAACCAATCTCGATAGCTGTCTTAGTCTTGTCCCCAGAAGGTATCTTTCCACAAGCAATCACAAAAACCGCCGATAATATGGCAAGAACAAAGAATACAGCAATTATCCGTAGCTGTCGTTGCATGAGAACCTCCTAGTTGTGCCGATGACGCCAAGGCGAAATACGTGCTTCTGCCATTTCCAGTAGTCCAGTGCTGACAACACCAAGTGCCATCAGTACAATTACGGGTACAAAAACCCGTGCAGTCTGAAACGAATGAGCATTGGAGACGATCAGGTATCCTAGTCCCGAGACCGCAGTGTAGAACTCGGCGATGATGACGGCAACCAGCGCTCGACCTATCGCTAGACGAATTCCAGTCATGACGAAAGGTAGCGCTGATGGAAGCACTAGGTCGATCCAAAGCCGAGATTCTGTTGAGCAAAACGAGCGTGCGACCTCAACCAGGCGGGGATCAACCTCACGCACGCCGCGCCTCGTATTGATTAGCACCGGAAATATCGTGAACAGTAGTACCACAACTACCTTCGCGGATGTGCCAAACCCAAACCACAGGACGAGGATTGGGATCAAGGCGACAATCGGGGTAGCGTACAGTGCTGTGATCGGAATATCCAGTAGCGCAGCAGCTACTGTACTACGACCAGTGAGTAAGCCTAGCGCGATGCCGACGAGTATGCCCAGTACGAACCCTGTGACGAGTACACTTACGCTCTGGCTCAACGCCATCAGGAGTGTACCATCGGCGATCATATCTATTGTGGCATGGGCGATCGCAGTTGGATAGGTAAAAAGAATCGGATTGGTAGTCCGTCCATACCCTTCCCAAAGTAAGAGAATACCAAGCAGCGAAACACCACGAAGCCACCACGTCAAGCGTCTACTCAGACTCGCATCAGTACGTTTAGTTGGGGTGGAATGAATTGCTGACATTTTCCTTGAAGATAGGGAGTGGGGAACTCGGGGCCTTTCAAGGGTAGGTTTTTTGGCAGAGCGAAAATAGTTAAGAAAATTGTCAACTATTTAACGTGGTTTGGTCGTTTTCGGATTTAAGCATGGGCTAAAATAGGCAAAAAATGACCAAATACAAAATACCCACCTTTGTAAGGGGTCCCCTTTGGGGATTAGGGGCAATGGGGGATAGGGTTAATTTTTCTTCCCCTGCTTCCCCTGCTTCCCCTGCTTCCCCCGCTTAGTATTAATAGGGAGCATGACCAGTATGTAACGCTTCCCATAGTTGGTGGCGTAGCTGTGGATAGGCGGGATGAAACCGGAGATCCTGGGGAGTGCGCGGATGGGGTATTGGCACGTCCACTTCTAGACACACTCGCCCTGGTGTACCGCATAGCACCACAATCCGATTACCCAGTAAGATTGCTTCGTCAAGGTCATGTGTGACTAGAATGGCTGTCGTCTCGCGATGTTGTGGGTCTTCCCACAAGCGGGCGAGTTCGCCTTGAAGCATTTCACGTGTAATTGCGTCAACCGCGCTAAACGGCTCGTCAAGCAGGAGGACCTCAGGTTGCACTGCTAATGCGCGTGCAATACCTACCCGCTGTTGCATGCCACCGGAGAGTTCGTAAGGGTAGCATCGGGCATACTCAGACAGACCCATAACCTCAAGTAAGCGTGTGACAGTACAATTCTGATCGCGCCAACCCTGGACTGACAATCCATACTCAATATTGGCTCGTACAGTTTTCCAAGGAAAAAGACCAAAATGTTGGAAAATCATTGCCATCCTGGGGGTGGGATGGGTGATCATTGTACCATCAAGGAGGATACGACCATAGGATAGCGGTATCAAGCCTGCCACTGCTCGGAGCAGGGTAGTTTTGCCGCAGCCTGATGACCCAACAATGCAGAGCAGATCATGTTCTTGTAGCGCTAGCGAAATATCTTCCACCACCACCCGTTTGCCAAAGGCGATCGCCACATGGTCGAGAAGTATCTTGGGAGTGCATGAACTCATGCCTGATTTTCCTGTTGTAGTATGGCTCAGGCGTATGATATCAGAAATCTCCAAGAGTACAGCAACCGCAGATTTGCATGGGTTTTGATGAGATCACTGTACTTCGCAAAAACCTCTCTGACTGGATAGGTGCTTGCTACCCATAAGACAGAAGAAATATGAGTATTTACCAACGTTTGGTATTTCAACAAAAAATTGATCATGATTGATATTAGATGCACTCAAATATTTCCTGGTATTCTCACTCTTAAATATAAGATGAGTTGACGCAGGGTGCATATTTAACGTTCCTTATTTTTTTTTTAGCAAAGATACTTTTAGAAAATTCAAAACACAAAGCCCACAAAGCTAAGACTATTCACATGGGTTAAAGTAGCGGCAGAAATTTTGGTACATTATTTATCAAGAAAGGCAGAAGGCATTCAATCTCGACCAAAGGGAGCCAAGGGTTTAAGACCCCCACCAAATTTTCAATTTGGTGGCTCCCGTTTAGGAGGGGTCAGAATCCCCTTCTAACAAGAAAGGCAGAGGGCAGAGGGCAGAAGGGATTTATTAATGGTGCTCCCCAAAGTCTTCTCTTCCAGCACAGCAATAATGTTGTTTCTATGATGCTGGTTGAACAAATTTGGAATTGAGAATTGAACACAAAAGTTAATTCTCCAAAACTAACACAAGAAAAATTTGCTCCCATACAACACTGCAATTGACAACATCCGCTTGTGAGAAATCTGATGAATACTAACGAATCTAATACTAAAGGAACGGTGACATGCATTTGGTGCAGCTACGATGCAAATCCAGTTGGGGCTAAACGCTGTCATCACTGTGGCAAGCGTCTCGTTATAACTTCTTTCCCTACCAGCAACAGAGTTAGTAAATCTGATCTTATTCCTTATGTGTTTTTGCTGTCTATAGCTCTGGTGTTGATGATTTTTGGTGGGTTTGGCTATTATTACGGGCAGCAATTCCGCTTCCTAACGGCCACTAGCAATCGGAACAGTTCCCCCGAGGATAGTTCCTCTGCTGACAACAGTTCCTTTGATCGCAACTCCTCCGACATCCGACTCTACAATTTGATGAAGGAAGTCCCAAATGTGCCCCAAGGAACATTCAACTACGGCGGTGCTGTCCTCTTTGCATCTATAACTGCCCAAGGTACGCACCAGGCTATGACTCAGGCTCACCCAAATTTTTACCTACTCTACACCGAGCCTAGGTTCGGTAACCCTGGTCAAGCTAATAGTATGGCTATGCTGCTCAATGGTGAACTGAGCTTTGCTCAGATTGCTTTACCCATTAAGGATACCGAATACAGCAAGGCTAAAGAGCATGGCTTTACCTTAGAGCAAGTGCCGGTGGGTATCGACGCGATTGTCGTTTTTACCCATCCAGATTTGTCCATTCCTGGGCTTTCAATAGATCAACTCCAAGATATCTATAAGGGCAAAATCACCAACTGGAAACAGGTGGGGGGGCCAGATTTGCCAATTGTGCCTTTTGCCAGACCTAAGGTTGCTACTTTATTGCATGTCCTCCTCGGTCCTGAGGTTGATCAAGTCAGTTCCAAAGTGCAGTACATCCGCGATTACACTGATTGTATTCGTAAGGTTGCCTCAACCCCTGGGAGTATTTCCTTTGGGGGAAGTGGACCAATTGTTGGTCAAAGAACAATCCGCCCCCTCGCATTAGCTAAAGCCCACTCTCGGGAGTATGTGCAACCTTTCATCGATGATGGCAAGCAGATCAACGCTAAAGAAATCCGAAACAGTACTTACCCTATGATCCGACGTCTATTTATTGCAATTCGCCGGGATGGTAAAATTGACGAACAAGCGGGAGTTGCTTACACCAACATGTTACTGTCTAAAGAAGGTCAGCAGTTCATCGAAAAGTCAGGGTTTCTTCCCCTGCGCTAAATCAGTTCCATACACTCGTAATGAGTTCAATAACTGCTCTATCACCTCAATCAGATCCAGCACAGAGCTTGGCGTTAGCTGGTTGGTTTTGGAACCATGAGCGATCGCGTGACGCAACCGAAAAGCATTCATCAGCAATTGGTATTCAGTTGTAGAAATCACTCCCTCATTTGCCAACTGCTTCAACAAATAAAGCGGTTTAAGCCTGAGCAACTCTAAGACTTCTTGTTAATCAAGAAGTCTTAGAGCCCACATTCCGCACTTCAAATAGTAGTATAAATATATTACATTTAGTCAAAGTCAAAAGTTATAAATTTGACACTTATGTAAAACTCAAAAAAAAGGAATTAAATAGAAGAAAATTCCAGCTTTTATCTATTGTTCAAAAAGCTAGCTATGCAAAAATATTGAATTTCAATTAACTTAGATAACGATGATTAGAATATTTTTTTAGGACAATAAAT
>Ga0116229_10008355_pt1 | contig 16117 bp, 14 predicted proteins | sample S1TSphgellanicum_3_FD_87313 | JGI IMG/M metagenome (GOLD analysis project Ga0116229, IMG submission 87313) | Host-associated microbial communities from peat moss isolated from Minnesota, USA - S1T2_Fc - Sphagnum magellanicum MG | ecosystem: Host-associated > Plants > Peat moss > Unclassified...
TGCATTGGTATTGCCGCCATAGCTAAATACAGAGGCCGGCCGGTTCTGCCATAGAAAATGCAGAGGCCGGAATTGTCGTCGGACAGACAGACAGACAGAACAAGTGAATTTATATAGTAGATATATTATGTATATGTCGATGTCATGACTTGTGCCATTGTTAAGATGTACCTTCTAATCAAACTGAACAGCCTTCAAAAAGAAAGCTTGAAGAGCATTGAGCCTCTTCTCAATGATGGTTCAGCACATAAATCAAATGGCTGGTTGCTTCATCATTACCAGAAGAGAGACGTAAACAAGACCAATGATACAAAATGCAACACCATTATAACAGACCCACAAAACTTTGACCATCCAAGTTTCCTCAGTTACAGTATGAACCAAAATGTCAAAACCCAAAACTTTAAATGTTCAAGTCTCCTAAGTTATTAACCAAAATGTCAAAATTCAAAACTTCAAATGTTGAAGAGCTTTGCAAGATTACCTTGCAGACTGCTATATTGACAATCATATCCTAATTAGAACATGACCACATATAGCAAATACACGTTTTCAAAGCAGTTCATTCAGTGCAGGGCTGTGATTACATCATGCCAAGTAGCAGATTGTTGCAGGACTGTTCATAGTCTTACAATCCGATTCATGGTGAGACTAACCCAACAAGACCGTGACTGACAAAATTCGCTCCCCTTTCAAATCCCAGAGCACTTGAATCTTCAGACATGAACATAGTAACATAAACATGAGATTCATTTCATCTTTGTAGGAAGATTTGATATCGCAATTCCCGACTGCACAAGGTGAATCATTCATTAATTTCATTCACTCACTCATCATCATCACTGCCTTCAGATTCTTCCACATCTGCTTCTATTTGTCCTCCACCACTTTTGTAGCCTATCATTTGCTTCTTGTAGCGCTCCTGATCAACCCTTGTTTCAGCTTCGTAAGGCTCTTTTTCAGTTGCTGTACAAGGTCAAACCACAGAGATCAGGACTGCTATTGGCTCAAATTGAAAACCTCTAGCTGCAGCAGACAAAAGCAAACCATAGTGAGGATCGAATTTAAGACCCAATCCCCCAAGCTCACTATTTACACTGCTAAATTCTAGAGGCCTGCAGATACAACAAAACCTCCGGAGTTCTTGGTTTTCTAGGCCATACTACTCAACTTCATGCAACAATGACTATGAACTCTTCCATTTCTAAGCATAGATCTTTCTGACGCATCCTGAATTCGGAGCTACAGAGCAGCAGTTAATGTGGGAAAAAGATATACCCATTTGGAAAAGAGGAGACCCATCATAGAGTGATCAACATTAGTGGCATACCTGACATTCTTTTCCATTTCTCACCAATGGACTTTGAAACCTCCTGAAATGCCATGCTTGGCTGGTCTCCATCCTCTTTCATTCTCTGCCAAGCCAAGAAGCACAGGTCTATTATGATCCTCACTGCTCTAGTCTTCTAATGCAGCAGCTGTAATTGTCATCAAAGAAGTCTGAGGGCAGGTGAGGATGTCCAGAAGTGTACCTTCCGCTCAGCTAGCTGGAAGCGCATAAAGGCACTGAGGGCCCGTTTTGGTGCATTTGGATCCTTTTTCCTCCGTTTCTTCTTTTTGCTTCCATCTTCATTATCTTTCTCTTTTCTTCGTTTCTTGGCTGCAGGTTTGGTCAATATGGTTTCCTTCTTCTTTTTATCCTTTTTGGCCGGCCTATCCTCCTGCAAATCAGCAAATGATCGGAGAATTGTTTACAACAAGAACACCTGCATTCATACTACTGGATAGACCAGTAAAAGCAGTAAAGAATGAGAGAAAACACACACACACAAGAGCACAAACATTGGTTTGGGGCTTTCCAGATTGCTATGCATCGATGAAATCTATAATGCACATGAGGAAAGAAATCAAGAAATTGGAACTGGGGAAAATGGATGAGACAGCAGAATGCTGCATGTCAGGGAGAGAACCACATTTGTAACCAAAATGATGGGTCATAAACCAAACCTCAGAATCAGCTTCAGCATCATCACTACCATCTGCATCCTCCCCCCCAGATTCATCTGTGGGGGACCCAGCATCATCCTTCTCTGCCACGAAATCCTCATCCTGCACTCATCTCATGCAGACAAACCACACAACTCCTAAGCAGCTGATGGACAGCCACTTGGCTTGCATGTGCTTTTAAAGAGGAACATGAGAGGAGATTGAACAGTGGAGCAAACCCCTTTGACATATTGACAGTATATCAGGAAAGCAATTATAATGATTAGTTCGTAGAGGGTTTCAGAGGAGAAGGGAGAGCAAGGAGGAGGGAAAACCTCCTCATCACTGTCTTCAGCACCAAGCCCTGCAGCCCCACTTTCACGTTCACTTCGGATGCGATTGAGATGTGGGTCCACACCATCATCATCTGATCCTTCGAGTGCTGCTGCCACCCCACTTGTACCTTGTGCATCTCCCAAATTCATGATCTTCAAACTCTTGGAACTGCAAGTGACATAAGGGTTGTTACATCAAACCACTACAACTGAGACAAAAGAACTTTCAAACACTTCAAATTACAACAGCAGGCAGATGATGGTACTCAATGTAGGTGAAGGAGCCAGAAAGGGATAGGGAAACCTGATAAAATTGAAGAGGTTGTGGTACTCATTACGCTGAATATTTCTGAACTGGTGCTCCTGTTCACTCTTCAGACGGATGAGAAGATCAAAGTAGTGCGAAGATATGCTGCTGGTGCCTGCTGCACCATGCCTTTCAAACTCCAGATACTCAATCTGCACCAGACCAGAAAAAAGGACTTAAACTGGTAACATCTCATTGGAAAATCAAATGATACTTTCTTTCTGTGTTCCAATCTCCAATGAACTAGTCCAATGGATATATGGTCAAGCTCCTACTACCTCCTCATGAAGAATAAGTGTTGGGGGCTTTGGCAGGAAAAAGAAACTCTTCTCCAGAGGGTACAATGTGCCCTCCTCTGCTTTGAGTGAAGCTCGCACACAATACCCATCCTGACTGCTACGGAATTTTCCAGGTCGGGTGACTTTGGCCCCCGAAAGCCCCCGTAAAATTTGTGAGAACACATCATGTGACAAATCCTGTATGCACACAATGTCCTGAGTTCAGAAACATATAATAGTAACACCAAGGCCACAGAAACAAATGGGTGTCTGCGAATAATACATGACAAGCAACAGTAACAGGGCAAGGAACCTCTGAAGGTGAACTACAGAAACTCCCAACATACATGTCAGTAGGAAGGTTTGAAAACCAAGAGACCTTGTATGATGGTTGAAGCCGGTCCTTGTATTTAGTGTTGAGAAGCTCCTCATTCATAGAAAGAGCACACTCTGCTATCTCCTCTGAAGGAAACTGTGTATTGATAATCCAAAGGAATATGCATAGAGACATTGGCATCAGCAATGAAAAATGAGTATCATCACTTACATGTACATGCTAGCAATTCCTCAGTGACCCACCAAAGTGCCATAAATTGGTTCCAACTGAGATCCACTTAACTAAATGACCACTCAATAGACCACCAAACAAAACACACATATCATGCATAGGTAAACTGACTTTTACCTGGAGCACAATGTGGGGGTAAAAGGTTTGGCCCTTTCGTATTGGAGGGTCCAAAGTAATCACCACAAATGTATGTGGTTGATTGCTCTGCAGTATACAATCTGCATTATTAGATAATAATAATATGTTGCACCAGTTATAGCCTCAGCATATCAAAATGCAGAGTGAAGCCCTGTACAGAACAATTGTGAAGATGCTGAAACTTTCAGACACAAATCTAAGTACCCCCAGTTGGTCTAGGAGAAATCTCAAAGAGTAAACTTCATTCTTAAAAAGACCAATTTGTCATAATTCTCAAATTAGACCTTCATTTCAATATCAGCTGAACTACGAAAAGTCAAGCCTTGTGTAAATGTAGATGCAAAACAACAGTGACAACAATTAATAGTTTTGGAAACTTAAGGGAACACCTTTGGAAGGATAAAAAGGCGGACAACACTATTATATTGAATCTTGAAGTCATTTGCTTGTCCTTGCAGTCGCAGAAATGATGAATGCAGCTCCACATTGTATCGACCTCTACATGCAAAGATGGAACAATTAAAACCCCCCTAACCTTTGAATGCAAGCCTAGTGGCACCCATGTCAAAATTTGGCAAATATTCAACTACCTCAAGCTTCATAAATGCAATCATTATTTCAGAGTACACTTGAAAACCAGTCCAATGTAGCAGGGACATGCTCAGAACTTGATACTAAAAGCATGATTAATGTACTAGATGGAGTCAATCTCAACCAACTGTCAAGATATAGATGCAAGCAAACATACATTGCAAACCTGTATGGCTAAATCAAATTAGGTCAAGGCTGAAGCAAGCATACCTTGGTGTCAGGATATGAACATCCTCAAACAAGGCAATAGCTTCTGCACCTGAGGGCCCAACATCGGCCATAGACAATATCTTCTCACGAAAAACCTGCTAGACAGCAAGGCCAGTATCAGGCACAGGCACATTGTTACAGTCTGTGGTTGTGGATGCCCATTCTTCCCAGTTTAAACCCAGGTAACCACATATCCTTTTTAGTGACCCGACTAGCTTTTGTTGGCTGAGTTGGCTCTTGTGGGTCACACCTAGCATGATGGCTCACATCCATTTGCAAGGTGGTCACAACTCCCAACCACTTCAGCTATTGGCTAGATGCTCCAACAGAATCTTTGTAATGTGAATTGAATCCACAATCAAACTGAAAGCATGAAGAGTAATTGTGGGGCACCTGAGCTGGTGGATGCTCTTCATCCCCGACATAAGAGGTATTTGTTGATGGGATATGAAAGCTTAGCTCCATCAGTGTATCTTTCTGCAAAAGCCAGCAAAGTCACAATTCCTCAAAAGTCTAGCGCAACCACTTATGAAGGTATGCTGAAACTGTCCTCCTGTTTCTATGCTGTTGAGGACACAGATCACTACTATATAGGAACCTGATCAGCCAACTTCACCAGGATTGCTAGATATAAACAGGTCAGCTGTCAGAGGTGTCAGCAAGGAAGGTTCAGTCAGCAGTATTCAACAGCAGATAATGGATAATGGAACCTCTGAGAATGGAATCTCAAGGCTTCAGACTCTTCACAGGGGGGCCTTTTTCTCTGTGTCATGTCATGGAATAGCAGCTTCACCCAAAAACTTTCAAACAGAAAAGTTCCAAGGCCCATAAATTTCCATAAGACAATGTTGTTCAGCAAATATGCAAAAAAGCTTAATGAAAACTCTACTCTGGCAACCTACCTCATTTGCACCAGTAGTGTCATCCACATGGAATTCGAGTACCACTTCATTCTTGCCTTGCATCTGTGTCTGTGCAACATCGGGTATCGAGACATCGAAAGCATGCTTGCCACCCACAGTGAATGCCAGACTATTGCCTGACACCATCTCAGCATGATCACTACCCTGCTATGAACTAATATTGGAAGAGCCTACAACAACAACAATAACATTTCCTGAATCCTGCTGCAAAAATCCACCTACAACTGGTTTGCAACAAAATTGGGACCAAACCCTAAGAGCGAAATGGTAAAGAGAAGAAAACCTTCTAAGACAGCATCGCCCCAATTGCGGCCACTGATGGCAAGTGGCTTGTCTTCAGGGGCAATCCCCATGTTCACAGTTATGTATGTGCTCAAGCTTGTCATGTCCTACAAAATTGGAAGAAAGCAAAACCCTATCTGGGTTTAGTTCAGCCAAACAAAAACAAAAATAACTGAAAATCATCAGTGCAAAAGAAACAGCAGAATGTTTATGACCATTGCAACCTGCTCTCGGAAGCCATTGAACTTGACATCTTGACCAGCCTTCAACTTGACACCAAGCTGGTATCCCTTGGGCACACGAGTCCAGCTCAAGCTAGAAATCTCATTTTTTGGCACCTCAACTTCCTTGCCACCCCCTATCTTCCGCCAGTAAAACCCTACTGGATTAATCCTCAATTGCCCCGGATTCTGTTTCAGTTGCACACAGGCACACACACACAAACCCAATATTATGACATTTGAGCACCACCAAAAATTCCAGTTCTGAACTCTGCCTGAAGTGCTAAACCCTAAGGACCCAAAATGACATTTGAGCACCACCAAAATTCCAGTTCCGAACTCCGCCTGAAGTTCTAAACCCTAAGGACCCAATATGACATTTAAGCACCACCGAAGTTCCAGTTCTGAACTCCGCCTGCCTGAAGTGCTAAACCCTAAGGAACCAATTCTGTCGGTTAGAAACAGCTGGGGAAAAAAAAGGAAAAAAGACCAGCAATAAGGGAACAGCAGCAGCAGCATCGCACCGTGCCTCCTCGACCACCAAGTAGTATGTTCCCAAATTGATGCGGAGCTGCAAGATCTGCCATCGTTGCCCCCTTTTTCTTTCTTGAAAAGTTTCCAAAACGAGGGGGGGAAAACAGCGAGAGAGAGAGAGAGAGAGTGACTGATCACCACGCACCCACCCACCCACCCACCCACCCACTCTCCCACTCTGAAAACCTTCCCGCTCCCCCAGTCCTGCAGAGCGATTCTTCTTTTTCCTCCGACTCACTGATGGGTGCTCGGGTCTGATGCAAAGCTAGGTGTCTCCGGCGTTCTATGACGTGAACCCCAATAGATCCAGCAAGTTTTAGAAAACAGAGGGACGAAGAGAAACACGCAGAGTTGCAGCTTCCTCCTCGCGTCTCTCTAAACCCTTACGCCTCGCGGCCCTTGTGCAAGGACCCGGCTTGTGGAGGTCTCCTTTGACGTCTCTGGGTTCTCAAGAGCGTGTCGGTGGCCTAAGGGCCGAGAACTGGGTCGTTCTGGGAACGAGGGCCCAACGCAAGGTGCGAACCGATCATGTGTCGGACCCAAATTCCCAGAACAGACCCCTTCTTCGAGGGGCTTACCCAGGCTCTCTAAACCCTGACACTGTCACGGCCCTTGTGCAAGGACCAACCTGTGGAGGTCTTCTTTGACGTCCCTAGGCTTTGAAGAGTGTGTTGGTGGTATAAGTACGTAGCTGTAGGGTAAGGACTGAAAATAAGATCGTTCTAGGAATGAGGGCCCAATGCAAGGTGCGAGTCAACCATGAGTGGGACCCCAATTCCCAAAATAGACCCTTTCTTCAAGGGGCTTACTTGGGCTCTCTAAAGCCTAAAGCCATCACAACCCTTGTGGAGGTCTTATTTGATGTCTCTAGGCTCTGATGTCGGTGGCATAAGTAAGTAGGTGTAGGATAAGGACTAAGAACGGAGTTGTTTTGGGAGCAAGGGCCTAGTGCAAGGTGTGAGCCAGGCATACGTGGAGCTCAAATTCCTAGAATGTCCCTTCTTTGAGGGTATTACCCAGATTCTCTAAACCCTAACATTGTTGTGGCCCTTGCGCAAGGACCTTGTGGAGGTCTTCTTCAATGTCTATAGACCCTAAAGAGTTTGTTGGTGGTTTAGGTAGATAGGTGTAGGGTAAGGATTCAGAAGGGGGTCATTCTAAGAATGAGGGCCCAACGCAAGCTGCAAATCGAACTTGTGTAGGACCTTAATTCTTATAATGGGCCCCTTTTCTGAGGGGCTTACTTGGAGTAGGGCCTTGCCCTAGTGACTCACTAGGAGGCTGAATGTGACCTAGGGGATACGTTTTGTGGTGTGAAGGTCCATAGGTAGTTAAGAACGAAATGCCAATAAAGTGTGAAAAAGAAAAAGAAAAACTACAAAGGGCTTTAACCACCCAACCAAAAACTACATAAGAGTCAATGAAAGAAAAAACAAATTAGGAAAAATTTAAATGTGTGAGAAAAAAAACAACTCAAAATTTCCAATACATTTCAAATGTATGACCAAAACCTAAATAAATACACATGACCCAAAAATTGAAATTTTTAATATAACACCAAAAAACTATGATAGGTATATAACTGGAACAATTGGAATTAAAATTAAATCTTACATCTGTGACCCAAATCTAAATAGAAAAACAAGTTATCAAAAAAATTAAATTAGAAACGAATTTTAAGCATGCAGCCAAAAATTTCATATACAATTGACCAAAATAGAAGATTAATTAAAAAGTGCAACTGGAAAAAGAGAAATTGAAATTTGATTTAAAATGGTCAACAGAGGGAAAAAAAAAAAAAAAGTATTTTAAATGTGCAACCTAAATATACATACAATATGCCAAAAAAATTGACAAGTGACAATGTTGTCAACATGCTCAAGGCTAGAGACTCATGAACAATTGTACCCTGGGATAAACAAATTGTGGACTTCAAAATAGGTTTTCTCACAACTATAAAGACCCAGGATTTGTAGGCTACTGAAATGTTAAAATCTGTTTCTTCCTAAAATCTAAACAAATTCAGAAAAAATATCACTCAAAGGCAAAGTTTGGCCCATGCCAGTTTTGAGCCCTGTGAAGCTACAAATCACAGAGCACAGGTCATGCCTGTAGAATTCCATTATTCTGTGAAGGTGAATTGCCAGAGAGTAAAAATAGTGGTTTCTAAAAATTCCATTCCCTGGCCACTAAGGTGGAATTTTAGCGTTTGAAAGTCATTTGTACTACTACTCTTGCACATCTCTCTGTCACTTGTTGCTAATGTACCACCAGACCACTGATATCTGCAACACCAAGTGAGCTGAGCCAAGAAGATTCTGCGCATAGCCACAGCTTGCCAGTGTTCAATATAGACATAGCAATTGGTTGCAGCTTGTGGGTAATCAATGGTGCATTGGACCGTGGAGTCTTGAGAGGATTACAGGCAACCCAAATGTGTTAACAAAATGATTTCAGTGCACAAACAGGCACTCACTATCGCATTTACAGGCTGCTGTGCAAATTACTACCATGTCTCAATTGGTGATTTATGCTCTGGCCTGGATGAATCAAGAGGCACCAGCAACAAGTACCGCAAAGGGAGGCCCATTGTAGCACAATGAGTCATGAGAAGTCTGGGACTGAATGACTGCTGCACCCAGTAATGTGTATTGGCCAGGCACTAAGAAGCAAAGAGCAAAGCGGTGCACCACTTCTCCAACTGCACCCACCTCCACCTCCATTCCATCTAAAGTTCCTGCAAAATACATGCACACCCCCCCATGTCAAAACATGCCCTGAGGCTCCATAGATGTCCCTTTAGATCCAAACCTTCACCCCCTGTCTGAGGTAATTCTTAATGCTGGTGTAAAATAAGTGGCAAAACTCACCAGCCCAAAGCACAGTTGGCTTGCTGCCAATAGCACCCAAGCAGCTCGTGCCAGCTACATCTCGGCATGTGACACTCAGTGTCATTTTCATTGCCTCACTTGTGTTATTTCGAACAAGCATTTCAATGAGAGCCAATTCCCTCACAGCAATGCCACCACCACCTTTACTTTTTGTAACAGCACTGTCCTCCTCTGCTTCAACCTTTGAAAGGCCAACCCTATGTGAATTCGGGTAGCTCTCTGGAGATGTGTCCTCACAGGTACTATTCTGTGTTGCAGAGGTTTTGACAAGCCGGAAACCAAATGTCAGAGGATCAGGCAATAGTATTTTTAGAGCAGATGCCTGCAACGCTTCTCTTAGAGCATCCTTTATTGGCAGAACTCCTGCACTGTTCCGACCAGAGTGCCATTTAACACATATTCTTGAACTGAGCTCCTCTATGGCAGAGTTCAGTTCTGCTTTCGCTTCTCGGTCTGCAACATCCTTGGACATGGCATATTGTTTACTCAAGGCATCTTTCCGGACTGAAGCCCGTGCGAGGGAGGCTTTATCCAGGCCTGCTAGCTTAAACCTTTCCAATTGTATGAGCACACAGGCAGAGTAATCACGTTCAATTCTGGTTCTTGGGTACAAGCACTCTCCATCCTCTGTCAACTTCTCACTTTCACTACCATCTTTTCTGCTCACTGTAATTTCAAAAAGTACATCTGTTGTGTTCCAGAGTTCCAGCTCCAACAGTCGGAGACCCCAACTCCCTCTGTATGGGTCCATTTTCACTAAGCTTTCTCCATTTTCTGCTGCTGCATCCTTGCTGCAAATGGGCTCCACAATTGCACTGCTGATATTGGCCGCCACTTCCATGGACAGCAACCTGGCCTGCACCAGACACAAACCTCTCTGCACATGTAGCTGCAGAGGCAAAGCAACGCGTCTACCTGGTGATATCTCCTCTCCCTCCTGTGACAATGGTCCAGCATAGTGAATGACCAGCATTGGACTTGCTACATCATTGGAAGGCTTAACTGTATTCACACGTAAATCTGGCTCTGGAGTTGGGGAGCCTGCCTTCAGCACCACTGGCACAACTATAGTGGCACCTGGTAATAGCGGTAGAGCATCCTCTAAGATACTGTGCCCAATTGAGACAACGTTCTGCTGCTGTTTTCCAGTTAAGGCCAAGTGAGCCTCCACAACCGGAACTACACCAGCATTAGAAAGGCTGATTTGCACTTCACGAATCTCACCCTCGTACAGAACAGCAGCTCCTTCACCCCCCACCACTCGTGCCACCAAAAGTGGCAATGGTTGAACAACTTCTACCTTGTTGGACAAAGCTGCATGGTGCACTCGATGCCAACTTTTGAAAGGATCTGCTAAGGTAGTCCCCTTGACCATTTTACCCTCAACTACATCTTCAAACAAATGCTCTGTTATCATCCCAAAGCATTTGACAATGCAGCCCCGGATCATCAATGTGCCCACTGAAAGGGGCATTCCTGATAATGACAACAGTTGGCCAGCACTCGGAGGCAAAGTTACAGACACGGTAAAAGCATCAAAGTGTCCATGCTCCACAGACAAAGAAATGCTTTCAACAAACACCTCAAATGCACAAGGGTTAGCCAACTCTACTAAAACCTCCACCGGCTCACCTACCACCCAGATCACTGGCAGTTTTTCATTGGAGTCTCCTTTTGCAATGAAGGGTGTGTATATGAAAGGTCCACTGGAAGCAGGCCCCATCCACCACTCCTTGTCAGTTGTGCGTTTCACAATCTCTCTTTCTGCTGGCATTGGTGGGTAGGAATGCAATCTTACAAAGGGGAGTACAGCATAGGAGGAGCGAGTGCCTGAAGGCAGGCGATGGGCAGCCATGGAGAGGGCATTGGCAAGACCCAGTTGAGAATGTGGAGTGATGAGGGGATAGTGGTGTCTTAGTAGCTGAGCAGCTGCACTCCACGCTGCCATTGCATCGCCTGCCCGCACTGCAGCTGCAAGCATGTCCATGAGCACATCCATTTGCAGCGTGCTCCATTCACCTCCTTGCTTATCTTGGCCATCAACAAGAGAGTTGCTGGACTTCATTTCACATCTGTAATAGTGGGCACAGACAGACATGACTTGCAAAGAGCTCACAGCTGCCCAATGACTGTTTTGTTGCTTGTACAGCAGAGCAACTTGGCGTGCATAGAAAGCTGCCTTGCGTTCATACCCAAGAGCACCAAAGATTCCAGCTGCTTCAACATTCACCACCAGCCGGTCATTAGCATCCATCAAAGTCTTGGAGCCCTCAACAGCACCCACCACCAAATCCACAACATCTCTGGCCAACTCCTTTCTGCTGCACAAAAATCGAGCTAGCTTCAAAGTTGACTCCAATTCAAAAGACAATGCCGTTGCCCTGCGGTAAAGCTGGATTGCCTCCATGTACAGGAACTGAACCTCCTGCTCCAGCAGCTCATCCTTCATCCCCAAACGTTCCAGCACAAGAGCACACACATGGCCTTCAACTGCTCCTGCATGCCATAGGAGATCAGCTGTAAGGCGAGCCAATTCAATGGCAGTGGCATAGTGAGCATTTGCATCGGAAGGTGAGCATGCAAGAAGACAATAGTCGCCTATCGTCTTTTGCACGCGTCCCAGCTTCCTCTTCTTATTGACCTCATCAGAGTTGAGAGAGGTTTGAGAATCCAGGGGAGTAGTGAGACCCGCAGGCTTGAGATGCAGCACCCAGCTCTCAAATGCCATAAGCAACGATGCAGCAAAATCCCGCATCAAGGTTTGCATGTGGAACTCCAGATTCTGACGGTCTGTGGATGGGAACATTACCAGAAATTCTTTCTTCTTCTCGTCATCCTGCCTCATTTGAGCGTGGGTTGGATGGAAAGCGAAGCACCTGGTCACCTGGGCAGATGGGTACGCTCGGCACATCGACAGGAACTGCTCATACGCACTCCCCAGATCAGGCGAGAGAGGACAATGACACAGACCGATGACACCCAGTATCTTCCTCTGCGCTTGGAAATCCTCCCAAGGGCTTTTGGCAGCACCGCCCACCAAGAATTTCAGCAGCAAGCTCCCGCTCTCCCACGGCTGCAGCGCGAAGGGGCTCTTCTGGTGCTCCGTGTAGTAAGGGTTTACACTGGCAAGCGAGATTCGCGTGTGCTGCACAAGCATGGACACATAATCCCGCAGCTGAGCTGCCGGCATCTCCCCGACTGCCAGGACTGCCACTCGGATCATGCTCCCGCCCTCTACTCTTAAATCCGTCTCCATCTCTTCTCTTCTAACCCTAAATCCTCCTTCCCTCCCTCCCTCCTACACCTCGTCCTCCTCCTTCTCCTCCTCCTCCTGCGTCCTTAACCAAAACCACCACAGCAGCAAGCGCACTCCATCCTAAGTTCAGCTCCAGCGTTCCTCCTACCCGCAATTCTCCTGCACTCAGTCAATCCTGTTCATCCTTCCGGGCCTTGTGTGTCTGTCAACACAAGCAACGCAACGACAAGAGCACAGCAGCAATTTTAGGGTTTGTTTTCTGCCCGCAAGAGAACGAAGCTGGACACTTATTGATACCCTCCGGTTACACTTCCGGGGATCAAAACTAAGGATCAGAGTCAGGCCCAAAGTAAGGATTACTTTTAACTTTAGTACCACCAAGAGTCTGTGTCCTCAAAGCCCTACTTGTATTATTTTATGCTACTGTGGTGTGCCTAGGGTTTCATTTAAGGATTTTGTGTTGTAGTCAAAGTGGCGATCATCTAAAAAATAATTTAGCCAAATTTGGCTACACACTAAATATGAAAGTAGAAAAGAAAGAAACAAGAATCCTTGTATGTTCTTGACTACCTACTGGAGCTTATCATAAAAATCTTATCTTTAGTTGAATTTTCAATTACAAAAATTGCTCAAATTTCAACCAAAAACCAAGTGTAGTGGTTTTTATTATTATGTTTCTTTTTTCTAACTAACTATTCAAAACCTCCAAAATCATATAATTTCCAAATTTCTTAATTTTGTATTACGCTTTTTGGTGAAGCTTCTTCGTCAATTAAAAATAATAATTGGTTTGCACTTGGCAAAATTTGCCTTGGGCAATCTACTCCTTAGTGTTAAAATTAGGGAACCCTTTTGGAATGCAAAAAACTTTCAAGGAGCTTGTCATGTGTTTTAGTTTAGCTACCTATTTAGGTCTTAGTTGAGTAGTTAAATTGGGTTACAATAATCAATTATATTTTTATTTCAAAATTAATCTAAGTACAAATGAGGTTCAAAATATTTGATGTGTGAGATATAATCTTAATTGATATGTGTCTCAAATCACTTTTAATGATTCGAATCATTTTTTATGATTGGAGATTCCAACACACACAAGTTATTATACAATTTTTTTCATGGGTTTTGTTTGATGTACATTTTTTGTTTGCATATTGTTTGGTTTGTTTGTTTTAGGCTTGGATTCTTAGTGTATTGTAAGTGAGTGTTCTTTTTGGTTTAAATGTGATGTTCCATTTATGATAATTTTATGTCATATGATATATATGTGTGATGACAATGATAGTTCTAGACATCAACATGGTAGTGCATAGCAAACCTAAAGGAAACACATTTGAATTAATGTTTGCCAGTTAGTTTTTTGCAAAAATCTTATCAAAAGGTGACAATTTTTCGAAAATGAAATATTATGTCACAAATATCCTTTCTTTTGAAAAAAATGGGTTAAAAACCACAATATGGTTTTGGGGAAATTGTGACCACATTTATGTCGATTGGCTTTAATTTCAAGAGTTTCTTGGCATATTGTTGCCAATTATGTCGAAATATGCATGGGAATGCTTGCCACCCTAGCTCCATCAAGGAACTTGAAAAAAAATAAAATGATACCTACACAATCGCAAGAGGGTCAATTCATTAATATTGATGAAGTTGAAAAATAACTATTATGATCCCTAACTTTAATTTGTCTAGTAAAATTGCCCCATTTTTTGACTAGATAATGTTTTTTCTTACAAAATTGGTCAAGTGAGGTTGGGGCAAAAGGACAACCCATTGGGAAGTTAGGTGGATAGGAAATGGTGGATGAAATTGATTACTTTGTTCTTTGTTTGCATGTTTCAAATATTTTGGTGATGAATTTTGCAATACTTATATCGATGCTAGTGTTGCACAACCATGAGTGTTGCTATACCTACTTTTCACCATGGCCAAAAATACTATTGTTGTAACATAATGAGCACCTAGTTTTGATCCCAAGACCTTTCTAGCATATGAAAAAAAATTGTCTTGACCTACTTGCTTTTCCATAGTCCCCTTTTTGGCATCACAATGTTACAAAAATAAATATATACCATTAAATATGGGAGCCTTTTGGTTAAAGGAACAACCATTGGGAACACAATGAACCAAAAAGGCTTTTCATTAGGATTACATGAAAATAGTTTATTAAACACAATTAGAATTTCGAAATTGAGTTCACAAAAAATCACATGGATTTCATCATGGCTTGAACTACTATGGGAGATAATACTCATGTATATTTTGTAACTCCTTTTCAAGATTACATGAAAATGGCCAAATTTCCAAGACTATTAAGCCGCATTCTTAAAGTTGAATCAACATCATAACTTTCAAAAAACCTAACCTATTGCGATATAAGACATCATTTTCTTAACATTGAAAACTTTTCAACATTATGTCAAGTTTCTCAATGAAACAATAGTTGTCTTCATAAATTGAGTTGTGAATGAGGAGGAATGTTTTTGGCAATTTTTGTCTTGATTTTTTAAACTTTCATAACTTTAAAACTATTGAAAATCTAATTCCAAAAGTGAATTTTTAGGTGAGGAATCATGAAAATGTCAAGTCAAAATTATTCAAATTAATACTTAACTAAATAAAGTTTCACTTGCATATTATTTTATTTTTTAAACAAATTTCCTACCTAAAGATCTTGACCCTTTTTTTTTAAATGTTTTTTCATTGTTCTAGATCTAGCAAAAGGTTAGTTTCATAGTTTAGTTCTTGTGCCAATTCCAACAAAAGAGCATCAACTTGGGTCTAGGTCACAATAACCTAGACTTTAACCCCCAATTTTAACCTTGCAAATTAGATATCCTCAACATTGTAGGCCATAAGCATTGAATTTAAATTTCGCTATTTTCTTGCATGTTCACACCAAAAATTTCATGGTACATGGCATTATAAAATAACAATAATTATTTGTTCAATGTAATGTATTTACTATAAGACATAAGTTTTCTACAAGGGTTCATTTATTGTTAGAACATAATTTAGTTTAAACATGGTTTTATTTTGTTCATGTTTGGGTGGTGTATCCCTAGGGCATGGCTATGAAGTTTCATATTTCATGTTTAAAAAATACACATTTGCAAATACATAATTCCAAGTTCAAACAAACATTGTGTGCAAGTATTTATGCATGTGATTTTGTTAGTTTTGATAATGTTGGGTGCCAATCATAAAGCGCACAACACCACTCATTCACACATCGTGAATGGTGTTTCAATGATTTTTTGTTTATTTCTTTTCATGATGATTATTCGCCTATATGCCATCTTGCCATCATTTCCTTTACTATATTTTTTTCATTGTGATCATGCTAAATAATTGTCAAAAGGCTACATTTTCTATGACATTTATCATTTTTTTCAAATGTTCTTTTCAATTGTTAGAGCCAATACAATTTTAAGAATTAGGCATTGGATCATTTAGTTTCATATGCAAATTGTCACTAGTGTCATGATCCTCCACCATTTTTCGAAAACAGTTTAACTGACACAGAAAACAAAACCCATCCAAAAAAAAAAAAAAAAAAAAAAAAAAAAAAAAAAAAAAAAAAAAAAAAAAAAAAAAAAA
>Ga0116229_10008357_pt1 | contig 16115 bp, 9 predicted proteins | sample S1TSphgellanicum_3_FD_87313 | JGI IMG/M metagenome (GOLD analysis project Ga0116229, IMG submission 87313) | Host-associated microbial communities from peat moss isolated from Minnesota, USA - S1T2_Fc - Sphagnum magellanicum MG | ecosystem: Host-associated > Plants > Peat moss > Unclassified...
TAGGGTTACTGCGTAAGTAGGTAAGTAGTTAAGGCAGTTGGTGGCTACTGGGTAGGTGGATATATAGATACATGTGAACGGTTTGTACATAGCTAACCACTAAGGTTAGTTATGGGACATGAAAACGAATGAAAAAGTGTTTTGCTATACACAAACTACATCCATCCTGACTGGTGTGCTGGTGGGTGCTGGTGGTTTACTCTAGTCCACAAGTCCTTTGGAAAATACTCTACCTTAGTTAATTGAATGTGCAGTAAGTTCTCACTCAGCTTTTGACAGGGAGGCCCACCAGCCCTTCAACTTCCAGACCTGCTTCTTTGTTTCCAGGAGAAACCCAAAGATGCTCCACACTTGAAACTTCTGAAGTTTTCTGTCCAGGAAGGAAGGCCAGGGTGCTTGTTAGCAGCTCTCTATTGTACTGACTTTGCAGGTTGCCTCTCTCTCTCTCTCTCTCTCTCTCTCTCTCTCTCTTTCTCTCTCTCCACAAAGACAACACAAAATGCTTTGATGATGAAGCTTTTTAAGAAAAGGAAAAAGGTGAAAGAGCTCTGGGAAGTTGGGGCCCTACAGCCAGACACTTTGTAAGTAACCGAATACCAACAACCCACCAGGGCACCATGCATTGGAAATCTGCCAGGACACAGTTGTGTGGATGAACCCCAACTGAATTCACAATTGGGTTTCAACTTGGTAACCTATCCTGTAAACATAGGTCTTGTCGGTACTTAGGTAGCTAGGTTTGTAGGTTGCTATTAGGTGTGTAGATGCATGTAGGTGGTTCATGCCAATATTGGCACATTATTGAGAAATGACATGGTTATCAACCAGGGTCCAGAGAAGGGTATCAAATAACTTACTTGTTGATTCTAACCGGTAATTGTATATATATATTCTCTTTGGTACTAAACTGGTCCTCATATAAATTGGATTCAATATGAACTTAGGTGTCACTTGGTAGGGTATAAATAAGGTATGAATATGTTTGAAATGAATATGAAATTAGTATAGAAAATTTTGAAATTCATATTGGGGGTATATAACACTAATATGCTATTGAAATTCAGAGATGGAGGGGTAGAAAACTAAATCCCTTCATTACCCTATCCGTTTGGATGAGTTAAGGACAAAACTCCTCTCCTTAAATCTTGAACTACCTTTCCCCCTTTGAAAAGAAAAGGAAGAAAAATTATGTAATATGCTATTGAAATTCAAAGATGGAAGGGGAGAAAACTAAATCCCCTTGTTACCCTATACTTTTGGATGAGTTATGGACAAAACTCCTCTCCTTAAATCTTGAACTACCTTTCCCCCTTTGAAAAGAAAAGGAAGAAAAATTATGTAATATGCTATTGAAATTCAAAGATGGAGGGGGAGAAAACTAAATCCCCTCATTACCCTATACTTTTGGATGAGTTAAGGACATAATTATGTGTATGAGTTTGTTTTTTGCAACCTTTGAAGTTCTAAAGCTTTTTTTCATTGTAAGCTTGAATTGAATTGACAGACTTTGAAGCACATTTGAACCTTAATTTTTTAGCTTATTTATTTGTGTGCTTAATACATTTGAGGATTTAATTTTTAGCACCCAAGATTTTACATGTATTTCAAATGTTTTAGGTTTGAATTGGGGATCCCCACTTGTTGCACTTATAATCAACCCCATATTAATTTAGTTTTTATTTTTGACTGCATTTGTGAGCTCGAATTCAGTTTTTTTGTAACTTTTAAAGTTTTGAAGTTCAATGTTATACTTTAAAACACACTTGAACTTGCTTTTTTAACTTATTTGTTTGTATGTTTGATGTACTTGAAAATTTAATTTTCAACACCCAAAATGTGATAGGTACTTTATTTATTTGGGGTTTAGTTCTAATCATAGTTCCTCACTGATTATGCTTGCAATCAACCCAAGGACCAAAACCCAATTTTTGCTTAAATTGAGTATGTTCGTGTGCATGAGTTCATTTTGGGCACCTATAAAGTTCTAAAGCTTTTTCTCAACACCTTGAAGTTCAAATGGCAAACTTATGCAATTACATGCATCTTCATAGTTTCTAGAATGTTGAACTTGATTTTTTGTTGGTTTTATAGTAGTGCATGATTCAATTTTAGTTGTGAAGCATGCATAATTGTTGTTTGCTCACAAAGAGGGCACATAACACTTCATAGAACTTTTTTTGCGATTTTTTTTTTTCATGCAAGGCATTTTAGGAATGTTCATAGAACTCTCAACTTCATTGTCTGGTAAGCTTTACTTGTTCTTAAGTTGAGTCAATTGATCTAGATCAATTTGCACATAAATAAAAATGAGGTGCACAAGGTGTGGGCTTTATGCTCGATTGTTTTGCTCACTGGGACTCTCTCTGGTGCCACACCTAGTTCCCTGCATGGGCTATAAATTGAATCATCGATCCCATATTGTGTGTTTCTTCTTGAGTTCTGGCTTGAGTTCTGATCTTGGTAGGTTTGCTTGCTTTCCATATTCTGGGGTGTGGCTAGCTAGATATGCTCATATATATATATATATAACCTACACAATGTGCTGATTCCATTGTTTCATGGGTATCAACTTTTCAACATACCAGCTCGTACTGACTGACCAGTATGGAACCTTGAAGGCGAAGAAGAAGAAGAAACATTTTTCATACCATTTTCCATACCAGCATGGTGCTGGTATCAGATATAAAGAAAACACTTGCATACCAGCCTGGTCTTGGTACTAGGCTCCAAGACTGGTTTTTGACTCATATGTGGTAAGTATATACTTGATATTGAGATTGATATAGCCCTGGTATTCAACTGGTATTACCTGAAGTCCCTACCAAGTACGTACCTGTACTAGGCTGGTATTGCCTCAGGTCATAACCCTTTTTAGTTCACGTTTTTTTCTCCCCCCTCCAAATTTGCTATGTAGGCTAGCACAAGTTAAAGATGATTCAGCCAAAATTCAGCTAGCTACAAACAAAATATGAAGGTAGAAACATTTTTGAATGCCACTACCTACTGAAAGCTCATGTACAATCTTTGATGAATCAGGCAGAAAAAATTAAAGAGAGTCTATAAATTTGGAGATCTGAAACCCAGAAAAGCACTGATTTGATTTGTTGCCATTTTGAAATTTTTTTTCAGTAATGTGCAATTTTTATGTTTAAAAAAAAAGACTAGTCTATTGGGTTCTTTGATACAAGGTCCAGTACCAGTCTGTATAGGTACTAGAGTTCCAGCCTGAAGAACTAGGACTACAACAGAAACTAGAACCTAGGTATATAGTACTGGTCAGGTTTAGAGTGATATGAGGGGATGGGCAAATGTGCAAAACACATTGTGAACTCAGATCAAACTATGGGCAATAGGAAAGCTCATTATTAGGTGTGGAATATGCACAAAAACTGAAGGAAGACAGAGTTGGGCCTGCTGGACAAAACTCTAACTTTATAACCTTTTGGTTCAATTGGATTTACCCATGGACTATTCTGCTTGTCTGGGCCTGCTGTAATATTAGCAGGTATTTGGCAGCCTTGGGAATGAACTATGGGAAAGATGATATGAAGCTGCATTCAGTTTGATGGTGTAATAACTTTATGTGTGTTGCAGTTCACAAGAAAAGAGAGAAAATGGGCCCTTCTAATCAATGTTGTGTGTGAGAGATATGTGACGTTTATGGTAGTACATTTGTTGTTTCTATTAATTAGTAAGAGGGCTGGCCAAGCTGCACCCAAATGTTTTTTAAATTTTTGTTTTGAAGGAGCCACTTTGATTGACCCATTGTCAATATTTTTGAAACACTTGGCAGGCTCCCCTTAGAAGTACCTGTTTGACCCCCACTTCACAACAGAAACAAAGTGGCTTTCATGCAGTACACTATTTTAAATTTTCTATATGACAATTCAACCTTAGCCAAAGCATATGGGATAAAATCAGAAACGAAAACCACCATAAGAGAGAAGAAGAGCACCACCCCAAACAAAGAAAATAACTAGGCCCCGGGTACATGCTACCTCACCTCATTGGCTGCAGGAACTTTTTTTTTGCCTACCTGTGTTTGTTGCCATTATTGGTCTCGGCTAATGACAGGGGCATGAACTATGCATGTATATTAATATTCACCCTTTTTTTAACTTGGTGGCTATTTCTTTTGGTTGTCTTTTGATGATTGGGCTTAGCAAGTTTTTATACTATGGGGATTATTATTCTGCATGCATTTTCAATGAAGATTTAAATGTTTTTCACTTAAAATAATTGCAAAGCTGTAATTATTTGTTTGGCATCTTTGGAGCCGAGGGCAGCTTTGGAGGGAGAAGTATGGGTGGAAACATGGATGGCAACCAGGTTGGGTCATGTCCTGCCATTAAAAACTCTACCAGCTTCAAGTGCTTCAGCAGTCATACTCTTTGTTTATTGCTGTCTGAAACCAGGTTGCTAACATGTTAGAACTTAGAAACTCATTGTGTCTGAGCAATACGACAATAGCAACAATTTTTCATTTATTAGTGACAAGACATTCACCCAGATACAAATTTATTCTTCTATCCATTTGGGTACACACCACGCACATGAATTCTTCTTTTTGTATTCAACAGAAACTCAAAATAGTCGGTAATTATTTTGTTCAACTGGGTTCCCTCAACTTTTAAACTTTAAGGTTCAAACGAGTTGCAACTCATCAAAAGAAGGGGCTTGTTTTCTTGTTTTGGCCCTAATTTTTCTGACCCAAGAGCCTAACTATTCAGGATCCTATCCTCACATATCACAGCTTTCAGGTTTCCCTCACTGTGTACCCAAAAGGCACCTGCATGAGGAGCTTCTCAGGTTTGAGCTACTTGGGCTACTATCCTTTTGCCACGTTGAACATATGAGATCCCCGTCCCTTCCTTCCCTGCCCCTGAACAGTTCCACTACTGTTCATAAAGAATTTTTTTCAAAAGAGAAGAAGGATGTAAATGGAGTGTATTAATTCTTCTGCCAGCCTCGAAAATTTGTTACACACACACTCGTGATTACACTAGATGGGTATGCTTGCTAACAGAGCTCAAGGCAGGTCCACAAGGAATAAACCATAAGGTGAGACACTTTTGAAATGCGTCACCCAGGGACAATCATTACAGGTGACCACTGAAGAGCAGTCATTTTAGCATCTCGTGGCCGTTTCAGGCACACCATATTTGAGCTCTTTGGCAAGTCAAACCCGCACCCTTGCCTTTCTCACAAACGACACAGCATGGCCGAGCTTCATACAGATTGTGGCATACAGTGCCACTGCTGGAGATGCTCTTAGCAGCTAATCATTCTAAAGCCTCTCTTGGCTTTTTGTCTTTCATTATCAGCAGGTTGCAGGTGTATGTGTTGTACTTGACAGGTGCACTCTCTCTCTGGCCTGAGTGGGTAAGAGGGAAACTAGCACCCACTATGCACCATGAAGGCTGGATGGTAAGGAAATAGTTTTCTGTTGGGCTCCAGTTCCCTAGCTAACCATGGTGGTTAGCTCAGTTGGTTTTCTTTTTTGGGGTTACCTATCCATTAACAACCTGGTTGGATAGTGGTAGTAGGTAGTAAAGACAGCCCTTCACCTATGTATAAACCATCTACTTACCTAGTATTTGCCTAAGTTTTTACCTATCTACCTATATATATGATTTCCTTCTTACAGAATGGGTTACTAAGGTGAAGCCAGATACTAACTTAGTTGAGATTCATCCACAGTTGAGTCATAATGGCCATCCAGTGGATGGTGCACTGGTGGGTGCTGGTTCACCTCTGCCTAGCTAGCCAAGTGAAGCAACAGCCCCATCAGTTCATCATCCATTGGAATGTGGAATCTTGTTATGTGTAGGCTTATTTGTGAAGCTTGTTATGTTTGAGGAGTGGGGTGTCACCAAAAAATGGGGGCAATGCCAAATCAACAACCACCGGATAGCCAACAACAAACTTCTATGAAATCTCAAATAACAACAACTAGTCATATAATGAACTAAACAATAGCTATGAAACAAAAAACTATGAAACATGAAGAATCAGTTCACTCCGGTCTTTTTCTCCTCCGGTCTTTTTCTCCTAAGCCCATTGGTTGGATTATGGCATTTTGAAATCCTCAACTCATATCCCCAACACATAAATCCTTTCCACGCTCCCACTAGGTCTCAAGAAGTTTTAGAAAGAGACAACAGTAACCCCAACCATCAACTATAGGTATGCACCAATAATCCTTTGGATGTTCAGGTCACGATGATTTTCTTAAAAGCTCCCACTAAAATGGGTAATCCTTCTTACACCCCAAATCAATATTCAGTCCCAAAAATGCATCATCTCTCCTTCCCATCACAAATGCCACAATCCAACCACTCTTGAAACCCTTTGTCTGTTCATCATCTTCTTCAAATGTTCCATACTTTATATAACATTCTTCAACCCACACAAAAGAGAGGGAAATGGCACAGCGGAATTACGTTCCCCTCTATTCAAAAAACTTCTTGGATTTTAGGGCATTCTTCCTTCACAAACTTCAATTGTCTAAACACCACCATCTCAAAACTTCAACTCTTGCCAAATCATAGACAAAAAAAAATCAAATAACATAGTACCTTTCTCAAATTTCGAAACTTAGTTTTTCATCAGCTGCGAACTTGCTCATATATTGCCATGTTTGCACTCCCTCCATAACTAACACCACACAATGCAAGATTTTTGTCAAATCAATGCCAAGCACCACCGCCACCATGAAGAAAGAAAAAAAACCCTATTACATGCAAACAACAATTCACAACAAAAATAGAAAACACAACAAATGCAAAATAGTGGTACCCTTCACACCTCATGATGTTCAACTATTTCTTGTTTTGGCACCTTTTGTCAGTCCAAAACCTTAAGGTTCTTCATCCACTAAATCACTCCATCCAAAATTCCATTTGGGACTTGTTCACACCAACAACACCAAACACATCTTCAGGTCACATGTGTCACCTCTCCCTTCTTAAAATCTATGACCTCATAGATCCTATTGTTAACCTATAGAATGATATATTTGCAGGTCTTTTCTTGCCTTTTCCTAGTGCTTTTCGTCTAGGTCCTTTTATGATACAAGTCTTGCCACCTTTATCTTGGTCCTAATAACCATTCGCATCCTTGTACGTGACAAAAACATAAGGCCTTTCCTAGCTACTTGCAAGATTCTTCTTCTTGCCAAACTTTCACATCTTGACCTTCACTCCCTCTCCTTCAAACATCTGTAATCCCTTCCTAGAAGCATAAACTTTACGTTGTTTCTTCAGAACTTGTTCAACATTCTCAAGCACAGACTTGTGAATGCATGAGACAAGCTACATCTTTCATATCATTTGTTCAACCATTACTTCTAAACCCACCTATTCATCAACTACATCACATAGTCCATTTAAACTATTTTCAACAATAAGTGTAGGGCTTTGTCTTGTCAATACCATGTAAGGTGAATACATTATATTGGCTTGCACACCATAGTGGTAACCAAAGAGTATCCTTGGGAATTGGGTATCCCATCCCTATATGTGTGTTGACAACAACACCATAAGACCATGCTTGATGGTCTATATTTACTACTCCACCATTATGTTGCACTATGGCCATGCCGGTGTAATGAATTGGTGAATAATTCCACAATCCTGACAAAGAGCGTCAAACTTTTTCATCCATTCACTACCATTATCAATGAAAATATATTTGGGCACTCCAAAATAACATATGATTTCTTCCTCAAAAAATCTAGTTGCTATTGCAACATCATGTTCTTTTACAGGATGCACTTCACACCACTTAAAATAGTGGTCAACAACAACAAGCACATATTTGTTGCTAGTAGACGTCTTAGGTAGAAGTCCTGCAGTATTAAGTGTTACATGATAAAATAAGTCACAAATTAGTATGTTCTTCATACCTTCAACACCAGAGCTTAGGTTACTAGTCTGTTTAGCTAGTTGACATTTGTCATAAGTTCTAACAAATTCTTTGATAAAGTTTGTTTTGTCATGCAAAAAGAACTGTTGTTTGATTTTAGAAAAGTTCCTTGCTTTTCCAAAATGGCTAATTTCGTTATGCATCTTTTTTACAATCTGTGACTTGTTTTTTGGCTTTAGTACCATTAGGTTCTGAAAGTATAATGTGTATTCTTACCAATAATAGTGCATCATTTTTATTTATTTTTCTTTCAATGTCAACTACTTCATGCTCATCATGTACCAATGCACCACCAGTAAGCAACCTCATGTTCAAAACATCTTCCCAAATGTCCAAATGGTGACTTTGCACATTTTCATTATCATCTTGTTCTTTGATGATCCTGTTTTTATTTTTATCTATTAAGGTTTATGCCTCATAGGCTAAATCCCAATGGTTTTGTTGATTTTTCCTTACAACAAGTAGTTGACCAGTCTCAACTTGCGGTGGTGTTTCAACTTTGAAAGCAATGAACTTTTCCCATGTTTCGTAATGATCAACATCATGGTCTTCTTCTTCTCCAGTCAACATAGTGAATAAATTGATAACAATTTCATTATCCTTGTGAAAACTTGGTTTAAAAGCATCTTGAGTGATCCCTACCAAATCTTGTATCTCATTTCCAAAATCCTCATTTGCCTTATACCTATCCATTGGATTTCTACTTAGAGCATCCACATTTGCATGTTTAAAGCTTACACGATGAATAATCTTGAAATGAAAATCTTGGAGCATAGAGACCCATCTTCCCCTACATCCATATGCGTAAAAAACAATGTTAAGCCACTCAATAGGTTTATGGTCAATCCTCAAAAGAAAGAAGGCTTAATGGAAATATCGTTGGAAATGCAGTATGCCCCATATGAAGGCATAACATTCACCTTCCATAGGATGAAAACACTTTTAAATTGGATACAGTCCTTTGTTGGCATAGGCAATAACCTGCTCCTATTTTTCAAATTTCTTTGACAGGATGGCTCCCACCCCCCTTATAGACCAATCCACATCTAGGATAAATGGTTGTGAAAAATCTAGCTTGGTTAAAACTTGAGATGTTATCAGACATCTCTTTAAAGAAATAAATGCCCTTTAATAGATGGGTGTCCATACAAATTTGCATTCCTTCTTGGTCAAACTAAAAAGAGTTTCTAGAATTTTTGCATATCTAAGAATAAACTTGTGGTAATAACCAATAAACCCCAAAAAGGCCTTAACATTGGTTACTATCCCGGGTATGGGAAAATTTTCCATAGCAGTTATTTTCTTGGGGTCAAGGTAAGATCTTTTAATGCTCACCACATGATCTAAGAAAGTAATGTTTTGTGCCCCAAAATAACACTTGCTAGGGTTTAACTTTAGATGAACCTCTTTCAAATGGTGAAGCACCATCAATATATGTTGCAAATGATCCTTCCAATTTAAGTTGTGGATGTTGACATCATCAACAAAGACTTTTATAAACTTGTTTTTCCAATCTATAAAAACTTCGGCCATGGTTCATGAAAAAATACCAGTGGTGTTTTTCAAGCCAAAAGGCATGACACTCCATTCATACAAGGTTGATTCGATAATGACTATAGTTTTTTTTATGTGTTCAAGTGCCATGGGTATTTGCTAGAATTCAAATTGAAGATCCAGAGTAGCAAACCATGCAGATTCTCCTAATTGGTCCAACACATCATCGATTAATGGCATGGGAAATGAATCCTTACATGTCTACACATTAAATGGCTTGTAGTTTCCACAAAACCTCTTGCTACCATCTTTCTTCACCGGCATAGTGATTTTGCATGCATATTCTAATGAGCTCTTGCGCATTTCACCAAGATTAACCAGAGCTTGTATGTATCTGTTTTCTTTAGCCTCTTCCTAATAAGATAATCTTCAAGAACTCATTTGACAAGGTGGTAATCCTTGTGTGTTGATCGTATGTTCATCAATGTTACAGTTGCTTAACTCTCCCTTGTGCCACACAAACATGTCTTGAAACTTTTCCAACAAAAGCCATAATGCTTTAGTTTTTTCCAGATCAAAATTAACATTGAGCTTAATATTAGCCTTGATTTATGTCCATTTTTTCTTTCCTTTAGCCTGTTCCATTTCTCCTTCAACATGAATAGGAAACAAGTGGGATATAGGTTCAAGAAGTTTGTTTATAAATTCTTTGATTCTTTGGTCTTCTTCCTTTTGAACATACAAGATCCAACCTATGTAGTCATCATCTTTAGTGTACTTACCTTCTAATAGTTTTGTTGTTGCTCTTGCAACACTAAATTTAGCATTTACATTGGAACCTCACCATCCAACATCTATTCATCCCATGATCACTTAGCTCTTCATATTGGATATTTTCCATTGGCAGGACCCATAAAGAATTACAACCTTCCGTTTCCTCTGATTCACATAGTCCTTCTTCAAACATAGAGCCATCATTGTAATCCTCAAAATTAGGATGGGTGGATTATAGAGGTATTATCTTTGCACCTTCTGAAATTTTTTCCTCTAGCTGAATGTTATTAAGGTTATTATTCATCCTTTAACACCTACATCTATTGTTTTTGCAATCTTCTGTAGCATGTTGACCACATTAAGGGGAAGCACTTCAACTACCACTCCTGGGCCATTACTAATTTGTATAACCCCCTTTTCCACATCAACCACAACTCTAACCTTCATTAGAAAATTCAACCTTAAAAGAAGGTCATAATTGTTAATATCAACAAAAAAAACCATTTGGCAAACCATTTTGCCCACTATTATAAGGATGTTAGTGACCCTTCCAAGTGCTTGTGTAATTATGTTTGAAGCGATCTTGTAGGTCTCATGCCTTGAAACTAAACGCATGACACCAAGTTCTTTGACCACACTTGCGACCATGACCGACATTGATGCCCTAATGTCAACCAAGCCTTCAAGCAAAGCCTAATTAATCTCAACCACAAGATGTAGTGTTTTGCTGCAATTAGTCTTATTAATGTAAACCTTCCTAATGTTTGGTGCATGTATGATTGTAGCCACCTATGTTTTAGTTGTTTTAATATCCATTTTCCTTTTGACCAACTTGACCAGTCCTTCAAGGTATTCAAGCTCTCCTGGAATTATCAAAATAATCTCCATAGGAGTTAAAGAAAATATTCCTTTAATGAAATGGGAAATAATCTTTGATCTGATGTTTCCATCAAATAGTAGGTTTCCTACATCCACACCTTCATTGTCAGGTGATTCTTTTATTCCTCCTCTAGAGGTAGATGTTTGTAAATGCATTATCTTTTTGGCATTCGGATGCCAAAAAAAAAATTGTGTTTGACACCACATGGTCAATTCTACTCTACAAATGTAGCTTCTTCGTCATTGATCATTATTTCTAAGAAGTTTGCAGATGAAGAAGGACCCTTCCCATTCTTTCTCTAACACCTATCTTCAATATGCCCCATGCTTGAACAAAAAGAACACTTTAAATTGCAATTCTTTGTTTTATGCCCTCCGCCACACTTGGCACATTTTGGCCTTAGATAAACAAGTTTAGGGCATGCAGAGGCGATGTGTTCATTTGATCTACATAGTTGACATTGGATGGTGCTAGCACCTTCTGAATTATGACTTACTCTCCCATTTGCTCCCTTTCCAAAGTAATTAACCAATGTATCATTCAATGCTTGAAAATGTTTGTCAATGCTAGTGTTTCATTGTTAGCTCCTCCTCCCTTTCCTCCTACAAAGGTTCATAAAAAGTTTCTCTAATCTCCCCAAGGACCTTTTCTATGTCAATTATGGTAGTAAAAAACTCATCCATGTCCTGGTATGTTCTTACCACAATTAGTTTTTTAAAATTCAAGTTTTAATTTGGCTAAAAGTCGCTTGCGCCTTTTTGCATCCAAAATGCAGCTTTTGACAAACAATCTCTCCAACTTGTCATAGTACAATTGAACCTTTTGCCTAGGCCCCTAACGTACTACATCCATTTTCAATCTCAATTTGTCCTCATCATAATTGCCATATTTTTGGTGAAGTAATGCTTGTAGCATTACCCAGTCATGTGGAGTAGGATCAAGTTGATGGTACCAATGTTGTGCCTTTCCTTTCAAATTGAGTTTTGTAATCTTGAATAACTTTTCTTCATTTAATTCTCGGGCTTCAACAACCATTTGTAGCCTTTCAGTCTAATCAAAAACATCTTCCATGTCTTTGCCCCAAAAGAGCTCATCCATCCCCTTAGGACTAGTCATCCTATTTTTTGAAAACTTGATCAAACACATAATGAAAACTTCATTCTTTTAATGTTGTTTCATTTTCCAGTTTCTCATATGCAACAGATTAAAGTTGATTGCTTCCTATCTTTATGTTATAATTTAGGTCATTCCGACCAATGTATATCCAATTTAATCTTATGTATAGATCAATACAAAAGATTCAACATAATGTATGAAATTCTTTTTAAGTATAGGTGATCCTCAAAATGCGGTCTCCTTCCTTAATCCTACTATCCAATTCTGACCTATAAAATTGTGCATAATAGTTTTTCACACTATTGTCTACTAGCACCCATACATATCCTAACCTAAGGATCAAACTAATCTTCTTTTTAGAAACATGTTGAACTTCAAGCCGTTTCAAAGGGTTAAGAGTTTGTGAAAAAGAACCTAGATTTTAAAGTTTGTAGGATTGACCATTTCCTTCCATTGGAGTTTGAATGGGTTTTTAACCATAAGGTTGCCTTCACGAAGTAACTTACATTTAATACTCCTATGGAAATATTTCCTCCTTTAGAAAATGCTAGGTCAAATCCTACAATAATAATGTTGGCAAATCTTGTGATTCTTAAAATTAATGTTCTCGTACTAAGTTTAGCAGGAAAAATCACCTCATCAAATGCAAACAACCTAGATCAAATTCTCCTACTCATGATTCATAATATGCAGGGGTATTGAGAATGCAAGGAAAATTTTTATGCAAAGAAATCAACATGTCTACATTCTACTATTGGGCTTAACACATTAAAGAATTGGAGCAAGTATGACTGTTCATTAGAACTTTCCAATTGCCATTTGAGTTCTTGATCCAACTTTTGACATAATCTCCAACTTATAAGCCTAGACAAACCTCCTCTAGCTTCAACTTTTAAAATTTGTTTCTTACTTGTAACAAATGGTCAATCCCCAGTATGAAGAAACGAATGAAGTGATTAGGTGAAGAGCATGATTTAGGTATCCAGATGTCACCTATTCTGGGGATAACATCTTCCTCCCCAAATCTAGAGTTGTAAATGTTAAACGAGGTATGAAGAAAAGAAAAATCTACACTGAAATTGTGCATCATTGCTCCATCCTCTTGCTCCATCATGGATCTTGACCCATATCTATGCATGGGCACCAAATCCGCTGTGGTTGATTTTAACAACCAAATCACTAACTTGTGCTTCTTTTGGGTCAATGCCAATGATATGCACCACCCCCAAATCCAAGCATTCGCAATATTAGAGACCGTACTGAAGGTGCTTGTTCAAAACCAGGTTTATCAAATTAATGTGCTATCTGCTATTCAAAAATTTCTTGAGTGGTTAATTCCTAAGCAAAGTTAGTGTTATTGGATTTTGACATTCTTCTATCATGTTTTTATTTTGAATTTGATGGTAGTTAAAAGATCTTGATGATCAACCATGTTCTGATACCAAAAATGGGGGCAATGCCAAATCAACAACTATTAGAGAACCAATAACAAACTTCTATGAAATCTCAAATAACAAATTACAACCATTCATATAATGAACTGAACACTAGCTATGAAATTGAAACTATGGAACATGAAAAATAAGTTCACTCTGGTCTCTTTGTTCGAGCCCATTGGTTGGATTATGGCATTTTGAAATTCTCAACTCGTATCCCCAACACATAAATCCTTTCCATGCTCCCAGTAAGTCTTAAGAAGTTTTACAAAGAGACAACAATAATCCTAACCATCAATTATAGGTATGCACTAATAATCCCCTGGAAATTCAGGTCATAGTGATTATTTTTAGAGCTCCCACTGAAATGGGTACTCCTTTTGTTACCCGGATTTGGTAACATGTTGATAATATAAGCAAGTTGTTAAACCTAATAGGTGTAATAACCTATTATTTAACATAACTTGTAGTATTAACCTAACCAGTTAACTAAACATGGTAGGTAATGACTAGGTTAAGAAGATAGGTTGACATGTTAATCAATAGGTGATTGGTAAAACCTATACTTGATAGAATTGGTAGTTGGACAAGTAGTTAGGTAAGATGTACTTTTTGAAATTTTAGATTGTTAGTCTAGGTACTGGCTAATGACTATTTATAATGGTAAGTTATGACTGTTGTATTTTGAATTGGCTAGTATAAGACTAAGAGGATAGACTTGTTGAAAGACTTTTGGATTTCATTCATGATTGTGTTTCATTATTCAATTATGGAACATGGATCAATTTTCTTTCATCCTATTTCTTTCAAGTTTGAACAATTTGTGTACATGTTAGTTTAGGATTTGTAGTAATTTAAGTTTTAGTTTGTGTGTTATATGTGTTTGTTGTTGCTTTAGGAACCTATTGTTGAAAAATCTAGAGTTGAATTAACCTTAATGGGAATAGAAAAACCCCGTTAACACCTTTTTACACCCCAAATCAATATTCAGTCCCAAAAATGCATCATCTCTCCTTCCCATCACAAATGCCACAATCCAACTGCTTTTGAAACCCCTTGTCTATTCATCATCTTTTTCAACTATCCCCTATTCATCATCTTTTTCAACTATTCCCTACTCTATATGACATTCTTCAACCTACACAAAAGAGATGGAAATGGCACATCGGAATTATAGTCCCCTTTACTCAAAGAACTTCCTAGATTTAGGGCAATCTTCCCTCACAAACTTCAATTGTCTAAACATCACCATTTCAAAACCTCAACTCTTGCCAAATCATAGACGAAAAAAACAATCAAGTAACACAATGCCTTTCTCAAATTTCGGAACTTAGTTTTTCATCAATTGGGAACTTGCTCATATATTGCCATGCTCACACTCCTTCCATAAGTAGCACCACACAACGTCAGATTTTTGTTGGATCAATGCCGAGCACCATCACCATCACGAAGAAAGAAAAACAAACCACATTATTTGCAAACAATAGATCACAACAAAAACAAAAAAGACAACAAATGTAGAACAATGACACCTTTCAGGCCTCACGATGCTCAACTATCTCTTGTTTTGGCACCTTCCGTCAGTCCAAAACCTTAAGGCTCTTCATCCACTAGGTCACTCCTTCATCCAAAATTCCATTTGGAACTTGTTCACACCCACAACACCAGACACATCTTCAAGTCACAGAGGCATTCCTGAATTAAGCACCCACCTGAGTAAAAATAAGTCGGATGGCCATTTCATTTTTTGAAAAATGCCTTTGCCTTTAGTGAAGGAAAAAATTCACTTGATAATGTATTAGACATTTGCTGCCAGTTCTAGCTACTCAATTGTGGATGAACCTCAACTGAGTTGAGGTCAAGTTTCATCTCAATAACCTATCTCAGTTGCCAATAAACCCCAACTCAGTTGACATCAAGTTTCAACTTAGTAACACAATTCAGTTGCTGATGAACCCCAACTTAGTGGATGCTGGTAAAACCCAAACTCAGTTGAAGTTAAGGTTTCACTGTGGTGACTGGTAACCTATCTCAGTGTGTGGATGAAATCCCAACTGAGTGGATGCTGGTAAAACCCAAACTCAGTTGAAGTTAAGGTTTCACTGTGGTGACTGGTAACCTATCTCAGTGTGTGGATGAAATCCCAACTGAGTTGATGCTGGTAAAACCCAGACTCAGTTGAAGTTAAGGTTTCACTGTGGTGACCGGTAACCTATCTCAGTGTGTGGATGAAATCCCAACTGAGGTGATGCTGGTAAAACCCAAACTCTGTTGAAGTTAGGTTTCATTGTGTTGACTGCTAACCTATCTCAGGTGTGGATGAAACCCAACCAAGAGTTGATGATGTAAGGTTCACCCTAATAACCTATCTCAGTTGTTGCTGATAAACTCAATCTAGTTAAATGTGGGGTAAATCACTTTGCCAACTTAGTCCGTCCTGTAGGTAGGTAGGTAGGTAGGTTGGTAGGAAGGAAGGAAGGAAGGAAGGA
>Ga0116229_10008361_pt1 | contig 16110 bp, 9 predicted proteins | sample S1TSphgellanicum_3_FD_87313 | JGI IMG/M metagenome (GOLD analysis project Ga0116229, IMG submission 87313) | Host-associated microbial communities from peat moss isolated from Minnesota, USA - S1T2_Fc - Sphagnum magellanicum MG | ecosystem: Host-associated > Plants > Peat moss > Unclassified...
ACAGCTGATATAATTGCACTTACTGCATTTGGGAGTAACTATGAAAAGGGAAAGAAAGTGTTTGAACAACAAGTTGCACTCATCAATCTTACAGATCAAAGATATAAACAACAATTTAGTGCATTACCAGGATATAGGTTCCTTTCTTGTCATTTTAATCTCATTCCCTAAATCCCTTGCATTCATGATTAATCTAATTTAGAGAAGGATGTAGTGCTTAATTGCATTTTTTTCTAGTTTATTCTATGGATCTTTGAATGTCTCATTTAATTGCATCAATATAATGATAATGTTGATGTGTTGGACATCATGTGAATTTAAAAAAAAAATTTTATTATATTTAAATGTAAAATAAATCTTTGTTTTCTTATGTAGTTACATTTCTAACATTTCTAACTTTGTTGTTTTGTGTGTTTGCAGTTTTCTTCCAATTCCATTGAACATCAAAATAATTATGACCCAAATTGCAATTTCAAAATCTTTGAAAGAAATTATACAATCACGAAAGGATATGGTGAAAGGGGCCAACATCTCATATGGAAATGACTTGTTGGGTCTCATGCTCAATGCAGCAATAGAAGAAACTACTATCAAGGGTAGAAAGGTCCATTTTGGCATGCAAGCATTGATAGATAATTGCAAGACCTTTTTCATAGCAGGACATGAAACAACCTCAACTCTTCTCACATGGGCCATGATGTTGTTGGGATCCCATACAATTTGGCAAGAACGTGCTCGTGAAGAAATCATAAAAGTATGTGGACGTGGTGATCATCCAATTGATGCCAACATGCTCGACAAATTGAAGACGGTACTTTGAATCTTTTGTCAACCCATTTGAAGTTTTATTTAATTCACATTTGGCACAAATTTGATTGTTTACAATGTGGTTGGATGTGGGTGCAGTTGACTATGATTTTGAATGAAACTCTTCGTCTATTTTCACCATTTTCAAGTCTAAGTAGAGAAACAGCAATGGACATGAAATTGGGGGACCTACATATCCCAAAAGGATTGAACATATATATTCCTAGGCTCACCATTCACCATGATCCTGAGTTGTGGGGAGCTGATGTACATGAGTTCAAACCAGAAAGATTTGTTGATGGTATTGTTAAAGCAAGCAAAAACCCACTTGCTTTTATGCCTTTTTCATTTGGGCCAAGGTTTTGTGTGGGACAAGGATTTGCTTTGGAGGAAGCCAAATTAGTGCTAGTTGTGATACTTCAACGGTTTCGCTTTCATCTCTCACCAAATTATCGTCATGCACCATATGACAAGGTGACAGTGAAACCCAAGTATGGAGTGCCAATGATATTGGAATGTTTGTGATTATTAGATCATGTTGTTGGAGAGTTTGTGAATATTGAAATTTTCAATGATAATCAATAGTTTTTGTAAGTTGGAAATTCCCAAAATTTTACTCAAATTTCACATTTTGATAGGTTGAGAATGAATGCAAAAAGTTCAACTTACATAGAAATAATTGTGTTAGTAATACCAAGGAAAGAATCATTCTTGGGTAAACCCATCCTTGGGTGGTACCATTAGGAACCACGTTAAAGAATGGTCAAAGAACCAAAAGTGGCCAAATCATTTTCCTAGGCCTTTTCCTTTAAATATTTTAATAACTATAAATTATTTTTTCTTCATGTTTATCCAGTACATGTCATAATATATGGCTTGAATTTTTTTTTGAAATTAAGAAAAATATATATTGTTAATAATGATGACCTCTTGGTTGTCCTTTTCTTAAATGATGATATATTATTGTTTTCATCCTCAAAGGCCTTTATCTCCACCTATATTATGGGCCTAGAATAATCATGATCCAATATAACAATGATTGTGTTATATGAAGGATGCATGGAACATGGATGATATGAAAAAACTTTTCCATGAGGCTCCAATTCAATAACTAACCACATCGAGTACTTGAATTTAATTTTTTACCCTTCATACTAACAACCAACTTGTCTTTACCTACAAGTATCATGAATTAATTCTAGCCATGCATGCATCTATTTACTTAGTAGCCATTCGTTTTCATACCTACATACCTACAAGACCTATCCATTGATATAAAAAACGCACCTACAAAATGGGCTTGCATTGCCCATTTGGACATCTACACTTCAAGAGCTTTCCATTGATATAAAGAACGCACCAAGGCGAGGAAATTTGACCCCTCAAATCGTCTTCTGAGTTTTCGGGAGTCCGAGAGGACTCCATTTTCCCACTTTTGGGAGTGTGAGTTGCCTTCTCACACTTAGCCCCAAAGTGGGGTTGTGACACTTTACAAGATAGGTCACCAAGGTGAAACCTAATGGGATCAATTTAGTTGAATGTTCATGTTCAACTATGTCATATCAAAATTTGAATGGATGGTGTGCTTGCTTGTGACCATTACTTAAACATGTCCTTTTCCTAAGGGAGGTCATTTTTCTTTGAATTTTAAAAATCTGTGAGTAACAATATATAGGGTGCCATATTTTTGTTTTTGGGTAAGAATCTTAATTTAAATAAATTTTATAATAGGGTTGTGTTTATTTTAAAATTAAATTTATAATTACTATAGGGCATGTGTGAATCCTTGGTTTTTTTCTAACAATTTGTGACCAAATTTTGACTTTTGCTAATATCATGTGATGGGGATAAAAGGATTTAGAAGATGTATTTCACCATGATTGTTTTTGGATGAACTTATAGGTTGTTACTTTACATCAACTTGATGCACCTAAATAGCCAAAATGTTCATCCTTGTAACTAGCAAAGGTGTGAGTGCATCCCCCATTCATTATTGAAACCTTGACCCTAATTACCCACAAAAGCTCTCAATGTTCTTGAAAGAAGCCAATACATTTTCACAAGGGTACAATTACCTAAATCAATGCTAATAATGCTAATAGACTTGGCATTTTAAAAATGAAAATAAACACAACAAAGTCATAAATATTTAATGAATAATGGACTTTTGAATCTTGGTGACAAATTTTGTCACACCTTGCAAAACTCATGGATATAGACTTTTATTTTATAATATGTTAGTCTTATGTGTTTGAAACTTTGGGATATTAGATGAATTATATTTAAGAAACTAAAGATCCATTGAATGAATGAATGAATGTGATTTTAATTTATTATGTTATGGGCTTTCAAAATCCCAAAAATTGTAATTATTTAAAAAACCTTTATAAACATTTTAAAATAATTATTTAAATTTTTTGTTTTGTGATATTTTTAATATCTCTTATAGAATCATGATTCAAAATTAGAAATGGGAAAAAAATTACTTTCAATATAATTTAAATATTCATATTTTAAGCTAGTTTTCAACTACACTAAAAAAAGGACTTTGAAAAGGGACTTTGATCCGTCGAAACTTAGCCACCCTAATGTGTTTTCACCTTCCAAAGTCCCATTCAAATGCATTCCAATTTGTGGTTATTATTTGCTTCGTTCAAGCTTTGTGAAGCTTGCGAATGTTGTATTATAATCTATGTGCTTATGAATTTGTGTAAAATATTGGGGACTATGGTCATTTAAATGTTGAATAATGGTGAGACTATGAATATAAAAGGTGTTGGATGGGATTTGGTTTTGGAATTATAAAGTCAAACTCAAAGTAAGTTCATTTTTAGGTTTCTTATTTAAGTTTAAGGTCTGGTGGAGGTCCCAACCCCTCCACAATGTTCTTGTATGTTTTGTTGATTTCTTGAGTTTTGTAATTTTCTATAATCAAGTTTTCTTCTCTTGATTTGTACAATCGTGATTTGCTTGAACACTATTACAAAATGTGAGTGCAATTCATTAGTCCTCATTTAGTGGACTACTGAATCCATTGAATCCCCATTTGGTTTCATTCACTCAAAATTTAGTAAAAACGTTCGGTAGATAAGGTCACATTTTGTTGTAATGAAACACCATGGTCTCTTAGTTTCTTGGTTTCTACTTAGTTCTCTTAGTTTCTTGCTTGATTTTCTTAGTCTTGGTTCCTTGGTTTCAAGCTATGTCCCATGATCACCATTTCTTTTATGATTTTTTAAGACTTCAATTCCTTTAAGAACCCTAATTTTATTATTATGTTGTGATTTGTATCAAATTCTAGTATGTTGCCAAGGTTGTATAACTCCTTCAATGGGTCAAAATTGCCTATAGCTTAAGCTTGGCCTCAATCTCCAAATATATAATGAGTCTAGTCACTATTAGGAAACATGGGTGCAATTCATCAACTAACATTTTTCATTATGAGGCCTTATTTATTTATTAAGATATTTGAACATACAATTTGGACAAAATGTTATGATTTATATTGAATTTCATTTCAATTTTTTAAAATACCCTTCAACAAACGAAAATTCATTATTTGTAATATAATTTAATAAAAAAATACAATATTACAAATAAAGTATGTGTGTAAAATAGTAAATATGAATTTTTAATTATTTTAATATTTCATATAACATTATAAATTTTTACATAACATTGGATGTTAATAAAAATTATATTACATGATTTAATTAAATTTGAATCATTATTTCATTGTAAATTAATACAATACAAAATTTTGAAATTCTTAATTGATAAAATATATATTTTAAATGTGGGGTGATATAAGTTTTATAAAATGTATATTACCAATAAAAAAGTTGATAAAAAAATTCAATGTTGATTTTAAATAGGCTTAATTTACAAATTATGTTATGTGAAAAAAAATCTTCAAAATGTCATTGTTGAGATGTATTAAATAATGAGATTCAAATGTATTTTCAAATAGCTTGATATTTTATTCTTCAAAAAGTTATAAATTTATACGTCTTGGAAAAATCTAAAAAACTAAAGTTTAATTTATTTTTTCATTTGGACAAAGTAGGGGGAAAAAAATGGCTAAAGTTGACTTTTGTGAAACATTTGGAATAAACAACATAATAAATCCAATGACCACCACATTTCTTTCCCATCAAATTAAATGGTTGGATGGCAAAAACATTGGGCTTTCAATTTGAAAACCAAGGTTCAAACTTCATTACCAACTCCATATGTATGTCAACCATATAGAAACCATATGCATATTGTATATGTATATTGAATGTATATGCATCATATTTTAATAAAACAAAAAATCAAATTAATATTTAAAAATTTGTAATAACTCAAATAAATTAAATAAATTCAAAAATCAATACCATGTCGCAAGTTTTTATTTCGCCCACCCTACTAAATTCACCATGTTCATAAAAACTATCCCCATTCACAACTAAACTTCAATCGATAAAATGTTTATAATTAGTTTTTTTTATTAATCACTTAATAATTAGTTGTTTTGTTGAAGGTTGAGGTTTTAGGTTCGAACCTTTAACTTGTGGTTTTGGAGACCATTGTTTTACCATTATAACTATTCTCCTAACAAAAAAATGGTTCTTGGTTCATGGAATTTGCACCTATTTGATCTCATACAATTTGATTTGACATACAACTAAACCTCTTTTTGCAAAAAGCCACTTCACAAAATGAAAGTCTCATCTTGTGTGTTGGTTGAAGTAACAATAGTTAAACTAACAAAATTATTGAATCATTTCTATAAGCTTGGAAACCACACATTTCTTTGAATCATCACAATGTATTTCCACATATCCATTTAAAGGAAGAACATTATTGTTTGCAAGGTATTGATCAATTACATGGACCCACTTTTCATTCAATTTGTGGTGATTTAATTATTTATGAAATGCCCTTAAAAAAACTAGTTATGTTTGAACACATCAGAGATTTCTTAAAGAAATTTGACAGGCCATTCAACTTTCAAAATGAAAAGCGGCCTATCAATTCATTGCAATCCTAGTACCCAAAATAATAAAATGGGGCAACTACTTTAAATACTCTAAATGCAACAATGTATTTCAAGGACACATTTTCTTCCCTTCTATGTGGCATAATGAATTCACCAAATTTGGCCTTTAGTGAAATTGAAACAAATGTTAATGAAATAGCTAATAAACTAGGTGCCATCTCCTTATAGTGAATGGTAGCCACCAAAGTCCATGGAAGTCCAGAACCTTAATTTTAACTTTGTGATTTAAAAAATCCTTAATGTTGTTATAGATCTAAGGAAATTGTGGATTTATCAAATCCCCAATTTGAGCCCCCAAGGAAGAAACAAAAGCTTGGTGTGGATGGTAGTGGAAAGAAAAACAAAATATCACATATGTATGATAAAACTAGAAAGTTATAGGCATAAGGGGCAACAAAGTTGCCATTGGTAGAGAGTTTAATGGCCAAAGGTCGGGTTATCCATAATATGAGGTGTATGGTCTATTCCTTGGTTCAAAACACTTGGACACAATTATTAGGTCAAATGGGAGACACCAACAAAACATGTCGGTCATAGGATTGTGGTTTGTGATTTGCTACAACTTGGGGTGAAGAAAGGTGGGGGGAGTACATTGCAAAAGACAATGCCCATTTAAAAACATGAGGTTGTGGGCCAAAAGGGGTTTCGCAACAAATCAACAAATCCCCCAAGAGAGAGGAATCATAAGATAATTCAATTTAAATCTTTGTTGCATATTCTTACACATGGCCACCTTATGTTGGAATATGAAACAAAGTATGAATTGTTTGTTAGCTTAAAGGTCCCACATAATCCAACCATGCATTAATTTGATTATGTAGGCTAAACCTTTGCTAAATTTGTGATCCAACAAGTCCAAAAGCTAGCCATGATCCATGCCATACAATCTACTACTTAGTTTTTGGCTTGTTCTTGTGACAAGGTTACAACCATTGATAAAAAAATTTGGATATGTATCCATGCATGTGTGGTTGATGGTTGGACCAAAATTGTGTTGACCAAATTGTACATGAATCAAATTCAAACAACTTCACTAAAGCGATTGTGAATTCTTTGATAAAAAGTGGGGTGTTGAATAGGGAGTTGTCCAAGAAGTTATTGTGCTTTGGGATTGATAGAATGAATGTGTTTCAAGGGGGTAAAACTGGAGTGATAAAACAAATTAAGGATTCTTGGGCACCATTTTCGATGAATGTTCATTGTGTTGCTCCTCACACAAACTTGGAAGTTCAATCTTTGGGGAATTTAGCCTTCATAGCCAAGATTGAGATTTTTATGTTGAACATGTACGATATTTCAAGAATTCATTGAAAAATCATTTAAAATTCCAAAGCCTTGTTCAAACCTTGGAAATAAAGGGGAATCAAATCCTCAAGAATGTGAAGACAAGATGGATGTTGATGCCCAATGACACTATATTATGAGCTTATGAATTTGGGTGTCAACCTATAAGCATGAACAAATGAACAAGACCGAATCTTTTCAAAAATCTTTTGATGATGTGGAAGGAAATTGTTTTTCCCCAATTTTTTTCACAAGAATGTTTTGACACCATTTAACATAATGTACATGTTTGTGCATTCACCATGATGTATATGTTTGTAAATTGCATTTGTACAAGATTGTTAAGGGGATAGGATGATTGCATGGTTTTGGATGAACAAGGCATTTAGGATAAGGATTGATCATGGAACATTGTTAATTTGAATTTTGAATTCTTGTTGGTTTTGAATCATGATAATGTGACTTGGGATTGCCCAAAGGAGGAAGTTCTGGGGAAAAAAAATCATTTTTAAACACACAATTGTGGGAAGAGTACGAAGAGCTGTAGGTATTTTGTAGTAGAAAACCACATATTCTATTTTGATATACTACAAATTTTATTTCTTTGGATTTCATTTTTAACAAAACATGGAATTTTGTTGTAATTTTGACTCAGTTTCAGTAATACAAAAAATCATAGACTTATGTAATGATTTCTATGTTCATATTGTTGTGTGAATTTTCTATACTATTAGAATATGATAAAATAAATTGTAATATTGTTTCTAGAATTTTTGTAATGTATTATGAAGTGCAAATTTTAGTTATATGAAATAACCATGAATATGATGTTTTAATGAATGGCAGTGTTAAGTGTGTTGAAAATCAAGGTAGAAATAATGAATATATGCATGTGAGGTGTAAATATGTTGTTACAATAGTGTGGAATAATTTTATAGGAATTCAATTTCACTTTTACCATTTGGCGACCATCTTGGAAGGAAATTTGTTTTGTTTTTTTTTATAGTAGCAAGAAGGTTTCTATAATTTTTGTTGTTGTACTATAGATGATAGTATTCAGACAAGCGGTTTTGTTTTCAAACCAAAATTTAAGCAATTGATGTCATAAGGATTACAAAACAATTTATAGATTTTGAAGACGAAGGTTGTGAAACAAGATGAATAAGATGGTGACCCAGAATTTATAACAACAATTGGACTTGGAGGCAATTGACAAGTCACTAAAAGACAAACATAGGACAATATTAAAAATGGAGAGGAATATGCAGGGCTTATAAAGATCCCATCTCAGAATCTGATGTTGGACATATGAGTTTTGAAAACATAGAAAAAACCTATAGGGCATAGGTCATTTCTACCATAAGAGGTGGTACGACATGAAATATGGACTAGGGGTCTTCAAAGAAGGCATAGTTACAAATGACGATCTCCATGAAGAAAGATGCAACTGACTATTCGTCCAAATGAAAGGGTGTTGTATATTTTTCAGCCACAATCTATGGTTTAAAGTTGTAGAGATCAAAACATAGCATGGATTTCTGTAATATTTGATTAGTCGCAAGGAACCTCATCTAAACATTAGAAGAAAAACATGTATTTTCAATTGGTCTTTACAACTAAATTTTAGTTACAAGTAACTTTTGTAATTAAAATCCCTTTAGTCACCTTGGACAAGTTATATGTGATATTAGTTGCAAATGACAAGGGGTATTGGATGAAAAAAAAAATCAACAAATATAAGTTCATCTTTTGATTCCATTATATACGTATTGTCACATGCAATTAAGATGCGATTATCTTGGTGATTATTGAGGGCAAATGATGTGCTGCCACATGTCCCAATATTTAATTATTTAAAATTATTATTATCATTATTTTGAAATAATCTAGGACGTTCAATTCACATGCTTGGATGTTTTATATTATGACACATGGCCCAATGTAAATATGCCATGTGGCACTTAAAAATGAATTTAATATAAAATATTAATATTAGGTTGGTAGGTACCTAGGTAGGTACATAAATGCATACAAACTTAGGTTAAATACCTTCCTACTTATTTAGGTAAAAAGGTAGGTATGTAGGTCTTACATTCCTAGGCTAAATACCTACTCATATAAGCACATATTTAGGTATGTAGGTACATAGGTCGACCTAGGTGGGTAGGTCAAATTCGACACCTACTTAATTAGGTAGATACATAGGTTGGGGAAGTAGGTAGTTTAAAATTGTGCACACATTTTTTAATGTGAAATTAGATGATCATAACCCTTGTTTATATAGTGTTCAAACTAGGAATGGAAAACAAACAATATGGGACAAGTTTTGAAGTTCCAACTTTTTCACAAATTAAGTTGCAACTTCAAAACTTCATGCTTTTTTTTCTTAGTTTTTAGATTTTTAAATAATTCAAATACATGGTTCACTAGATAATTAAATAAAAATTCAATTAATAATGATTAAATTTAACATGTATTTAAAATATAAACTATACATTACAACTATTAAGTATTCATTATCAACTATTTAGATAACTAATAACTTTTTAATATTTAACTAACTAGCTATCTAGTTATTCACAACTTGTCAATACATATTTCATAGATAAATAATAATAAAATATTTATCATAGATAAGTAATTTAAAAAATTAAAAAAATTGTATCATAATTCCTGCAATTATAATTATTTTAACTATAAATTTCAAATTTTTAATTCAGATTTAAAGTTATAAATTATAGATTGTGAATAATTATGTTCAACTAGAAAATAATTATAAAATTACTATAATACATTCTTATCTAAAGTAATTACAATGATTTTAAAGTAATGTACATTAATTAGAGTAATTGATTTATTTTATTGTAATAATATAAATTATATAATATAAAAATCTATGTTGTAACAATAACCAATTAGTGTAACTTATAATTAATAAATATAATCATTTATAATTATTAATAAAAGTGATTATATTATGGACAAGTAGTTATAAGAAATAAATATTTTAATTTATTATATTAGAACCCATGTAATTATGGTCATAACATTAATCATTTTAACTAAATTATGATTATTCTAGATAATTAAATAATAAAAAATTTATATAATATATATTATTATAATAAAGTTTAACTATAAATTAATTATGCAAGTATTGTAATTCTAACTTACAAATAAATTAAGTAATCACAATGATTTTATGTTACTATAGAATTATTATTATTATTATAAAATTCAAATTTTTTATATTAACAATTAATTGTAATTAAGTAAATAATGAATAATACATACAATTATTTAGTGTGTGTTTTTAAAAATACAATAATTACATCAACTTTGCTCATTATTTTAAGATTATTAATTTTTTTGAAATAAACATCTTAATTATAGGACATAACTTCTCAATTAGGATACAAAATTTAAGTAATATTATTAAGCATAAGTGTTGTAAATATAATAATTATTTTATATTATTGGGAATTATTATTTTAATTAATGTGAAGTTTAATGTCCTAATATTATTTATTCATTTTTAATCATCATTAATAAATAATGAGTAAAATAATTTATTAAAATTATTCTATATTTGTAATAAAATTATTTAAAATTTTTATGACATAATAAAAATTATATATTTGTTAGTACATAATTAAATATTCTAGTATACTAGATTGTAGTTCTTATACTTATTAAAATTAAATTATTACTTTCATTATAGTGGAAATATTTTTATTTTAAAAATTATTAAAATTTAAAATATGAATAATTAAACTGAATTATAAATTATGTGTCTATTATAATTAATGTCTAAATAAAGTAATTATGATGATCTTATAATAATTCTATATTGATTAAGCAATTTGATTGTTATTAAAGAATATACAAATATTTAGTATAATAATCTATGTTGGAATATATTTAATTTATTTGAAATTATAAGTAATTTAATGTAATGACATTAGTATAATTACAAACACCATTTTGTTTGCAACTAATGGGACTTTAAATGGTCACTCTTGGATGATCAATCCAACCCATATATAAATGTAAACCAATTTAATCACAAACTAGTTGCAAGTTAATTGTAAATGACTTGGTTGATGTTAGCATGATGTCACACTAGTCATAGAGGGCCAAACTTTTGTTTCAAAAACCAAATAATCACAAATAGTTGTAAATGCGTTGGTCACATATTGGTTTTTTTTTTTTTTATAGTGAAAGTTAATGATTAGCTAAGGAAAAGATGTTATAGGAGGTATACAACCTAGGTTTGTGCATTGATCTGCATCTCCAAATTATTATGAACCAATGGAACATTGGGAGGTGGATGAAAACACCAATATTGATGTGTTTGAAAAGATTGAGGAAAATTACCCACGATCATATGAAGATGTAAAAGCATAGGTGAATCTGTTGGATAATGTATTGCAATCATACCCACATCAAGGAAATCCAAAGTTGGATCAAATAAAGTACATAACCGAAACACATGATGATGAATTTGTGGATTTGGAAGTAGTCATATTACTTTCAAAAGTTTGTGCATTCTGTGAAGGACATATAACTATGGATTGTCCTTTTTTGCTTTTGCACATCAAAGTAAATATTGCAAGACATGTGGAGTCATAGAATGTGGTAAAAACAGTAATGGATCAACCACAAGAATAAGAACCAAGAATTCTTGTAGTCCAAAACAAATTGAGAGGCATGGAATTGGGAAGCCAATTGGGACCACAAAGTTGACACATTCGTTCATTTATTCAACTCAAGAGTAGAGAACTAAAGGTGTATTCACATCCACATTCTGCACCAAAGAGGATACCAATGGGTAACCACATAATGGAACATCATCGACCTTGAATAAACACAACTTCATTAAGAGTGTAAAAAGTGATAGTTGTTGAAACTTGGAAACAACCTGCTGGAATAGGGGTTATTCAATCACTTGATGTGGTTATAACAGCCACATGATTGGAAATGGTTGTTACACTTAACGTGGATGCTGTTAAAAGGGGAGTAATTATTGGATTTGCAACAAATGTGGGTCATGAATCATGCAGATTTTCGACAGTAAGGAATTTGAATAGGAGTTTGGGATTGCCAATAGTGAATATTAGAATTGTTGGGACACCACAAATAATGTTTACTAATTTAATAATGACTTTCATGTTAGGCCATCGATGAGTTCAATAACTGCTAGAGGGTATAGAAGTACATATGTTGAAAATTCAAAAGGAGGGCATCGTTAACCATCTGTCATTACTCATGGAATTCTAGACCACAGTAATGGCCATTTTGTGAGGCCAAACAAGGTAGTTCTTAAATATCTTGATTTCAAAAAAGATGCTGACCCAAATGCTCATGTCAGAATGTTCAATTATGTAGTAAAGGCTAATACATAAACTTTTGAAGAATATATCATTAATGCATTTAGCTATATGTTAAAAGATACGACATTCGATTAGTGTCATGATTGTAATTTTTCGAAACTTACATAGACATTTTGCAAATGTCATCGAAAGATTTAGAATGGCAAACAAATCTACATGGAGCTAAATAACATGAAGCAGGAGGAGACTGAGAGGGTGGAGGTACATTATGAACGGATTTAGAAGTTGTCTCAAAATTTATAAGTACCAACCATAAACAATTTTCTCATTACTGTGTTTAGAACGAATTTGCAATCATGCCTCAAAATTGCGACTACATGGATGAAGTGGTCGACACTCCAACATAAGGAGGCAACAATGTTGTGTGAAAAAGGGATGACTACTATAAAAGTAAGGAGTGCAATATTAGTACCATAGAACACAAAATAGGTAGCACCACTAAAAACATAAACTAATACAAGGAAGATTGATAAGTTTTGCACAAATTACGGAGTGACTAATCACAATGTGGAGACATGTTTTTAAAAAAAAAAAGTAGACTACAATGGTAGCTATAGAAGTAGCCCAACTAAGTCAAAAATTGCATAAAATATTTTCGTATGCTTGTCACATCTTTGGTTTGAATGGACACAAAATGACAAATTGTCCAAAGTTTCATGAGATGCAAAAAATGTTTCATGGGAAATCTGTGATAGTAGCAGAGGTTCAATTGTTGCTATGACACAAACTATTACTTCATATGTGAATGTGGTGGATGTTAATGTTACAACAAGATGTAAAGTAATTGAAGAATAGGTGTTCAAGGATAGAAAGCCAAGGAAAGCAAAAAATGCAGTTGATTGGGAGAAGGAAGAATGGTTGAAGAAGTCAATGGTGAAGACAATTCAATAGATTCAAAACACACAAACCTAGCCAAAAGGGCCATCCACATCCATGGAGGGATGGAACATAACTTCGACATATATACCAAATACTACTCATGTGACAACACAAAAATTTCAAGAGGTAGTGAATTCACAAAAGAAACTTTGTGAATGATCTATTTTTGAACACACATGTTCTCTTCAATGGTAACTACACTAGCACATGCATTCAACACTACCATGAAGGTAACAGAAATTGGGCATGCACTGTCCTGTTGTAATTGTTGAAATGGTTTTTGTACTTTGTGCCCTTGCCCACATTTCATGTGTCCCAATATCATGGCATTCCAAGTGACCACATCTCAAGATGGCATCTTGTTGAACATTCTCCAAGCATCCTTGATGCTCCCACATCTTGCATAAATGTCAACCAAGCTAGCCCCAACCAAGATTTTAGATTCACATCCACTTTGAATGACATGTTCATGAGCGCACCTACACTTTTCAAGGGCAACCATGCTGGCATTTGAATCCAACACTGCTACAAAGGTTACAGAGGGTAGGTGCACACCTTCATGTCACATTTCTAAACAGGTCCAATGCCTTCTGTCCTTGCCCACATTTCATGTGTCCCAATATCATGGCATCCCAAGTGACCACATTTCATGACGACATTTTACTCAACATTTGCCAAGCAGCTTCAATGTTCCCACATTGTGCATACATGTCAACCAAGCTATTCCCCACAAAAACATCAGACTCAAAACCACTTTGAATGAACTGTTCATGAACAAGCCTGCTATTTGCAAGTGCTTTTAAATCACCACATGCATTAATCACCTAAACAAACCTGAATTTGCTAAGACTCATTCCTTCTTGTTGCATTTGTTGGAAAAGCTACATCACCTTCTCATGTTGCCCATCCTTCACATTTTTTGTAAACTTCTTATTCTATGCAAAAATGTTCAATTGCACTGTGCCCGGTGCCCTTGCAGCCATCTCTACTGCCACCCATGGCAGGTTTCATTAGTCCTCAAGCCACAGATCTTCCCCTTTCTTATTATGTTTGAAATCTGGGTACCTTCATTGGTCCACAACCAGAAATCCAGATCAAGCTGATTAACCATGCATTCTCCACATCCCAAGCATAAAAATGGTATCATGACAACAGATAAAACCACGTTGACCTTCTCCATAAGTAAGAAAATTTTGTCACAACATATTGCATTTACTTACTTTCTCCAGCCTACTACTATTATTCCACCATAGCAAAGGATTTGAAAACAATTTCTGCCAAAGCTAAGACCATGGCCAGATAGAAACCAGAGAGGAACAAAATTGACACCGAAAAGACCTATGGTTCTAATGACATGTGAACTCCATCAGAATTGATGTTCAGTTACTTTCTCCGATTTGTGATCCCACCATTGGGAAGGATCCAAAAATAACTCCCACCATAGTTTTTCTCTCTGAATTCCAAGAATTGCAGAAAAACTTCTTATCAAATCATGTACTTTGATCAAACAGAAGCCACTGTGAGGTATTTCATTTTGAATAGATTGTGTTCAATCTTTGGATTTGCTTACAAAAATATCACTATGATCATCAGGTCAAGAATTTTGGGCAAAACAAGACACAAGTATAGTGAGAATAAGGGAGTAGAAATAGAGAGGAAGAACACAAGAAAGCTATAATTGCCATGGTTTGTGAGTGTTGCTTTTGTTTCTATTTGGTGAGCTCTAGGAAGAAGAAATGTGGTGTACTGCAAAAGTTGGTGATGGGTATAGTGCAATTGCCGGTGCACACAAAAGACACATAACAACAAGGTCCCCCTGGTCGACCTCCCTCTTCCCCCATGTGGTGGTGGAGCTTCTGTTTTGGTGGTACCACAATAATGCTCCACATGAACAATTTATTCAAAAAAGTCAAAATGCAATCAATTATCTTTAATTGAAACACACAATGAAAAATAAGATGCCCATAAATAAAGAAATTATCACACCTTCAATCTATAACCAAACTTTGAATGAGGTTTCGGCCAATTTTAGTCACGTCATTGTGGACACTTGTCACAGCATTAGAATCATATGATAGTGACAAAATTTTGACATTGTCATTCAAGTCCTTTGGGATCCACATTTGTGGCCATCATATGCATTCTTCTTTATCATCCATGGGGCGTGTTGTCCATGTTTGCTTCCAATTGTCATCAATCCCATAAGCAATCCCATGGAAAAAAAACATGATCAAATTTGGGTTCTTTGAAGTGCAATTAAGATTTAAATCATGCACTAGGTATCTCTGTAAAAGAAAAAGAAAAAGAAATGTCAACAAGATACATCAAATAAGTTTTGAAAATAATTTGATTGTACATAAAATCAAAGAAATGCAAGATTCATGAAGTGTACAATCACAATATTTGACAAAATACATATAGTTGATTGAAAATGTAAAGTAGAACAAGACAATAATCTATGAATTAAACAATACCATATGCATCTTGCAATATCATGTAAATTTAAATTTTGATTATATTCCCATATTTGAAATTTTTTGAAGCTTGTTAATTTTCTTTCAAAAAGTCAAGTCAGTCACGAAAGAAGATCATTTACATGCAAAGTAAGTTTCAAAATATAATTCAATAATTGACTATCATCACATAATGGTATGATGGAATATTAGCCAATAAATTTAAGGATTGATGCTAAGAATTGAAATC
>Ga0116229_10008367_pt1 | contig 16103 bp, 11 predicted proteins | sample S1TSphgellanicum_3_FD_87313 | JGI IMG/M metagenome (GOLD analysis project Ga0116229, IMG submission 87313) | Host-associated microbial communities from peat moss isolated from Minnesota, USA - S1T2_Fc - Sphagnum magellanicum MG | ecosystem: Host-associated > Plants > Peat moss > Unclassified...
ACAACTTGAAAACAAGCAAGAAATGAAACATTCAAGGTTCATGAAATGGAACAATCGTATTAACTAACAAGAAATCACAAAGGTTGTATGCTTCAAATGCTACAATCACAAAACTATGGCTTGCAATTACTAACAAGGCTTGAAGGTTATAGGTGCACTCAAAACCATGAAAGGAGATAATGAAAGACCACTCAAAACCGTTCCATTATATATTATTTCCGCCACTTCACCTTAACCTAGTCGCCACCAAACCTTAACCTTAGCCGCCACTTCACCTTAACCTAGCTACCACCAAAGCCTAACCCTAGCTGTTACCAAGCCCTAAGTAGTTTTCCACTTCTAAACCCCAACTTAACTACTACAAGGATGTGAATACTATTCATCATTTTGATGAATGTTTAACACATTTATCAACATTGGGAATTAGAAATGCATAATATTTCTAACATGTAAACCCATTGGAGTTCTGTTCGATCCCAAAGTGAAGTTACAAAGGAATGTGAATGGAAATGATGAATCAAAGGGATTTCCATATCAACAAGCGGTTGGGTCTTTGATGTATGCCATGTTGTGCACACGACCCGACTTGGCATACCCAATAAGTGTGTTGAATCAACACATGGCGAACCCTAACATGGAACATTGGATAGCCATCAAACAAATCTTTCGATATTTGCAAGGTACATTGCAAATGAAATCACTATTCGGTGCAACACCATCCAAGGAAGTGCTTGGATATTGTGATGCGGATTGGGGTGGTGATCTTGAAGATAGGAGGTCCACCACAAGGTTTGTTTTCATGATTGGAAGTGGAGCCATTTGTTGGAGTAGCAAACGATAACCTACAATAACATTGTCTATCACTGAAGTGGAATACATGGTGAACACGCAAGCCACAAAAGAAGTGATATGGATAACAAAATTGATGATGTATCTAAGATACATGGAGGAGAAGAAAGTGATGGTGATTCGATGCGACAATCAAGGTGCGACATCATTGACCAGGAATCCCACTCAGCACGCACGAACAAAACATATTGATGTACAACATGATTTTGTTCAAGAACGAGTTGAAAATGGAGAGGTTCGATTTGAATATTGTCCAACGGAACACATGGTGGCAAATGTCCTTACCAATGCATTATCCAAATAACAACATCATAAGTTGATAAACATGTTCGGATTATAAACTTCATAGAATGGGAATGTTAAAAGTACTATTTGTTTCTAATTCCCAATGATTGATGAATGTGTTAAACATTCATCAAAAGGATGAATAGGATTCACATCATTATAGTAGTTAGGTTGGGTTGAATAGTGGTGGCGGCTAAGGTTTGGAAGTGGAGGTTACTTACAGTTTGGCGGCGGTTAGGGTTAGTTTTTGGTGGCGGCTAGGGATAGGGTTTGGTGGCGACTAGGGTTAGATGATGGCTAGGTTAGGGTTAAGTGGCAGGTATTTTAGGGTTAGGAAATAATATATATTGGAGTGGTTTTGAATTGTTTTTCGTTCTCTCCTTTCATGGTTTTGAATGCACGTTGAACCTTCAAGCCTTGTTAGTAGTTATAAGCCATAGTTTTGTGATTGTAACATTTGAAGCATACAACCTTTGTGATTTCTTGATAGTTAATACAATTGTTTCGTTTCATGAACCTTGAATGTTTCATTTCTTACTTGTTTTCAAGTTGTTTCCAATACCCATTAATTTGAAAATGGAATGATTTCACCTACTCAACAAGTCGGAGTAGCTTTGTCGTGTCAATTGAAGACCATCTAATCAATTTTTTTTTATACCACATGTAGAACTTGTTGAACTTAGAGCAACATCCATAGTTGTTTGGCAAGGAATCATTTATCCATAAGGCAATTGGCCAGCGATATCAATACCTAGTATAGGAAAATGATTACAAGTACCACATCATAAACTAGTTTCAGGAGGAAACCAAGGTGCTAGGACTATGACCTATTCATATTGTCATCAAATGGGACACCTATTCAATTGTGGCGCATTTGTTGATGATAGGTTAAAGCAATTATTTAGGGAGGAGGTGATGAATACTATTGCAACCCCACCTTGAGGGAAGTGTGAGGTCGTGTCGCAACCCCACCTTGAGAGAAATGTGAGGTCGCCACTCACACTCCCGAAAATGGGACTTCTGAAAACTCAAAACATGATTGAAGGGGCCAAAACACCTTGCATTGAGGTATTATTTATACCGTTGGAAAGGTCTTGAAGTGTAGATGTCCAAAATGGCCTTGCATGAGCCATTTGGACATATGTAGCACAAGTTATGGTCGAAAGAAGGGCTTGGAGTCAAATTGGCAGTTTGACTCCCAACCACTAAAAGTCGGGAATCGACCCGATCCCGGTGTGTGCAGGTGAAGTGCGACACACCGTTGGAAAGCCACAAGTTTGTTTTAAACCTTGTCCCAATTGGAGCTTGGAGTGAAAAATTATGAACACCCAAAGTCTCGAGAGTTCAAACCGGGATAATTTCGGGACTACACTTTGGGAGTCCCGAGAAAAAGTGCCATTCGGATGCAAGTGTGGTGGAGAGTCATAGAGAATACTAAATGGGGGAAGCTGGTGACTTCCCCTGAGTCCAGGCTGTGGTGAGTCAAGTGAGTCCAGGGTTGCTCGTGGCTTGTCCTAGCACCAAAAGTGCTCTAGAATGCGAACTAACCAACTTGTTGGTTGGTTTGATGCAGGTTCGAATAACTAAATAGTTTGTCCCTCTTCCTAGTATAATCCCAGAGCTTTCAACATGCCCCTCTTAACCCCTTTAGTGCTGGAAGCTGGGATCGTGCCCTGAGTCCCCCGCATTTCCGGAACTTGAGAATCCTAGCCCCAACTTGGGCTAACTAGGGACTTGGGAGTGCATCAAATACTCATCAACCTATTCTACCAACCACTATAATAGTAATACTCAATGTGTTTGTATTAAGAACTCAAGCCATGAACTTAGTATAGGTCATATAATAGTACCTATTAATTATTAGACAATCTGGTCATAACTCTTTACACCAATTATACCAAATAAAACCAGTATGATACCTATTTTAGCATACCTAATATGGTAAATTTCATACCCCCTTTTGTGCCTTTAGATCTTAGCTTGTATCCAATTTATCAAATTGGAGCAAAAGGACTTGATTCTTCAATCTTTAAAAATTACACATGCTATGTACCTAGGAATGTGTACCTAATACATGAACAACATGTTGCACCACCAATATATATACCAAAATTTGTTGGAAATCAATTTCCTACAATGGTGCAATTGGTGATTAGTAAGAACAGACAACTCGTTTAACAACCTATTATTGCATAAGTGCCAACCATTGTACAAGTTACTATTAGTTTACCAACTTATGTACCCAAAGGTTTTGATCACCACCATTGGATGCAAGACAACCTATAGACTCACCTGGAGGAAGTTCGCCCAGAGGAGATCTAACTAGAAAGCCACCTTTTAAACCACATGTTGGATCTTTTAGATGACCATCACTTGATTTGCGCATGCTTAGGCCACCATGGTATTTGACGCACTCCCAACTCCTTAAAGGATTCGAATGTGAGTCCAACTAAAAGACAATGGAAGAGGGAAGAGTCGGGCACGCTCCCTAGCTCACAACCCTTTGAGGGATAGAGGGGCATGTTGGAGCTCCGGGATGAGACTAAGAAGACTTGACAAGCTTCGCTCACTCACACGGGCCTGCACATAACCCACACAAAGTGGTTAGTGCATAGTTGGAGCACCCTTGGTGTTAGGACGAGCCACGGGCAACACGGACACACTAAACTCACCACGGCCCGGACTTGGGGGAAGCCACCACCTTCCCCTTTATAGTATACTTTGTGACTGGCCATGGAGCCTACATCCAAATGGTTTTTTTCTCCCAGGACTCCCGAGTGGGAGTCCCGAAATCACGCCAGTTAGGACTCCTACGACTTTGGAGCCCCATAACTTTGCGAGCAGACCTCGGATCAAGATGTGATTTGAAGCAAAGTTGTAGCTCTTGTGAGAGTTGTCCAATGGTATGTGGCATGCGCCCTACAGCCAAGTAAATCGGGCCAATTCCCGACTTTTTGTGGTCGAGAGTCAAACCAGCCCTTCTTTTGGCCATAACTTGTGTTTCAGATGTCCAAATGAGCAATGAAAGCCCATTTTAGACTTTTAAATTCCAAGAGCTTTCTAATGATATAAGGAACGCCACAAGCCATGAACTTTTGGCCCTTGAAGTCGCTCTCTAAAATTTCGGGAGTCCACTAGGACTCCATCTCCCAAAGTGGGAGTTGCCTTGGGAGTGTGAGGGTTCACTCCCTCATACTCCCTCACACTTCTTACATTCTTGGGAGTATGTGATGTGACTCCCAGGCTTCTTCTTGCCTTGACTCCCGGGCTTCCTTTTGGCTCGCACCGTTGTAAGCCCTTTTCCTTGGTCATGAGCCCAAGGCTAGGGTTGCAACAGTATTAACCACCTAGTGTGCAACCTATCCTAAAACCAACAACCAAATTGCCATCAAAGAAGCTACAATACCCAACCTATGTCAAAGACACTGATCCGGATGCTCACATTAAAGTATTCAAGAAGGTCATTAAAGCTAATGGTGAAGTAGTGGAGGCTAACGTCATTAACTTGTTTGGTTTTACTCTCAGGGATAATATCTTTGAATGAGGAAAAAATTACATTCAAGACCATCCAAACTATACTTTTGAAAAGTTGAAGCAAACATTTTGCAAATGATTCAAAACATTGAAGAATGATGAGGAGGTCTATATGCAATTACAAAACATACAACAACAAACTACCAAACGTGTTGAGGTTTATTATGAATGTTTGTTGAGATTAGCTAATTGTCTATAGGTTAGAGTAACAAATTTTTTTTCACCACTATTTTTAAGGTAGGTTTATTACCTTACCTAAGATTAACAACTATAGGTATGAAGATAAATACCTTAATTGGGCACAAGGAAATTGCTGTAGTATCTGAGGAAAGTGGACCTCTTAGTATGAGTTACAATGCTTTACTAACCACACTAGAAACTAATGTAACGATTAAACAAATAGTGCCTACTATGACATCTAAATTAGCATTAACCTACAATAAACTCTTTCTAAACTAATATCCTTAGGATCGGCCGGAAGATATTAGTTTATGGAGGATATTAGTTTACACAGTATTAGATTAAGTATGAGGCCCGCCACGGGCCTGTGCCCGCATATTAGTTTAGAGAGAATATTAGTTTACATAATATTAGTTTAAAGAGAGTTTACTGTATACCAATTATGGTAAAACCGGTCATTCAGTGGAAACCTATCATAATAGGAAAAGAGAAGTACCAATTCTGCGGATCGCTATATTTAAGTTTGTAGAACCTATAGTAGGAATTAAAACCCAACTTGTTAATTTTTTTTAAAAAACATGTTCATTATCCCTATGTAATTTGTTTTAATGTAGAACATAGATAAGGAGAATGCCCAAGAAAAATTGAAGTACAAAACATGTTTAAAACTAAACTTGTTAATTTTAATGCCACAATAACATCTAAATTGCCTAAAATCGACAATGTGCCAATTAATGTAGTAGTTGTTATCACCCATAGTCAACAGTCAAAATAGTAGGTGTTCAAGGAGAGGGAACCAATTAAAACCAAAGGAGCTGAAGATTAACAACAAGAAAAGTTTTTATGGGATTCATTCATTGAAACTGTTAGACAACTATAGCATAGTGGGGCTGAAAACCAACCTACTACCATCAATGAAGGTTCATTGCAAAGTAATTGGGCTAGATTGCCTGATAATCCTACCACAACTCAATTGGTTAAAAGAAATTGATCTAGTGAAACGAATCAATGACCTATCAATTCATAATAGGTTACTATAAAAAAAACTTTAGAAGAAATTTTAAGGGATATCAGTAAACAAGTTTTGGAGACCAAGTATACATTGAACTTGGGTCAACTATTATGGGCGACAAGCGCTTCATTTTTAACCTAGTACCATCAAAACCTACTAATCAATAATTGAATTTATTGCCATTGATCATCAAATGGTAGTAATACAAGTTCAAATAGGGAAAAAGTTCATTGAAGATGTGCTTTGAGATGGTGATTCTAGAATTAATATTATTACAAAGAAACTAAAGGTATAATTAGGTATGTGAAAACCAAAACTTGCACCTATATAACCTACGTATGGTTGATCAAACCATTGCAAAACCTTCAAGTTTGATTAAGGATCTTAAAATTTTTCTTCATGGAATTCCTTATGCAGTGACTTTTACAATAATCCAAAGTAGTGTGTTAGACTCAAACTACTCTATGTTGTTAGGTTGTCCTTTGGCTAAAGGATGCTAAAGTGTTTCATGATTGGGGCAATAACACTATCATTATACAAGGAGCCAATATAGTTAGAACCATACTTGTTACTAAGAAACTTGGAGAACCAACCAAGCATCCAAAAATATTAGTTTGTTACGATTTCCATTCTAGAATATCTAACAAAGAGAAAGATTTTATGTTTGCCATATAATTAGGACTGTTTTCAATAGGAACCATAGTTGTCCTTACATTAGTTTGGTCAAATCAACTTCTTATGTTGATTACATCAATAGGTTTGATGTTAGTCGAATAGGTTATTAAACTTGTTGAACCTGTGTTTGAACCACATGTTTCGTTTGATATACCTATCAAATTGATATTTGTACAACATGTTAAGATAGTTATATCCTCTAATGCTTTCCAACAACATTTACCAAAGACATTTTTCCAACATGAAGTAGGAGAAATGCAGATTGACAAGATGCCTGCTCGAATCAGAGTTCAAAACCTTTGCATCGTGGGATGGCTTGTCACTAAAGAAGAACAATTGACCAAAATCAATTTGGGCTTTGGAGAAAACTTATAATAGGTTAAAATTAGTGTGGATCTAGAACCTATTGTTAGTTATCAATTGATTGAATTACTAAAGGAGTTCAAAGACATCTTTGCCTGGACTTATAAAAATTTGAAGGGGATACCACCTGACGTTGCTCAACATCGAATTGAGTTGGACACATCGATACCACATGTTCATCAAGCAAGGTATTAATTAAATCTTAATTATGTAGTAATTGTCAAACATGATATTGACAAATTGCCGAAGGCTACTTAGCTATCATTTATAGTTGTAGAATCTAAGAAAAATGGGAAATAAAAAATTTGTGTAGACTTCAAAAAGCTTAATGTAATTACCAAAAGGACCCAAACCTATTACCTTTTATTGATGAAGTTATTAACACTATAGTTAAACATGAAATTTATACATTATTTAATGGTTTTTTCTAGATACCATTAGATTTTTGTAGCATCGAAAGACCAATACAAAATCACCTTTGTTACTGATTGGGAGGTTTTTATATAGGTTGTAATGCCTTTTAGAATAAAAAATGGACCACCTATTTATCAAATGGCATTCACAAAGCTTTTCGTGAATACATTGATGTGTTCATAAAGATCTTTTTAGATGATTTTACAATTTTTAATGACTTGTCCACTCATTTAAAAAAACTCATAAAGTGTTTTCCTGGATGTTGGTTATTGGTGGCCAACAATGAATCGAGACATTCATGAATATTGTTAAACCTATGACCAATGTCAAAGAACATGTAACCTTTTGACCCAAAATTTGGCCAAATTTGTTATCACATTACTTGAAAAATCATTTTAAAAATGGGGATTGGATTTTATTGGACCTATTCAACCTGCAAGTAAAATGTTAGGTAATCAATACATTTTGGTAGCCATTGACTATGCTACAAAGTGGGTGGAAGCTCAAGCACTCCACACCAACATTATTGTAATAATCGCCAAGTTTTTATACCAACATATTCTTACAAGATTTGGATATCCATTAACCATTGTGACTAATCAAGTTACCCATTTTATTATGATGCAATTAAATACCTCACTAACCATTTTATTTCAAGACATACAAATTTTACTCTTTATTGTCCACAAGGAAATGGATAGGTTGAATATACAAACAAGGTTTTTGGAACCTTACTAAACAAACTGGTTAATGAAAATAAAACTATTAATAGCTATAGTCTCATTTTCATATTGAACCGCCTACGAAGTTGGAACTAGTCATACCCCATTTCATTTGGTGCATGGATTACATCCATTACTACCTATAGAATACATGTTACCATTTAAACTTGGTGAAAACATAGATCGACAACCTATTAGAGTCCTAACTAATCGACTATCTAAATCAGAAAAATTATAGGAGAACGTGTTGATTTCACATGATTTAATTGCTTCTAACCAATGGAACATATCATTATGGTCATAGAACCAATTCATTGAAACCAAGTTTCAATTTGGAGACCATGGATTATGGTTTTCAGGGGTTGTTTCCAAACATGCTCCAAAATTTCAAAGACAATGGTTTGGACCCTATAGGATACAATATTGTTTGCTTAATAATATGGTTTTACTTGTCACCAATGATAAGTTTGATCATAATCCAATGCTTATCAACATTAATAAGTTGAAGCCATATAGGTTCATTGAAGACAAAACTTTGGAAGTTGTATTAGTCAAACCTACTAACTTGGTCATGGATGAATATATTCAAACCAAAAAACATGAACCACTACTTGTTGAACCTCAAGAATTTCAACCTATAAAATTTGAACCGATTTGTAATTATTTAACACTTGGGAGCAATAAAGGAACATAAATGCCTATTCATCATTACCACAAGGTGCATGTTCAAGATAATGATGTAATTGGTAATTATGATTGAAACGACATGTTTAAAAAAGAACTTATTAATGTCTACCTTTTAGGAGTTTCCAACCCTAAAGATTGTTAGAAATACTATTCGTTTCTAATTCCCAATGTTGATGAATGTGTTAAACATTCATTAAAAGGATGAATAACATTCACATCCTTATAGTAGTTAGGTTAGGTTGAATAATGGTGGCTAGGGTTTCGAAAGGGAGGCTATTTAGGGTTTGGTGGCGGCTAGGGTTAGGTTTTGGTGGTGGCTAGGGTTAGGGTTTGGCGGCAGCTAGGTTTAGGGTTAGGTGACGGCTAAGTTAGGGTTAGGTGGCGACTACTTTAGGGTTAAAAGATGATATATATTGGAGTGGTTTTAAATTGTTTTTCATTATTTCCTTTCATGGTTTTGAGTGCATGTATAACCTTCAAGCCTTGTTAGTAGTTGCAAGCCATAATTTTGTGATTGTAACATTTGAAGCATACAACCTTTGTGATTTCTTATTAGTTAATACAATTGTTCCATTTCATGAACCTTGAATGTTTCATTTCTTGCTTGTCTTCAAGTTGGTTCCAATAGGTTATGGGCCCACACCAAACAAAAGAAAAGGACATTGTGTTAAAACAACAAATAGTTGAGGGTTTAATTGGTATAACATTGACGCACTCCCAAGTCCCGGGTTGAACCCACTTGAGGGTCCAACTATGTGTAGTTGCGGAAAAGTGGGACTTGAGGGGCGCTCCCGACTTCCAGCACTAATGAGGGGTAGAGGGGCGTGCTAGAAATCCCAGGATAAGACTAGGAAGATGGATTAGAAGATCAAGCACGAATCTGCATCCAAAACCAACCACAAACGGGTTACTTCACATTCGGGAACACCCTTGGGTGTTGGGACAAGCCACGGGCAACTTGGACTACTTGACTCACCATAGCCCGGACTCGGGAGTAAGCCACCACCTTACTCCTTATAGTATTCTCTGCAGCTCGTCGCCGAGGCTACATCCAAATGGCATATTTTGTTGGGACTCCCGAAATGGAGTCCCGAAACTGTCCTGGCTAGACTCTCGGAACTTTGAACGGCCATAACTCCCGACTGTGGAATCCGATCACGACGAGGTCTAAACCAAAGTTGTAGCCCTCGTTGAAATCTTTCTAACGCCATGTCGCACTCCCTAAGGCGACGTCGGAAAGAGGTCGATTCCCGACTTTTTGTGATCGGGAGTCAAACTACCAGTTTGACTCCTGGCCCTTCTTTTGCCCATAACTTGGGCTGCAGATGTCCAAATGGGCAATGCGAGGGCATTTTGGACATCTACGCTTCAAGAGCTTTTCATTGATATAAAAAACGTAGAAAGGCAAGGAGATTTGACCCCTCAAATCGTCTTCTGAGTTTTTGGGAGTCTCGGAGGACTCCAAGTCTCCACTTTTGGGAGTGGGAGTTTGTATTTTCCCACTTTGCCCAAAGTGGGGTTGCGACAAACATAGCAAAGGAGAATCCTTTTGAGGGAACGTTTTTAGTTTACAAGGTTGCAAAGAGAGTAAGAATCCATTTCTAAGTGAGTGGGAGGTGTGGAAAAAAGATTTCTTCAAAGTGTTGTAAGTTTTTCAAGTGGGAAAAAAAAACTTGTTCTTCAAGCTTTTGAAAATATCAAATTTAAAGGTGAAAGTGTGTGCAAGAGAGTTTTTTGATTCATTAAAAGTTTGAGGTGTGTGGAAGAAAGGTCTTTGAGTTATTGAAAGTGTGAAGTTTTCAAGTGTGTCAAAGAGAATTTTTCGCATTGTTACAAATTTCAAGTGAAATTTTAAGCTTGTGTAATAAAAGATTTGCAAGTGATAGAATTTTTTTTTTTCTTTTCAAGTTTACGTGAGGGGTCAAAGATTTCTTCTAAAGCTTTCAATCTTTTGAGAGAACGTTTGTTGTGGCATTTGTGTTCAAAATGTCTTTTTTTCAAATGGAGTCCTTGAAAATCATGGAGAAGTTTGATGCTAACAACTTTCACCTTTGGAAGTTCAAAATGCGCATGATGTTTTCTAAACATGGGCTTTGGAAAATTTGTTGTTGGGAATGCCACCTTTCCAAATGAAGAAATAGCAAGCGCCGATTACAACGAGAAATAGACAAAGGCTTTTACATTGTTTTGTGAACATCTCACAGATGCCCAACTTGCACATATTCAATATTGTGACAATGTGAAAAGTGCGTGGGAGGCTCTTTGCGGTGTGCATGAAGCTAAAATAATTGGCAACAAGTTGTTTTTTCGAAGGAGATTTTTCACCATCAAAATGCAAGAAGGAGGTGACATGTTTATGCACATCAACATGGTGAAAGCCCTTGCGGACCAACTACGTTCCATCAAGGTGAACATTACGCAGGAAGATGTTTACATGGTACTCCTCACGAGCCTTCTTCCATCCTTTGATAACTTCGTCACAAGCTTGGAGTCAATGTCCACAAAAGATGTACACCTTCAATTCATTGTACCAAGGTTGCTTCACGAAGTGTCCAAAAAAACAAAATGTGAGAGTTTTGAGACTATCGCATTAATGAACAAAACTCACAAGTCAAACGAGAAGCTTTGTTTCTATTGTAAGAAACTCAGACATTTTGTGAAAATTTGTTTGAAAAAGAAAAATGACGAAAAAGAAAAAGTTAATCAAGCTTGTGAAGATCACAAACAAATGTTTCTTGGGGCATTGAGTGAGGTTGCATCATTAATATTTATTCTAAATTAAAAAAAAGATATAACGTTTATAATGATCTCAAAGATTAAACTTTATTTTTTTCAAATAAATTTGATGTTGGAATTATTAGAATTACTTTAAAACTTTTATTCATTAAAAGTAACTTTTTTTTCTTTGAAATTTGTGATATCGAATTTTTGGCAATTTTGTTTGTTGTTTACATTTTTCTTGAATTTGCATTTTTTTTCCAACAATAATTGCCAAGTTAAGAAAATTCAAAACCAAAAAAACATCTTGGTTGTGAAGAGGGGTGGGGGGGGGGGAATTCAACTATGTAAACCAAAAATTTCAGCAAATTAAATAGTTTTTACGTTTAAAAAAGAAAATAAATGTAAAATATATTCTTACATCATTAAAAAATAAAATAAGTTGTTGCGATTGTTTTTCAAACTTATGTAATTAGTGTATGATTCATCATGCTAAACAAATATGGTCTTTATAATTAAATGATTATATTGATTACTTAATTTATGTTTATTCTCGTCGCTAAATTTTACCAATTTAAAGGGGCAACAACATTAAAAAAGGATTAAAAAAAAAATTGGGTCAAATTTAAAATACATATATTGTCAAAAATTTACAATAAAATGTAACAAGTGACCATAGTATTGAAGGATTTAAACAAGTTTCCAACTACACTACTTGTCCATAACCAAATGTGGCAATCTTTTTATGGATGATTGCCATTTTAGCAACATTGCAAAAATAAATTAAAAAAAATGTATTTAATCATATCGGGGAATTTTTTTAATTTTACAAAAATTGGAAATATTTTATGTAATTGTAAAAGACTTAATGAATGCATTTTTGAATTGACATTAAATTTACAAAGATTATAGGTCAATTTAAATTTTGAAATATTTGTAGATTTATTCATGACATGCAATTTCAAGTTTTCTTTTACTTTAAATTTTATTTTTGTAAATTATTATAATTTTTTTGAATAGATTATTGAATAAGCTTCAATATCATGTTTTCATTTGCAGCATTCGAATAAATTTTGGAAAAAAAAAAGAGTTAAAGTTTGAATTTTAAAAATAATTTCATGCCAAACACAATAAACTTCAATTTTTTCTTCTTTGTTAATAAAAACTTGAATTGGTTTGGTGGTGAAGGTTTTGGCGTGCTTCCATCAGGTCTTGGGTTCAATCTTTGATGGATGTGTGCATTAACATACCTCATACAAATGTAATTACAAACATGTACATCATGGCAAATTGTGTGAAAAGCTTTTTGCTGATAAAATTGGAAAAAAAAAACATTAAATTTTTTTTTCATGACATGTAACTTTGTCACGACATGTTGTGACAAAAATGCAATCCACAACTCCATGATTTAGGGGGGAGAGAAAAATGCAATGACGTGGCACATTATTCCACATCATATTAATTTAGGACTTCATATATATCCATATCATAATTTTAAATTAAAAAGTATCTAGTGCAATATGTGACTATCCAAAATGACTAAAAAATGTCCTAATCAATTAGTCCTTTTTGACCAAAATCATACAAGTTGCAAATTAATTTATTTTGTTCTATTTCACCAAAAATCTATTGAATTTGGATAGTGGAAAAAGACAAGATTTTTTCAATTTTTGATGGATGTGTGCATTAACATACCTCATACAAATGTAGTTACAAACATATACATCATGGCAAATTGTGTGAAAACTTTTTTGTTGACAAAATTGAAAAAAAAAACTTTTTTTTTTTTTTTTTTCATGACATGTAATTTTGTCACGATATGTTTTGACAAAAATGCAATTCACGATTCCATGATCTAGGGGGAAAAAATACAATGATGTGACACATTATTCCACATCATATTAATTTGGGACCTCATATATATCCATATCATAATTTTAAATTAAAAATTATTTAATGTAACATGTGACTATCCAAAATGACTAAAAAATTTCCATTAAAAATATCTTAATCAATTAATTTTTTAATACCAAAATCATACAATTTGCACATTAATCAAATTTGTTATATTTCACAAAAACCTAGTGAATTTGGATAATGGAAAAAGACAAGATTTCTTCTTTTGAAAAGAAAATTAATAATTGCATCTTCCTAATGATAGTTGTAAGGGATTTTCAACCACCCCAATGGACCCTTGGTTTAAAAGTGTATGCATATCTAACCTTGGGTCATTAACAACTTGGTATTATTGTATTTTTGTCATTTAATAAGTATATAATACATATGGCTTCATCTATATTGGGGAAAATTTTTGGCCTTACTTAACTTATGTCTAAGAAGCCTTGACCAAGATGGCATGGACAATTCAAGAGGCCTAGGCCCATGTCCAAGAAGTTCGATAACTCACCAAAAAGATCTAGACTTGAGCCCATCCCCAATGCAAGATGCCTAAGCCCATTTCTATGAGGCCTAAACCACTTTGACATTTTAAATTTTTATTTAAAATAGTAATAGATTTCAAGTTCCATTAATACATTTATATTTATGAAAATTTTATTTCCATCATAATTCGTAATATCTTGAAACAAAATATTGTCTTTTGAAAAAACTAATGTTATATGTTTTTAACATGTATTTATCTTTGTTAATATGTCACTTGAACATAATTTAATTAAAAAATTTATCTTTTTAAGAAATAAAGGAATTTAAAGAGCCATATTATACACTTCCTTGATTCTGGTCCTTTTTTCCCTATAAAGATAACAAATTTCGTTCTTTGCACATATTGTTGGATTATAAAAATGACAAAAAGAAAAATAAGCTTTCCAACTTACAAAACGTGTTTTTTCTTTTCTTTAAACCCTTCCTATTTTCAAACCTCATAACCTTTTTAATTCTTATTCATTTTAAATGATTTAAAATGTTATAGGAATGCCAATTAAAGTTCTATAAATCCTTTTTGAATTCTAATAACAACAAAACAACATACAAAGAATTTTTTGGGTGTTTGGGAATTGGTTTTTGTAACATTCGGTGGTTTGTTTTTTTGAGTTTTTGACCCTTTTTACTTTGGGGGCTGTAACTTTCTCAATTCTATTCCATTTTTGACAATTTTTAATGCACCATATGCGCCAATAGGAGGGGTTCAAGTATTGTTTGGACACTAGAAACAATGGAGCCCTTCTTTTGGATTTGATTTACCTTGAATGTTTAAATGTTCGATCACTAACCAGTTTACCCTATAGTTGCAACTCAATTACAATTTAATTTACAACTAAAGAATAATTAAAAGATATAACCCATATGTTTTGTCTTTGAATCCATGTTACAAACTATATAAATAAAGCTTGTTCTTTTATGTTTTCACATTAAAATACATGTGCCATTTTGGGATGAGTTCAAAAAACTTAACCCAAAAACAAAACATAAAATTAAAAAAATAATTTCATGGCCATTTTCTAATTCATTTAATCTTGTGTTTTCCTACCTAGGTAAGTAAGCAGGTTCTATTTTTCTACCTACCTATGTCGGTAGGTAGGTAGGTAGGTCCTAGTTAAAATATGTAAGTATGTAGGTTTTAAGACCTACCAACTTACCTACCTATGGTTATGTATGACCTACCTAGCTATTAAAATAGATATTTATTTTTTCCAACATACAACTAATATGCCATGTGGTAATTTTTTATTATGCCACGTGTCACAATCTTGGACCATCATTAACAATCATAATGGACGATGGAGATCAATATCTTGAAAAGAAAATAATCTTTATGTCCAATTTTTTTTATAATGGCATGTTTTAAATTTTAATGGATGAATGACAATTAATGACGTCATCATGACATCATAGATGTAGTTATATTGGAGTTGCATAGTAGTTGAAAATGAATTGTTTTGATAGAATAACAATTGAATTGCATTATATATACAGTGGGTTATAACTTTGCAACTCATGCAACTTGTTTGTTAACATTCATGACGTATAAATATAGTGAGTTGTAAGTGTTTTGTGCAACTCAAAAATTGAGTTGCAACATCAGTTGCAAAACACCCATTTTTTTCATAGTGCAAAAATGAAATGCAATGCTAAAATGTAGATGAGTTTAGAAAGCTCTATAACCAAAAAAGAAAAACCAGAAGCTAAAAAAAAACTAAACTAATCAAAGTAAGAAACGTTAAAAAAAAATCAAAATCAAAACAACAACAAAACTATTGAATTAAAAAAAGTTTAAAAGAAAGTACCTTTTGTTATTTTGCTAAGCTTAAGCTCCAAGCGTTCCAATCTCCAACTTGTACATGGCAAGAGCGGGGGGGGGGGAAGTACAACACCCCAACTAATAGCAACAAGGTGAATAGCAACTTAATGCAAGGTGAGAGCGAGCAACAACATAAGGGAGGGTGAAGCGAGTACCTAAATGAGCAACGAAGCAACAACACAAGGTGAACAACAACAAGCATCAACAACCCAAGGCAAGCAATAGCAACCCAAGAAGAGTAGCAAACAACATAGGGTTAGCAACAAGAAGTAGCAGCAACCCAAGCTGAGCATAAGTGGTGGGAGTGAGTAGCAACAATTCAAGGCGAGAGTAGCAATGCAAGGCAACATTGAGCAATGTAAGGCGGCAATAGTAATGCAAGGTGAGAGCAAGCAACACAAGGTGA
>Ga0116229_10008369_pt1 | contig 16100 bp, 13 predicted proteins | sample S1TSphgellanicum_3_FD_87313 | JGI IMG/M metagenome (GOLD analysis project Ga0116229, IMG submission 87313) | Host-associated microbial communities from peat moss isolated from Minnesota, USA - S1T2_Fc - Sphagnum magellanicum MG | ecosystem: Host-associated > Plants > Peat moss > Unclassified...
TAATGCTTAGTCATACAAACTTGCTTTGGGATGCGCCGCGCACCTGGGTCTGTGTGCTCCTCAGTCTTGTGTTGTTCATCCTGGGTGCAAGGGCTTGTCTTGCGCCGGTCGGCGTTCTCAAGATTTTTCGGCATCGCGGTGTCGGAGGGCGATGCAGCGTATGTGCGTGTGGCAGGCGCAAGAGACATCGCCATCAGCGCGATGGGCGCGGCCTTCATCCTGATGGATCTTCGATCACCCTTCGCGATCCTAATCCTCGCAAGCGCCATTGTCGCAGCGCTGGACGGCTTTATCGGGGGGGTGAACGGCGGCCCCGGCGCAGGAGCGAAGCGCGTCTTTGGCGCCGTACGGCTCTCCGTGCTGGGCTTTTGGACGTTTCACTAAGGCTCGATCGCCAAACGGTCTAGGAACGTTCAATGTCGCACTCTGAACGCGTTTTGAGCGCCGACGTGTCGTCAGGGATGGGCCTTGCCGCCGTCCGTCGCTTCGCCGATGTAGGCTACGAGGTGGTGGGAACGGCGCGAACGCAAAAAAGGGCGGCCGGCGCATCGGAAGTCTTATCCATTGGGCGGTTCCTCGTGGAGCGTTAAGGTCAGGGGGTAGCTTTGGCCCGAGGCGCCAGGGACCAAAGCATCGGGGGAGTTACCGCGGAGACCACTGACCTGCGGCACGGCGACTTAGGTCGCACGTGGAGGCGCCTCAAGCCGTTGTAAATGTGCTCCATTCTCCACCGAATATGGCGACGGGCCAAGGCCAAGTTTTTGACAGGCAAGCGAGGTGATCGCGACGTCCTGGGCTGGCAGACCCGTTAGGTCGACAATCGTTATGTCCGCTTCACTTCGTCGAAGCTGAACACGTCCGGCCAGAACCTCGCCGAAGGACAGGTCCGCATTTTCAGCGAGCAAGCCCGCTCGAACGGCGAAGCCGAAATCGCCGTGGTTCAGGCATTGGGCGTGATCGTCCGTCGCGATCCGATCGGCGCGGGCGACCAATCGGGGTTCAAGCTCGACCTTGCCTGGACCATCTGCCCCAAGGGCCACAATATGGGTTCCAGTTTGGACTACGCCGTCCGAAATTATCGGCACAGGACTGGGCGTGCAGGTAATCACCACACGACAGCGATCGAACATCCGGAGCAGGGTGGTGACGATCTCAACCCGCAGGCCGGACCGGCGCAGCCGACCGGCCAACTGCTCTGCCTTGCCGGCGTCGCGGCCCCACAGCACGACGGTCCGCACGCCCAGCACACGCGCGCCCCATAGGGCTTGCAGTTCCGCCTGATGACCGGCTCCCACAATACCCAGATGCTCGATGTTGCGCGGCGCTCCGGCTTTGGCCGCTAAAGCGCCCGCCGCGGCTGTGCGCCAACTGGTGAGCCAGCCCTCATCTCGAAATACAGCGACCGTCTCCCCTGTCTCTGCCGAGAAGGCCAGGACGAGGCCATTATTCACCGGTAGACCAAGGGCGGGGTTGTTGAAAAAGCCAACCGCGACCTTAATGACGAAGATGGGGCCGCCCCGAACCATCCCATATTTGATATGACAGTCACCGGGCGGTTCGCTGAAGATCAATTGGCCAGGCGATGGAGCCACCATCAGGCCTCGAGCATGGTCGATGATCCCCTGATTCACGGCGTCGAGGATATCCTCCCGACCAAGAACCCGTCTCAGATCGTCCAACTCGACAGTGGGCGCCGCCGTCCAGGACCTCGCCGTCACAAGGGCGATGACCCATTTAGAGGCGTGCGATGAACAACGCCCGTTCGATGGCGCCGCGCTTTCCAGAGCCAGTAAAGGACCCCCACCACACCCCAGGTCGCCACCATGGCGTAGGGTCGCCAGTCCGTTCCCGTGCCGATCAGGAAGATACCGATCGCGCAGACCAGACCCGCTATCGCAGCGGAGCGAATGACAGCCGGCCTTATCTTTATAGCCGACCGCCCCAACAGGTCCGGCCGATGCGCGAGTAAGCGCATCGCGGAAATGCAGGTTGCGCCATATTTGAACAGGGTCGGGATCGCTACGGCCACCGTCAGAAACAAAAGGTTCTGTGGCATCAGAAGGCCCACGCAGCACGCGCCGAAGGCGGCGATCGTCGCGGTGCGAGGCGCGCCGTCCGCGGACAGGCGGCCGAGCGCCGCGGGAAAGACACCCGACCGCCCCATGGCGAAAAGGTATCGGGAGAAGACAAGAAAGATCGAGTTTAGAGACTTCAACAAAGACACCGCCGCCGTGGTGAGGATCAGGGGTTTTGCGACCTGGCCCAGGGAAAAGGCGGCGGCGTCGATGAGGGGCGCCTTGCTGTGGGCCAGCCGCGTCGGCCCCATGAGGCCGAGCGCGGTTCCGCTGACGAGGACATAAACGATCAGGATCATCACCAGGGCGAGTGCGAGCGCCAGCGGGATGGTGTGTTCGGCGTTACGCACCTCTTCCCCGATTTCGGACGCGGTCTCGATGCCCAGGAAGAGCTGAATCATGATGGGCAGCGCGGCGAGGATCGGCAGCCAACCTTGCGCAAAGGGCGAGCCGATGCGGGTCAGACTCACATGGGGTGCTCCGGTAACGACGAAGATCGCAAGGGTTGTCAGGAGCATGACCATCGCTATCGCCTGAAACCGCGCAGCGACGCGAACCCCCAAAAAGTTCAAGGCGAAAATAGCCGCCAGAATCGTGAACATAGACGCCTTGACGGGCAGATGGACCGCCATCGATACGTATTGCACGATCACCAGAGAGAGGGTGATCAGATTGCCGACGCTGGCGAGGATGCGCAGCCAGGCCACCGCAAAACCCGCGGCGGGCGATATCAACTCTTTGGGCCATTCATAGGAGGCCCCGGACTTTGGAAGCGTTGACGCCATGAAGGCGTAGACGAGGGAAAACAGACCCATCGGCGCCGCCGCAATAAGGGTCGTGATCAGAAGCCCCGAGCCCGCGACGCCGGCGGCCGGCGCCAGAACTGAAAATATCGAGACGCCCATGGCTGTACCGGCGCCGAGCAACGTGACCTCGATTAAGCCTACGCGCCTTGGCAACCGCGTTGCGGCGACGCGGGGGCCCACAGCTCGCTGAACTCCGTCGCTGCGCAACCTGTTCACATCGGCCCCCCTTGGGGGGAGCGTGCCATCATTAAGGCATTAAGGTGAAGGTCGAATTCGGCGTCCGGGCGTTGCAAAAGACGCAGCACGGGCATTCAGAAATGACATCGTTCTCAGGATGATCGTCGCCAAGACGGTCTAGAGACACCGACGGAGCCGGAGCGATCGGCGCTTGCCCCATGCTGCATGTTGCCGGATCTAGGTCCGTGGGACCCGGCGGCGCCCACGCGCTGTGGGCGGGAGGCTTGGACCGTTCAGTGTGGCCTAGGCAAGAGGCTATCCCTGTTCGCAGTGTTGAGCAGGAACACAGCTTCGACGACAGCTGCCTGCGCGAGGTCCGCTGGTACGAGGCGTTCAAGCACATCCATGTTGGTGTGATGGGTGCGGCTGTCGTAATCGAGGGGGTCTTGCATCAGCGAGATGCCCGGTAGACCGATATCAGAGAAACTCGATTCATCCGCTGGCCAATCTGGCCCATCTATCACCGTTGCGGCGCCGAGATCTTTTAGGGGGGCTATCCATTGGCGAAAGATCGCCGCCAGAGCGGGGTTGCCGCCTGTAAAGACACCTCGAATGCGGCCGCTTCCATCATCCAGATTGTAAGCGGCGGACAGTTGCGCGTAGTCAGGTAGGGTCCGCAAGGGGCCGGCGGCAGCGCGCCAACCCTTGACCGGGATATTGCGTTGGTCAGGGGCCTCGGACCGTGGGACGGCTCCAAGATGGCGCTCGACATAGCTGTTGGAGCCGAAAAGTCCTTCTTCCTCCCCGCCGTAGAGCACGATCCGGATGGTGCGGCGCGGCCTTGCGTTGACGGCCTTCAGAATTCGGACGGCTTCGAGGGCTACGGCCACGCCGGCGCCGTCATCGGTCGCGCCGGTTCCCGCAGCCCAGCTGTCGAGGTGAGCCCCAACAATCACGACTTGAGATCTTAAGTCCGGATCGCTGCCGGGTATGTCGGCGACGACGTTGTAGCTATGCTCTCGTTTCGCCGCCGTTTGTGCAGCGATCAGGAACTGAACCTTCACATCGACGCCCTTGTCTAATAGGCGCGACACGCGACCAAAATCCTCCGCGGCCGTCACCAGTATGGGATAGGTCGGGCGGTGGTTGACCGTCCATTGCGCAGCGCCGGGCATGTCTTCGTTATCGACGGCCAAGTCGCCGGTTCCACCTCCGTGGTCGCCATCCGGACTTTCCAACACCAGGCCCAAGATCGACTCGCGCCTCAGGAAGGCGTCGACGCGGGTTTTGAGCGCCATCCGCGCTGACATGGCGGCAAGATGCGCCTTTCGCGTTGCATAGTACTGTTTGACGTTCGCTTGCGCATCTCCGCTCGCCAATTGCGCGTCGGTAAAGCGCGAAGCGAGAGGGTCGAAGGGCATGGGGACGGGGCGCGGCTCGCCCATGAAAACGATCTTGCCCCTCAGTTTTCCGCGATACTTTGCGAAGTCGGCGTCGCCCTTGATCTCCACCCTGACCACGCGTCCCGTCACAGCCCCATGGCTGGACACTGACCAGGGCGCGGCCTGAGCGACGAAGACCATGGCGTCGGGGGACGACATCCGCATCCAGGCGTTTGTCTGGCGCCAGGAGAGTCCGTCCTCGCCGATATCTTCCAGGTGGACGTTAGCGGCGCCTAGGCCACGCAGAGTGGCCTGTGACCAAAGATAGGCTTTGCGCATGTTGGGCGACCATGTCAGCCGTGCGCCGATCCCATCGGTAAGATCGCCTGCGAACGTCATGACCTGGCTATGTCCAAGCCCCTCGGCCCTAAGGGCCGAATAGACACCAAGATCGACATGTTCCACTGGGTCGGCGGGGGTCTGGGCCAAGCCCTGAAGCGGCAAAGCGAAGGCTAGAAGAACAGCTGATGCAAGGCGCGAGATCACGTTCATTTTCGTCTCCTGGGAAGACCGTCACGCGACCACGATGTTCAGTCGATACTCATGAACGCCACGCCCTGTTGCACTGGGAGCAACGGCCAAGCGCCCGATTGGCGTTGACGCTCGCCTCCGCTCGCAGCTCCATGACGATCATGATGCATCCTGTTCGTTCCAGCCGCCAAGGGAGAACCCGGCGGCCAAAGATTGACGTTCAATGATCGCGTCAGAACCCCAATGGGGAAGGTATGCAGCGATACGCGCACCGATCGAGCTTCCCGCCACATCCCTTTTTGATGCGGCCGGCGTCTATATGGACAGCGCCTACTTCCATCCCTTGAGCCGGGGCGCCGAGGCGGCGGTACAGGGCTATCTCAACCACAAGGTCGCCGGCGGGCTGGGCTCGGGCTTGGACGTCGAGGCGATGCAGGAGAGCGTTAGGGCCGATTTCGCACGCTTGGTCGGCGCGACCGCGGACGAGATCAGCTTCGCGCCGAGCACGACGGCCGCTGAGAACCTTATCGTCGACGCTTGCGGCCTGACCACTCGCGGCCGAATCGTCACAGATCGCCTGCATTACTTCGGCTCCCTGCATCTTTATGAGTCCCTAAAGTCGCGCGGCGTGGATGTGACGGTCATAGAGCCGCGCGCCGGTCGCATCCGCGGGAAGGATCTGGCCCACGCGCTGGCGAATGGGGCCGACCTCGTCGCCTTGTCCGCCGTGTCTAGCACCAATGGGTTCGCCCCCGACTTGGCCGAGGTGTGCACCCTGGCCCATCGCAGCGGCGCCCGGGTCTACGTCGACGCTATCCAGGCCGTGGGGGCGGCGCCCATCGATCTAGGGGCTATCGGCGTCGATTTCTGCGGATGTGGGGCCTACAAATGGCTGATGGGCGATATGGGCCTTGCGTTTCTATACGTTCGCGCCGACCGCAGAGACGAGCTGCGGCGCACCCAGTTCGGGGCGCGGCAACTTCACCCGAGAACGCGGGCCGGTCTTCAGGACGCCGAACTGAAAGCGTGGGCGCCCAAATCAAGTGGCTCATCTTTCTTCGAGGTCGGAACGATCGCCAATGCCTGCGTTGCAGCGCTCAGTTTCTCGCTTCCATGGCTGCTCAACATTGGCGCGGCGAGGATCGCCAGCCACCGGCAGGTCCTGATGGAGCAGATCGAGGAAGGCCTCAGGCGATTCGGTCTGACGCCCGAGCTACCGCCAACCCTGGCCTCGCCTATCGTGGCCTATAAGCACCCTCGCACCGAGGTTCTGTCAAAAGCCCTGAAGGCGGCGAACATGTACGCGACCGTCTACCGTGATCGCGTCCGCCTGTCTCCGTCGGTGTTCAACACGCCCGGCGACGTAACGGCCATGGTTCAACTCGTCGGGGACAGCCTCTGACTTCGGATGGCTGGATCGTGCGGTGCGGATCGCGCGTGGCTTTCGGCGCTCATTGGAAAACCGGCAAACTTGGTGTGCGGGGCGTTCTTCACCTTCGTCGCCGGACCTTACGGGCGCATCACATAGTCTTGCTATCCATAGAGTTTCCAGGTGCGGCGGCGGGATAGCTCCGTGTTGCCTGCAAGGCGTCCACCACCACCTTCGATAAAAGACCCACCGGTCCGGTTCGATCGCATGTGGTGGAGCAAAAGCAGCCCTCGGGCCATGGGCTCCTAACCGACCCGCGTTCGGGCGCCGGACGCTCCCAGCGCGCTAGCAGGCTATTCGACGCATCTTAAAGAGATGGAGTAGCGTCAAGAATATTCACCGTATAAAGGGCTGGCTTTGCGATCACCTAAAGTGCGCAAACCCGGTCTGTCTGCTCGCCGCATTTTCCAGTGTCTCCCCATTGATCTACGACCATGGGCCAGCGCTTTTCCTCATCGCATGGAGGACGAGGCCACGGCGTTCAAATCGATCGCCCTCGCCCCAGCCCAGCTCTGGCTCATCATCGAAGTCCCTTTAGAACGCGGCGCGCGGACCATAATCCCCTTCGGTGCGAAGGAGGTGGATCTGGGTCGCGGTCATCTCTGTCCTTTGACTCACCCTAATCGGGCTGGTCGGCGTAAATCTTCATCAAGCGGTAGAGGTAGTCGCGACTGTCGTAGAGGACCTTCACCCGGATCCGCTCGTTAAGACCATGGACGCCGTCTCCATCCGGATCGCCGAAGTCGCCGGAGATGCCGTAGGTCGGGATGCCGACCGGGGTCAGGAACGCGCCGTCAGTGGCGCCTGCCGACATCAGCCGGACCTGGGGGACGCCTGGCCACATCTCAGCGGCGAGTTTCTCCGCTGGGCCGAGCACCTTAGGATCAAGCGGCGGCGGGGGAGCCGGGGCGTTGCGCACCTCGCGAACACTGACCTTCACCTCCGGATCGCCGATCACCTGGATCAGGGTCTGGCGTACGGTCTCGGTGGTGGTCCCGGGGAAGATCCGGCAGTTGATGTTGGCGCGGGCGCGCTGGGGCAGGGCGTTGGTGGCGTGGCCGGCGTCGAGCAGGGTGGCGACGCAGTTGGTATGCAGGATCGAGTTGGCGTCCGGGTCGCGCTCGAGGAGATCGCGGGCGGCCTCGTCTTTGGGGTTTAGCAGAAGAGCCTTGATCGCGGTCCGTTCGGCGGGGGTGCGTGTGGCCGAGATGCGGGTGAAAAAGTCGCGCGTGGTGTCGTTGAACTCCACCGGGAAGCGGTAGCCCTGGATCGCCACGAGGGCGTGAGCCAAATGATAGATGGCGTTGTTGGGAACGGGCCGGGAGCTGTGACCGCCCGGATTGGTGACCTCAAGGGTGAAGTTCTGGGACAGTTTTTCCCCGACCTGGATGCCCAGGAACACCGGCTTGCCGTTCGCGTCCAATAGGCCGCCCCCGCCCTCGTTGATGGCGAAGGCCGCGTCGATCAGGTCGCGCTGGTTCTTCGACAGGTATTCCGCGCCGTTGAAGGCGCCGTTGGTCTCCTCGCCGCAGGTAAGGGCCAGCTTGATGGCGCGCCGGGGATGAAAGCCCTCGGCTTTGTAGCGCATAAGACTGTCGACCCAGATCGAGGCCATCGCTTTGTCGTCGGAGGTTCCGCGGCCATAGAAGGCTCCGTTTTCCTCGACGAGGACGAAGGGGTCGCGGGTCCAGTCTTCCCGCTTGGCCTCTACGACGTCGAGGTGGGCCAGCATCAAGACCGCCTTGGCCTTGGGATCGGTCCCGTGCAGCACGGCGACGAGGCCGCCTTCTTTGGGATGCTCGGGCACGGCGAAGAGGTGTATGTCCGCGTCGGGAAAGCCCGACGCCTTCACGTGCGCCGCCATACGCTCTGCGGCGAGGGTGCAGCTGCCGACCGACAGAGTGGTGTTGGTCTCGACCAGCTCCTTATAGAGCGCCCGGAACTTCAGCTGATCTGGCCGGGGCGTCTCGGCGGACGCCGCGATGGGCAGGCAAAGAACGAAAGCGCCGGCCAGCGCCAAGGATTTCAGCATGATTTGTTTCCCCGAGAAGGGCCCAAACCTTAAGCGCGAGCCCGGCCTTGGCAAGCGGCGGACGGTCGTAATCCGCGCAGTGGTCAGGATTTGCGATCTCTTCGAGCGTCAGGACTGCGCCTCGTGCACATTCGTCCTTCAAGCTCTCCGGAGGGGAGAGCCAAGGGGGGACCCATGAAGCTAAGACGACTTTTTATAGGGACCCTGGTCCGTCTGGGGTTGGTCGGCGTCTTGATCTGGCCGGCTCTGGCCGTAGCGGCGCCGGCCTACGATCTGGTCATCCTGCACGGCCGGGTCATGGATCCGGAGACCGGCAGAGACCAGATCGCCAATCTTGGGATTCGCAAGGGCCGGATCGCCGTCATCTCCACCCGCCCTCTCGCCGGAGCCCAGACGATCGAGGCCAAGGGGCTTGTGGTCGCCCCTGGCTTCATCGACCTGCATTCCCATGCCCAGTACGCCTTCGGCTACGACCAGCAGGCGCGCGACGGGGTGACCACCGCCCTCGAGCTCGAAGCCGGCGTTTATCCGGTGGCGCCGTTCTACGCCGTGCGCGCGGGCCACACCCGGATCAACTACGGCGCCAGCGTCGGCCTGCAGAGCATCCGGGTGAAGCTGAAGACCGGAATTGAAGATCCGCCCACGGCGACGGCGCCGGTGAACCACTGGGCCGACATCCTGCCGCGCAAGGCAGAGTGGGCTGAAAGCGCCCTCTCGCCCGATGAAATGACAAAGGAGCAGGCCCTGTTCCGACAGGGGATCGCCGACGGCGGCCTTGGCCTCGGCGTCCTCTACGAATACCTGCCTGGCCTCGGGCGCGACGAACTCTACGCCTTGATGAAGGTCGCCGCGCCGCTCAAAGCGCCGCTGTTCGTGCATGCCCGGGCCGCGGCTGCGGCCGACCCCAGTCATTTGCTGGATCCGATCCAGGAACTGGTCGCAGACGCCGCCGCCACGGGCGCTGCGGTGCACGTCTGTCATATCGGCAGTAAAGGCCTGGGTTCGGTCGGCGAACTGTTAGACCTGATGGACGGGGCCCGGGCGCGCGGCGTCGACATCACAACGGAGGTCTACCCTTATGATGCGGGAAGCACGGCCATTGGCAGCGCCCTGTTCAATCCCGGTTGGCAGGCTCACATAGGCGGAAGCTTCGGCGACATTGAATGGCCGCCCACGGGCGAGCGGCTGACCGAACAGAGCTTCGCCCAGCACCGGGCCGATACGCCGGGCGCCATGGTCATCCTCCATACCATCCCGGACCCGTCAGTGACGTTGGCGGTCGCTCATCCTGGGGTGATGATCGCCTCGGACGCGGTTCCCTACGTGGATGGCAAGGGCCATCCGCGCGGCACCGGGACCTTTGCGCGGGTGCTGGGCGTCTATGTGCGTCAGAAACATGCCCTGACCTTGATGGAGGCCCTCGGCAAAATGACCGTCCTGCCGGCCAAACGCCTTGAGGCCATCGCGCCGGCGATGCGCCGCAAAGGCCGTGTTCAGGTCGGCGCTGACGCGGATCTCGCCGTTTTCGATCCCGCTACGGTCGCCGATAGGGCCACCTATCGTCATCCCACGGAACCCTCGCAGGGCATCGCCTATGTCCTGGTCGGGGGGATAGCGGTGGTGGACCACGGCGCCCTTCAGTCCAAAGTCTTTCCTGGCAAGGGCGTCCGAGGGGGGTCGTAGGCGCGCCAGAGCACGGCGGCGGCGGCTCTCTTTGTGTGTCCCCCGCTGAGCCGCAGGTTCCGGCGCGCGAGCTTGATAGGCCGTTCAGCGCCGATCGCCCACAGTAAGGTCAATCTCTTGGACTGGGCTTAGCCGCTTAAGCCCTGAAGGGCCCCGGCCAAAAGCCGGGGCCCGTCTGAACACGGCGGGTCTACCAGCAGCGCGTGTCGCGCACGTAGTGACCGAGGGCCGGGGCCCAGCGCCAATAGCTCCGGCAGCCGCCGTAGTAACCCCAATAGCCTGGACCCGCGTAATAGGCGGGCGGCGGACCATAGTAGGGGCTGGCGAGGCTGGCGCCGATCGCGACGCCGAGGACGCCGGCGGCGAACACGCCGGGGCGTGGACCCCAGCCGCCATGCCAATAGCCAGGACCGTGGAATCCCGGATGACCGCCCCACGGCCAGGCCGCCGCGGTGTTGGGCGCAGCCATCGCTGTCGCCAGGGATGCGGCCGCCATAACGGCCACGAGCGCTTTCTTCAGCATTGCGTCTTCCTCCGTCAGGATGGCGCTTGATCAGCGCCGCATGGGAGGCAGTCTCGGGCCTTGTGGCTGAACCGTCGCTGAACGGGGCGTTGGGGATTGTTTAGCTGGAACGCGGGGGACCCTAGGGCTCAGCGTTCAGTTTACGGGTCAAAAACTCGGCCGTGGCCGCGTCCGCCTTCAGCCAGGAGGCGTAGCGCAGAAATCCATGGATTTCGTTGGGCAGGACCAGTTCTTCAAATGGCGCGCCCTTGGCGTCGAGGCGCCGCGCAAGGTCGATCGTCTGGTTAAAGCGGACATTGCGGTCGTCATCGCCCTGGATCAGAAGCACCGGAGAGGTCCAGTGGGCCACGTCGGCGTCGGGCGACGCTTTGAACGCCGTTTCGATCGCCGCCTGGCGATCGCCTTGTTCGAACCGGCCAAGGGGCGGTCCGAGTTCCTCCGCCATCACCCGAGACCAGTCGTGCACCCCGTGCAGGTCGACGCCGGCCTTGAACACATCTGAATTGCGCGCCAGGGCGAGAGCGGTGAGAAGGCCGCCGTATGAGCCGCCCCAGATCCCGATCCGGGTCGGATCGACCATCGCGAGGCTCTGGAGGTAGCGGGCGCCGGCCAGGACATCCTGATATTCCGACGAGCCGCGGGTTCCGCCGAACGCCGGGTGCTGGAAGTCGTAACCGTACCCTATCCCCAGCCGGTAGTTCACCGACAGAACAACAAAGCCGTGCGCCGCGAGATACTGGTTCATGGCGTAGGCGTTGGAATAATAGTCCATATAGGACCAGCCGAGGAGCATCTGTCTCGGCGGGCCGCCGTGCACGAAAATCACCGCGGGCTTGCGCGCTCCGCCGCCTTTTGCCGCGAAGAGCTGACCGTGGATCAGAAGGCCGTCAGGCGCTGAAAAGCTGACCTGCTGAGGAATGACGTAGCTCGAGCCCGGATAGTCGGGCGGCGGCTCCTGGCCGGGGAGGGTGCGCCGCTCGGCGCCCGTGAGGCTCACGACCTGGACCGACGTCGGCCGGCGCGCGTCGGCGCCGACGAAGGCGACAGCCGTGCCGAGGGCCGCTGGGGTCCACTCCAGGCTCTCGCCGGCGGTCAGGGCGATCGGCGCGCCCCCATCCAGCGCCACTTTGAAGAGGTGCCGGCGGTCGTCATCGTCCTTTGCGCCGCCGGTGTTGGCCGAATAGATCAGAGCCGAACCGTCGCGGCTCGCCGCAATGTGTTCGACCATGAAGGATCCTGGCGTCAGAAGACGCGCCTCCCCGCCGGTGACAGGCACCACATAGAGGTGGGGCCAGTTATCCTCTGTGGAGAGGAAGGTCAGCCGACCGCCCGAGCCCCAGTTCAGATTGGCTTCGCCCGCCACCTCCGGATAGGAGCCGTGGAGGGTCTTTGTGCTCGACCAGACCTTGTGGCCGACCCCGCTCGCGACGTCGGCGGTCCAGATCGACCAGGGCGTTGGGGTTTCGACCAGGAAGGGTTCAGGGGCTCCGCCAGCGCCGCGTTGGCGGGTGAAGGCGATGCTCTGGCCGTCGGGCGACCATACGGGCGCGAGGTCTATGCCGGTTGAGGGCGCCATCCAGGCGATAGGTTTGGCTTCGCCGGCGTATACGCCGATGAAGCTATGGTCCTCGCGGCCCGACACGAAGGCCAGGCGCGAGCCGTCTGGGGACCAGGCGAGGTCGCGATCCTGGCCGCGGTCGAACAGCAGACGTCGCGCGTCCTTCCCGTCGAGCTTGACGGTCCATACCTGCCCGTCCTTGAGATAGGCCAGCTCACCCTTGGCGGAAATTTTCGGGGCGTCGCCCTCGGTCAGCTTGACCGCCGGTTTGACGCCCGAAGGATCGGCGAGCCAGAGGGTGACCTTGGGCTCGACCGGGCTCGACGTGGGGTTAGGCTGCAACCCGCCTTTGGCCGGCCAGTTGGCGTCATGGTCCCCGCCGCGGACGAACACCAGAACGGCGCCGTCCGGCGAAAACGTCAGTTGGGTCAGCTCCTGGCCGTCGTCCTCGGAAAACTGGGTGACGAGGCGGGGAAGATAGTCCGGTCCGGTCGCGACCCAGATGTTGCGGACCCCATGCACGTTACGGGTCCAGGCGATCCGATCGGCCTTTGCGGCGCTGACGAGATTATCGACGAAGGGATAGGACAGGGCCGAAGCCACCGAGACGTCTGCAGCTTGGGCCGCGAGCGCTGAGGCGGCCAGTATCGCGCCTGCAGCCCATATGAGGATCCTGCGCAAAGTCCACATGTCAGGTTTCTCCGGTCGGTCCTGGGCGAGGCGATAGGGCGCGATAAGAAAGGGTGAAGGCGCTCCGGTCAACGCGCTCTAAGGCGGAGCCCTCAAAGCCGGCCTCGCCTTTGAGCTTTCGGGCGCGGTGAGGGCAGGGTTGCGAGGATCTTGGCGTGTGTGGAGAAACAGCAGAACCAGGACCGGCGCCGCGCCCCGCGCGCGGCGAGCGCCGTTGAAAGGGTATCGGCCTCAGGCCGCACACTGGATTGTGGGCTTTATCAACCGGCCGGCGCAGGCGCTTTAGACGCGTCAGACCTTGGTGACGCCGGGTTGATCTCGGTGGGGTTCTCGGGAAGGTTCAAGGGGCGATGCGGACCAGGACCGCACGAACCAGGAGGGGCGATGAGCAGGCTCGGATCCGCGGCGCTGGCGCTGATTGCTCCGGCTACGATCGCTCTGGCCACGATCGCTCTGGACCCTTCGCCCGTCAGCGCCGCGGCGGCGGTTCCGCCCCCGCCGTCCCATCTGGTTTATGGCGCCAACCCCGCGTCGGGCGGTTATTTTGAGCATGACGGGCTGAAGCTTTATTACGAAGTCTATGGTCGGGGGCCGCCGCTCCTGCTGATCCATGGAAACGGCGCCAACATCTGGTCGATGAAGAACCAGATCGCTTTCTTCTCCCAGCATTACCGGGTGATCGCCATGGATAGCCGCGACCATGGACGCTCCGCCGACGCTGCAGGGCCCCTGACCTTCGAAGCCATGACCGACGATCTTTCCGCGCTCCTTGATCACCTCCACACGGGCCCAGTTCTGGTGCTGGGTTGGAGCGACGGCGGGATCGAAGCCCTGCTTTTGGGCCTGCGCCATCCTGACCAGGTGACCAAGATCGCCGCCATGGCCGCCAACCTCAATCCGGAGGGCCTGGCGCCCGAAATTCTGAAGCTCGAGGGACCGGACCCGAAACCCGACCCTCGGCATACGCCCACGCGGGCTGAACGGGTGGCCGCCCTTGATCGCGATGAACCCCACATCAAACCTGAGGCTCTTGAGGCGATCACGGCGCCCACGCTTATTCTCGCCGGCGATCACGATGTGATCGCGGACGCGCACACGCTTGAGATCTACCACCACCTGCCGAACGCTGAGCTTATGATTTTCCCGGGCGCCACCCACATGGTTCCCGTCGACGATCCGGAACGGTTCAACGCCGCCGTCGACCGGTTCTTCACCACGCCGTTCGTCAAGAAGGACCGGGTTGCGGACCTCATGAAATCCGGCGCGCGAATGATGTCAGACTACGCTGCAGAACATCCCAATCCGGTAAAATAGGGCTGGATAGGGCTCTAAGGCCTAATCCAAAGCGCGCCTGCGGCGCGCCCGGGGCCAATCCCGCGCCAAGGCGGTTCTTAACGGGCCCTCACGGCTTGCGCCTGACGTTTGGAGGGCTCCCCCTAACCGCGCCACACCCGCACATAGTTGGACCGGCAACCGCCGCAGCGCAGCTTATTCGCCATGCGCCTGATGCTCTCTGCCCTGAGTTTTTTCAGCTTCTTCTCCATATAGCCCTGGGTCCAAATGCTTTCGTGCTGACAGTTGTCGCAGCTGATCCTGAGGCGCACTCCCTGGTCGATCACCTCCCCGACCCGCAGCTGGAGGAGATCGCTGGTCACCCTCAAAGCCGGGCGGTTTTCAACCTCTGGCATGGTCCTTTCCCCTTCGCCCTGAACATCCGGCCTGCGCCCTCGCCACGAGCCCTTCCCGACCCAGGCGACGCCGGCCTTCCCCTCGCTGAACACATGGCCGTAACGGGTCTTGCCCCATCGCGGCATTAAGACACCTCGGGGGACAGTCCCGGCCGGGAAAGGACAGCCGCCAAGGGATCGCCCGTCTCCATCACCATCCCGATGTTCATGTATTGTTCTCATTCTTGAGCGCGCTTGGGTCGGAGTCAATCACGCACATAGAACGAGGGGCTCCGCAGCCAGCGGAAGCCTCCGTGCAGGCCGCCCGATGCGTGAGTTTGGGGTTTGCCTAAACGGTAAGAGGCGCGGCGAGCTCCCTATTTTGTCCGCGCGCGTTCATGAACACCGCTCCAGGCTGGGGTTCTCGCTCGATGAGATCCACGTCGACGGCGACCTTGAGCTCGCCGACCGCTTCTCCGATAACCGTCCCGTTCATCGGGTCCGATTCCTGCCATGTGCGGGTGGTGGCCACACGGATCAGGCTCGAGGATTCCACGAGATCGTTGGTGGGATCAAATTCAGTCCAGCCGAGACCTGGCAGGAAGACCTCGCACCAGGCGTGGGTGGCGCCGGCGCCCCTCACCGTCTGCCCTGGCGAATAAAGATAGCCGGTTGCGAATCGTGCGGCGAAGCCGAAACGCCGGACGCTCTCGATCATCAGCCAGGCGAAATCGCGGCAGGTCCCGGAGTTGAGCGCCACCGTCATGCCGGGGCTCTGAGTTCCCTCTTCCTCCCGCGCGCCATAGGTGAAATCCGCATGGATTGCGCTGTTGATCCTCCTCAGAAAATCGATCGCCGGCTCCTCGGCGCGGGGCGCAAGGGAGGTCAGCCAGTCGCGATAGCGAGCGCCGTCGTCACCCTCGGCGGGCGCGATGAAGGGCTCAAGGATAGCCCGGTCCGCGAGGCTATAGACGATCGGCAGGCTGGAACACGGGTTGTCGATGCTGATGGCGGCCATGGGCGAGGGGTAGCGGTCCACAACCAGATGGTTGACCACCTTCAGTCTGTCGGCGGGTTCATTGGGTTTGAGATAGCAGACGCAGTTGCCATAGGCGTCGTAGGTCCACCGCATCTCGGCCGGCGGCGTCTCCACCCAGGCTTCGATCAGGCGGGTGGCGTGGGTGTCGAGGGGCCGCATCAACAGACGCCACCATCCGAACTCAACGGGGGCGGAGTAGCTGTAGAGACTTTCGTGGCGGATGCTGAGGCGCGGCATTGGGGTGTCACCGTGAACGGATTGGACGGCGAGAACGCAGGGACCGGCCAGGGGTTCATCGTGATCGGCGAAGAAGCCCCTGTGGAGGGTGATAAACCGCTCTCAGGGGACCGTCTTACCCCGCTCGCCGGGCCTATAGTCCTCCTCGACCGCACCTTTCAGTTCGCTCTCGGTAAACAGAACCGGCTTGGTCTTCATGGCGACAAACAGGGGCGTCTGATCGGCGTAGTGGGGCGAGTTCGGGTCAAGGGTCGCAGAGCCGAACTGGTGA